>FWWL01007704.1_pt1 | contig 14439 bp, 13 predicted proteins | sample 2228331 | NCBI WGS metagenome assembly FWWL01 (sample SAMEA103939775, study PRJEB20133) | metagenome
AGAAGCCAAGAAGGGGTTGGGGGAACCGGTTGTCATCGGTGATTTGAAAGTACAGCTTTTCAAAGCAAGAGGTTCGTTCTTCAGAATCGAACCGAAAGTTTTGAAAAGGGCTAATGGAAAGTAGTTAGCGCTCGTACACAGTTGTTCCGGGGATTCTGAGCTTTCTCTCCAGCGCTGTCAACAAGGTTGTTGCAAGCCATACTATTAGCAGGTATATCAGCGCGGTGACAAGGTACACTTCAAAAAATTGAAAATTTCTGCTCGCGATAAATTTTGCTTGTGCCATCATCTCTGGAGCTCCTATTATGTAGGCCATTGAAGTGTACTTGAGAAGATATATGAACTCGTTGGTCCAAGATGGTAAAACTCTCCGTAGAGCTTGAGGAAGGATTATCAGAGTGACGGCTTGCCATTTTGTCATTCCTATGGACAAAGCGGCTTTGTGCTGACCAATTCCGATGGATTGTATCGCTCCACGGATGTATTCAGCTTGATAAGCTCCACTGTTTATGCAAAAACCGATCAAAGCGGCTGCCAAAGGCGTAAGTCTGATACCGTACACTGGTAGACCGTAGTACAGAATGAAAAGTTGAACAAGCATTGGAGTTCCACGGATTAGTTCAATGAAACCAGCTGACAGAATACTTAGAAATTTATTCGCGTAAACTCTACCGAGGCACAAGAGCGTACCAATCACCAAGCCAACAGTAGAGGCAATTATGGTCATGTAAATTGTCACGATTAAGCCATTTAGCAACCTCGGCAAAGAGGAAATAGCTATCTCATAAATGTTCATTTTGCCTTCTCTCCGTAAAGTTCTGTGAGTTTTCTCAAAAACGACTGTGTTCTCTCCTTTTTTGGATTTGTGAACATTTCCTCTGGTGGAGCTTGTTCGACTATTAACCCATGTTCCATGAAGATGATCTCGTCCGCTACAGTTCGAGCAAAACCCAACTCGTGAGTTACGACGAGCATAGTCATGCCAGAGTTGGCAAGATCAGCCATCACCGAGAGAACTTCTCCAATGAGTTCAGGATCAAGTGCAGAGGTTGGTTCATCGAAAAGCATCAACTTCGGTCTCATTGCGAGCGCCCTTGCTATGGCTACTCTTTGCTTTTGGCCGCCAGACAACTGTGATGGATAGAGGTTTGCTTTTTCAGCCAAACCAACTTTTCTAAGCTGTTCCATGGCTACCTCTGTTGCCTCTTCTTTGGAGAGCTTTTGAACCTTTATCAACCCTATTCTGACGTTGTCTAAAGCCGTTAGGTGGTTGAAAAGATTGAAATCCTGAAAAACAAAGCCTATTTTCTGCCTCATTTTGACGGCGTTGTGATGTGTTATTTCCTCTCCTTCCAGATAAACCTTTCCTTCGTCTGGTTCAACCAACCGGTTTATGCAAGCAAGCAGCGTGCTTTTCCCGGTCCCGCTGGGACCTATTATCACTTTTGTTTCGCCTTTCTGAAGTTCAAAGCTCACCCCATTCAACACAACCGTGCTTCCAAAGCGCTTTTTCAAGTTCTCGACCCTCAAGGTGGGAACATTCATCGTACTTCTCCCCTTAATTCAAATCCGGGAATTCGAAGACGTCTTTCGAGAATGCTCATCAACTTGTTGGAAGAGAGGGTTAGTATCAGATAGATTGCCGCGCACGTCAGAAAAATTAGCATTGGTTCATATGTCCTTGCAACGATGTAACTTCCTTGTCTTAACAACTCGACTACTCCTAAGGCGTACGCCATCGACGAATCTTTCAAGACGACGGTTAGCTCATTTGTCCAAGGAGCGATTGAAAAGCGGAGAGCTTGTGGAAAAATTATGTATCGAAAAGTTTGCATCTTGCTCATTCCTATCGACATCGCCGCAAGGGTTTGACCTTTCCCCACCGAAAGAATAGCGCCTCTGAAAATCTGAGATTGGTAAGCCGCACTTCTTACCCCCAACCCAACAACACATGCCAAAAATGGGTTCAATCTGATGCCAACCTCCGGCAGCCCATAAAACAGAATCATCAACAAAACAAGTAGTGGAATACTTCTGAAAATTCTTTCGTACAAAGAACTGAAAAAACGGGCAACACCGCCACCATATACTTGAAGAAAGCTCACTGGGACGGCGATGATCAAACCAAAAACCAGGCTCAAAAATGTAAGCTCCACGGTGACGAATGTGCCCTTCAGAAGAACAGGCAAAGAATCGATGATCAAAGTCAGTTTCTCTACCGTTGAACCCCCCACCTATCAGAAGTATTTGTCAATTAATTCTCCAAGCTTTCCACTTTCTTGCAAGCTCTTCAAGGCGTTGTTGATCGCATCAAGTAGTTGCTTGTTTCCTTTCTTGACAGCTATTCCGTATTGTTCACCCGTGACGATTATTCCGACTACTTTTACAGGCTTTGTCGCAGCAAACCTGTTGGCTACTGGCGAATCCAGAACGATGGCGTCAATGTTCTTGTTCAAAAGATCACTGAGCGCCAGAATGAATGTGTCGTACCTTTTCAGATTCTTTTCTGAAAGAATGTTCTTTGCCACAAGCTCGTCGGTGCACCACAGGTCGCCTGTCGTTCCAGTCTGAACACCTATCTTGTAATTTCCGAATAGAACAGTGATACTTAATTCAGAATCAGCCGTTACGATGATGCTTTGATCGGCTGTCCAGTATGGAATGGAGAAATCGACAATCTGCTTTCTCTCGTCTGTTATCGTCATTCCAGCGATGGCTATATCGATCTGCCCGGCTCTCAATGCAGGTATGAGAGAGTCGAAGCTCATGTCAACGAACTTCACCTCAAAGCCGGCGATTTTTGCAATTTCACGAATGAGATCCATGTCGAAGCCAACAAACTGCCCGTTTTCGATGTACTCAAATGGCGGAAAGTCTGCGCTTGTTCCGACGGTGTATGTCTTTGCTGAAACCATGACACTAATCAAGAACAACAGAACGATCAGGATTCTGCCAATCTTCATGCTCCCCCTCCTTTCTTTTGCAAATTATAGCATATTCAGTTGACTGTTCCTCACTGTGACGGCTTTTTAGAAAACGCAAAAGAAACATATGCTGACAATGCCACGATGATCAGTGCTAAGGATCCCGTGAGTATGTCCAAACGCTGCTTCCCAAAAGGTTGAACCTTAACCAAAGAAGCCAAAAGTAGACCAAGGATGAAGTTGTACGTTTGATTTTTGAAATTGCTGAGCAAATATCTCATTCCCATGGCGGCTATAGCGATTCCAACAACTACTCCCATTCCAAAGGGAATTATCACAGAGATCCTCAAAACGGCAAGCGCATCAACGACTTTTTCATAGATGCCGAAAATCAACATAACCAGAGAACCACTCAGACCAGGAAGAACCATGGCAATCGCAGCGACTATGCCACCGACGAGCAAGGACAATCCACGTAGGTTTATCGTTAGATTTCCGAGTAACTCAAGACTTAAGAGAAGAAGAATTCCAAACAGTACGTGTATGATTTTCAATCTGGGAATCTGCTTGTAAAACCTTGGCAGTGTGCCCAACACAAGGCCGAAGAACGTAGCGTATGCGAAGACTGGATAAACAGCCAACAAATAGCTCATCAGCTTTGAACCAACAAGCAACGCCAAGCCAATTCCAACTGCAAGCTTCAGGAGGAAAAGAAAAGAGTCTTTTGAAAACCTCAGTAACAGAAAGGAATTCAGACAATTAATTATTCTCTCGTACAAATTCAACACAACTGCTATCGTACCACCACTGACCCCCGGTACCAGGTTTGCAAGCCCTATGAGAAAGCCTCCAAACAACGTCTTCATTGGATCACCTTCTTTAACGAGTGTTGTCAATCTTGCAAAACTTACCAAGAATATTAAAGCAGATTGGAACAATGAATTTTGTTAATCAAGCTTGACTACTACGTGAAACAGGCGTAGAATTTTTCAAAGGTACGTACATTGAAATGGAGGGATAGAAGATCACACCAAAGCACAAGGTTATCGAACGTTATCTGATGGATGAACTGAGGTCTGGTCGATACAAGCCCGGAGACAAGCTTCCGACGGAGAAAGAGCTGATGCAGAAATTCAATGCAAGCAGGGAAACGGTAAGAAAAGCCCTTGATAGACTGGCATCAAGAGGTGCCATATTGCGAAAACCCGGTGTCGGGACTTTTGTGAGTTCAAGCAGCACGAATCATTTTGTTGGGATTATCGTTCAACAGATAACCAGTTACATATTCCCGTACGTTGTTCTTGGAGCCGAGGATCAGCTTTTCAGAAATGGGTACAAACTGCTTCTCGGAAATGCTGCGGAAGATCCCGTGAAAGAACGACAGATCCTCACAGAATGGATGGAATCAGGAGTTAAAGGTTTAATACTTGACCCAGTTTACAGCGCAACAAGACGGTGCAACAGAGATCTTGTGAAATCACTTGCAAAAGAGGGTGTCAAGATCGTCATGGTTCACAGCAACTGGAACATCGAACAGGTTAGCTCTGTTACTTTGAACGACAGTTACGGAGGGGAAAAGGCTGCCGAGATCTTTCACTCTTTTGGACATCGAATAGTTGCCGTAGTGTACAAGTCAATTCATCTTCCTGGACTTTTGAGAGCTCAAGGATTTCTAAGAAAATACGAAGAACTTGGTTTCGAAAAGATCTACGATAAAGCCTTCAACGTCTCGGAATTCACCGGCGCACCCATGCAAATTGCTTATGAACTGCTGAACCTGCCAAAACAAATAAGACCTACCGCCATCTTTTGCTACAACGATGCAACGGCACTTCAAGTGCACATGGTTGCCAAAAGGTTAGGTATACGTATACCTGAAGATCTCTCGGTTATAGGTTTTGACGACGCACCGATAGGTGATTTCAGAGAGGTACTAACAACTTTCGCCCATCCAAAAGAAGACATTGGAAGAAGGGCTGCCGAAATACTCCTTGAAATGCTCGATGGAAAGGAAGCACAGAACATCGTTTTGACTCCTGAGCTAATCGAAAGATCCTCCGTTTCCTATGTTCCAAACAAGTGAGGGGACCGATCCCCTCACTTTTTGAACAAACTCCAGTAAACCTCGTTTGCCCTAAGTTCTGCTTTGAATTTTTCAAGTTCCAGCCTCTCGTCAATAACCACACACTCTATGTCCAACATTTCTGCCCAGTCTATCAGATAAGTTGAGTCCACGGTAGTACTAAAAGCCGTATGGTGAGAACCTCCGGCGATTATCCATGCCGTTGCCGCAGCTTTGAAGTTTGGAAGAGGTTTCCAAAGTACTCTTGCAACCGGCAACCTTGGCATAGGTTTCTCCAGAGGGACAGATATCACTTTGTTGACAACCAATCTGAATCTGTTCCCAAGGTCTACTATCGAAGCGTTCAGGGCTTCTCCGTGTTGAGCTTCGAAAACCAACCTTGCTGGATCTGCTTTTCCGCCTATGCTTAGTGGATGAACTTCGATTCTCGGCTTCTCTTTCGCAATAGTTGGACAGATCTCAAGCATGTGCGCACCCAGGACGAGCTCGTTCCCATCGGTCAGATTGTAGGTGTAATCCTCCATGAACGACGTTCCACCTTTTAAACCCGTTCCCATAACTTTCATGGCTCTGACTAAACCTGCGATCTTCCAGTCACCCTCCGCACCAAAGCCATACCCTTCTTCCATAAGTCGTTGAACCGCCAAGCCCGGAAGTTGAGGGAGGTCGTGTAAATCTTCAAAAGTCGTGGTGAAGGCAATCGCATTTTTTTCCCTGAGAAATTCTCTCAGAGCAATTTCAATTCTTGCCTGCTCTCTAATTGCTTTTAATTCGGCTTCGCCAGTTGGAAGGATGTATTTTTCGGCATAAAGTTTCATCAAGTCATTGACGAGATTTTCTGAAACGCTTTTCACTCTTTCTGCTAGCTCGCCAACTCCCCATGTGTTGATCGACCAACCGATTTTGATCTGTGCTTCGACTTTGTCTGCTTCAGTGCTAGCAACTTCCCTCATGTTGTCGCCAAACCTGACAATTTGTCCAGATCTTCCATCGGCTATTGCACAAGCTACGCGCATCCACTTTGAAATCTCGCGTTTGATTTCCGGATCTTGCCAGTGACCAACGACGATTTTTCTCGGGAGCCTAAGACGGGCATGAATGTATCCGTGCTCTCTATCTCCGTGAGCAGATTGGTTGAGGTTCATGTAATCCATGTCAATCGTGTCCCAGGGAATCTCTCTGCTAAACTGCGTGTGTAAATGCAAAAGTGGCTTTTTGTTCACAAGTAACCCCTTTATCCACATTTTGGACGGCGAGAAGGTATGCATCCAGGTAACGATGCCCGCGCAGCTTGTTTGTGCATTGGCTTGCTCAAAGGCTCTCAATATTTCCTCAGGTGTGGTCAATACACCTTTGAAGATCAATGGTGATGGTAGATCAGAGGAGAGACTTTCAACAATTCTTCTTGATTGCTGTTCAACCTTTTTCAAAGTTTCGGCTCCGTACAAATGCTGACTTCCAACGAAAAACCAAAATTCGTACTTGTTCAAATCAATCACATCTCTGCCTCCTTTCGTTGACATCGCTTTGGCTGGCTAATTCTTTACTCCCCATATGCTGATCCCATGTTCTGAAACCGCAGTAAAGGTTAAAACCCACTTTTTCTCAGTTGGATGCCACTGAACCAAGCAAACTCCTTTGTAGGTTACGTACTGGTTGTTCTCCTTCAAGGTTATTTCGAAGTATCGTCCATTTTTGATTTCCCAACTTCCGTCAACGGAGCCAGCAACTGTTCCGTCTGGGTTCAAAAGTATCTTAACAGGTTGCTTTATGTCACGTGTGATTTCTTTCCCGTGGTTCACCAAGAGGAACTCCCCAACCATTTCTTTCGGATCAACGGTGGAATTTAGCTCCCCAGCGTACGGAAACGGTGCCATCACAAACCAACCATCTTCGTTCAGTAAAAGCTGATGGACTCTGATTTGATGACTCTCACCTCTGCCTGGAAATCTGGTATGAAAGAATATGAAGTATTTACCCGTTTCTGGGTCATAGTAAGCCGAATTGTGACCAGGTGATACATAACCAAATGTTGCAGCGCTGATTGGGTTCGCCTCGCTGAGATTGAAATTTCCAACGAGTTTGATACCAAAAGGTTCTATAACTTTTGCGCCACCCATGCATTCTCGCATATCGTTGCCTTCTATATCGTAGTATGGTCCGGTGACATTTTTTGAACGCGCAACTCGAATGTTGTATCCTCCTCGCGAATCAAGCCCTCCAAAACTTACAAAAAGATAGTAATAGTCGGTGTCCGGACTGTAGAGTATGAACGGTCCTTCTATTGGACTGTGATTACCACCAATAAGCTTTTCTCCATAACCTTGACCTGGAAGTGGCAAGCCAGTGTTTGGATCAAGTTCGATGATGAAAATTCCTCCAAAGTACGAACCATAAACCATCCATAATCTGCCGTCTTTATCGTAGAATGTGTGGGGATCTATGCAGTTCGGATGTTTCATTCTGTTGTACGGTGTGCCATCTTCACTTGGACCATCGGCTGACGTCTGACCAGATCTCAAAATGACTGCATAATGTCTGTATGGTCCCTCCACATTGTCAGACACCGCTATACCTATGGCAGAACGCGGGGAACCAAAAGTAGATGCGCAGTAGTACATATAAAATTTCCCGTCTGGCATTTGGATAACATGAGGAGCCCAAATTGAATCTGCTCGTGCCCAGGAAACGGCTTCCTGTAAATCTTGCTGAATATCAGGTACTATTGGATTTCCTTTGTAGACATTCAAATTCACCTGCGTCCAACGCATTAAATCGTTCGACTTGGCAACCGCAAGATGTGAACCGAAAAGATAATATGTATCCTCAACTTTGATAACCGAAGGATCATGAACAACAGCCCAAGCAAATGTCGGTGGCTCGTCGGCAAAAACCAAACAACTTGCTACCAGTAATAAAGAAGCTAAAGCCCGCTTCATTGATTCACCCCCAAAGAGCCCACAGCGAGGGGGCTCAGCAATTGGTCTTAGTAAAATGAAAATGAAAATGCTTAGTACTTTAGTTCATACAGCGCTGTGATCTCTTCCTGATTCAATGGTCTGTCGAAAACCCAAAGTTCATCAATCATACCTTGGAAAGCCGGATCCCAGTAATTAACGCCAAGGGCAAAGATTCCGCCTGGTTTTAAACTGAAGGCATCTGGAAGCAGACCATTCGGATCTGGTTTCCCATTAATCTGGACGGTTTTTAAAACTGGCTTGCCGTTTAGATAAACCTGGACCTTTCCTTCGTCGACGGTTACGGCAACATGATACCATTTGCTTGTTTCAAGGTTTTCCTCAAGCAAACCATCGAACCACAGAGAAGCAGCTGAATCATTCGACCACAGTAAAGTTCCTTGATTCCATCCGAAAGGTACAAAACTCACCCAGTGATAACCTTGGTTCTCATCTACGAATATACCGAAGAAAGTTGTCGTGTGCATCGTGAATTTCTCCGGATTCAACCAGAACGCAAATGTGTAATCGTAGCCCTTTATGAGATCCTCAGGCAGTATAAGACCTCTTCGTCCTGGAAAGTAGATGCCATTTCCCTTAATTCCTTCTTTGAATTCAACGGTCGCTCTTCCCAGAACAGTTCCACCAATTGTTGAACCCGTAACCTCCGAATCTTGTCCAACAAAAACCCCTGCGGCAACTTTGAAGTCTGTATCAAATGGAAAATATGCTATCAACGCAGGATCTTTCACGGGTTCGAAACTCAGCACAAGGGCGTATAAGAAAGTTAAAACAAGAATTGTTACCACCTTTCTCATGTTCATACCTCCCCAATGGTGCTGGAGAAACTGGCACCCAACTTTCAGCCTATTTTTTCTTCCCGACAGTTGCCCAGTAGTCATCGAGGATATCCTGAACAGCTTCCTCAGCCATTTGCATGGCTTTCTCAGGTGTGAGTTTTCTGGTGATCAGGACATCCTCCAAGTAAACTGCTATTTCATCGAGGACTTCTGAGATGTATGGGAACAGTTGGAATGTCTTCACATATGGCAGTTGTTGCGAGACGGTGTAGATATGTGGTAACCTGTTTTTCAATTCATTACTCTCAGCAATAGACTTTCTGGCCGGTGTTTGACCAGCTGCATACCAATCGATTGCGTTGTCCCACAGATATTTGATCCAAGTCATGGCAGCCTCGAATACTTTCGGATCTTCAACCATCACCTTTGGTATGGCAAGAACGTGGGATCCACCGAAAACAGCCTTGGTTGTTCCAAGCTGTGGTGCTACAGCGTACCCAAAGTTTTCACCCAGCAAATCTTTCCATGGATTTATAGTCCAAATACCCGTGATGAGAACACTTCCTGCACCAGATTCAAAAGTTGGACCCGGGTCTATTAGCGCCTTTGGAAGATAGCCCTTATCCTGAAGAGTCATGAGATATTTGAGAGCTTGTATCGCAGCATCCTTAAATGCTGGTTTCTTGAAGTCTGGCGTCAAGAGGTCTCCACCAAACTGCCACAAGGTGTGGACGAATATCCACGCCCACGTAGGTGACTCGCACCACGGAGTAGCACCAGCAGGTGTTATCTTTTTCAGAGCCTCCATTGCAGCTTCAAATTCCTGCCTAGTGTAAGGTGGTTTGTTTGGGTCAAGTCCGGCCTTTTGGAAATTGGTCTTGTTGTAAGCCATGTAGAATACCCACACGTCAAGCGGTATACCGTAAATCTTTCCGTCGGAAACGAGACCTTCGATAACAGATGGATAAATGTCGTCAACGTCAATACCATGCCTCAGCAGTTCATCTTTTGTGAATGTCCTAAAGTGCTCGAGATACAGTGGCATATCGAATTTCCTCATGAGAAGAACTTGCGGCGCCGTCTTTGTAGCTATCCCGGTTGAGAGCTTTTGTTTGTATTCAACTGAAGAAACAACAACTAAGTGAACTACTTCGATGTCAGGATGAGTTGCGTTGAATCTTTTGATTATTTCATCCATGTACGCTCCATCAGCTCCACCGAGTGGAGTCATGAACGTTAGCGTCACCTTTTGACCAAGAAGCGAGAGTGCTAACAACAAACTAAGAAACACAAACAACCTTCTCATAACCGCTCACCTCCGCACAATTTTTGATAACTAACAACCAACTTTCGGGAAATGCCCTTAGTTCTGAATTGTCTGCGTTCCACCTCCTTTAACAAATGACGTTAAATGACGTTTAGCCAGGTTCGCATACTACCAGCGCCCCTGTTGTTCCACATATGATATGGGACAAGTTTGAATGTAACTTGTTTGGACGTTGTTCTTGTTCGCGGACAATAGAGTTTTCTTTGCCAGCTTCGCATGTTTGTTGCTTTGCCAGAACCAAGTACAAAGTACATTCGCTTGCCAAGGATTTCCCCAGCAACTCTTTCGAACGAATTCGGACAGATTTTCAGGGACCAGATGTCAAAACCAGGGTTGTCCATTTGTTCAGCGCAGTACAAGATTGGTCCCGATTTGACGACGACTTTTCCGTGGTTCTCGGATACATAGGGATGGCTTTCGAGACATTCCGTCCGAAGCTTCAAAGCAAGTTGCACATTATTTGTATCTTGCCAAGTGTTATGCACTTCCGCATATCCATTGTTCAGTTGAAATCTCACGTGTTCACCGTTCAGCTTGAGATCAAAATCACTAGACCATTCCGGTATTCTCAGCATCAAAGTAAACGAAATAGCTTCACTGGACTTGATTTTTATGTTCACTTCACCACACCAGGGATAGTCTGTTTCTTGAATGACCTCGATCGGTACGCCATCTTGAATTATTCTGAACACGCTGTTTTCATAGAAGTTCACCCAAAGCTTACCCTTTGATTGAGCATAGAAGTAATAAGGCAACGACGCTATGGCCCGCGCGACATTTGGTGGGCAGCACGCACAGTCAAACCATCTTTGTCTGCGTTTGGTCCCTATGTCTTCAAGTGGGTTGTCATAGAAGTACCTATCACCATCCAGTGATATTCCAGAAAGCATACCGTTGTAGAGGACCTGTTCCATGACGTCTACGAATTTTGCCTCACCAGATGCAAGGAACATTCTGTAATTCCACATGAAATTCGCGATTGCCGCACAGGTTTCCGCATAAGCTCTTCGATTTGGAAGTTCATAAGGTTCGCCTATTGATTCCCAATCATGTCTTGAGCCAATTCCTCCGGTTATGTACATTTTTCTAGTAGTTAAATCGTTCCAAAGATTCTCCAATGTTTTCCAAATTGCTTTGTCACCAGTTTCAAGATAAAGATCCGTCGCACCACAGCACAAATAAAGCATTCTTACTGCATGTCCAACAACTTCATCAAGTTCTACAAACGGCTTGTGGTCAATAAAGTAAACTGGCCCTGGGTTTCTTGGAACGCTTGCAAGACTCTTGCCACGAATATCGATAAAATATTTGGCTTGATCTAAGTATTTCCTTTCCCCGGTTTCGCGGTACAGTTCGACAAGTGCCATTTCAATTTCTGCATGCCCACAAGCGCCTTCCTTTTTGCCAGGTCCAAAGGTTTCGCATATTAAATCGGCAAACTTCTTTGCCGCGTTAAACAAGCTGTCCTGGCCTGTGAATCTTTTGTGTGCTATCGCCGCTTGGATTAGGTGCCCTGCTGTGTACAACTCATGCCCCCAGGCTAAATCTTCCCATTTTGGCATGTTGTTGATCGTGAAAAAGGTGTTAAGATACCCATCTTCTGTCTGCGCTTTTGATATATCTTGGATAATTTCATCAACAGACTGAAGAAGTCCTGGATTTGACTGTCTGATCGAATCAAATGCATAACTGACAGCTTCGATCCACTTGTATACATCTGAATCGTTAAATGAAAAATAACCGTTGAATGGTCCAGGTAATTTCCTCGATGCAATCTTAAAATTGTCTATACGACCTGTTTCGCACAGGAGAGAAAGTTGAGTTGGAAGCGTTACATTGATAAGAACATCTTGATACCAACGAAAAAAACCATCTAAAGCACAACTACGCAACTGCACCGGATGAATCGATTTAACTCTCAACGTCAATACATGAGCCTTCATGATGGTCCCCCTAAGGTACGTACGTCTGATGATAGTATATCAGATTTATCTGTAGTGTCAAGTTGGCACAGGCCAGAATATTAACCTTGATAAGATCAGTAAGGCTTGACACCAAACGTCTTCAGCTGTATAATATCAATGGTTTTTATGTACGTACATATTCTGGCAGGTTGCCTATCAACTCATGTCTCTGTGCTACTTCAGAAATTTGAAAATCCTTAGCGGGGTGATTGAATGCAAGAGTATCAAGGAACAGTAGCAAGAGTTCAGAGAAAGGTGAAATCCCTTAGCCGTCGGAAACTTCGCAGAGAACTCAGTGCCTGGGCGTTCATGGCACCACATCTTTTCTTTTTCATCCTGTTTACCCTGGCTCCACTTGTGTTCGGGTTTGTAATGAGCTTTCATCGTTGGACTTTGACAGATGAACCGTTCTTTATCGGATGGGATAATTTTGTTCGCGTTTGGCGAGATTCCAGATTTTGGCAGGCTGTTAGAAACACTTTGGTGTTCGCAGTCATAAGTGTGCCATTAACGATGGCTGTGGCGCTGATTTTTGCGTTGCTGTTGAACCAGAAATGGTATGGAAAGCTGTGGTTACTGGTTGCTTTCGTTTCACCGACTTTCTTTGGCTCGGTTGGTATTCTAACAACTTGGCGTTGGATACTCAGCTCGGCCCCAAGCGGGTTGGTGAACTACTATCTCAGCAGCGTTGGAATGATCAAGCAACCTGTTTCGTGGTTTACAACCGCAACGATGGCATGGAGCTGCATCATAGGTGTCACTGTTTGGTGGATAGTTGGATTCAGTGTTTTGTTGTACCTTGGAGCCCTGCGCAGGATACCTCCCGAACAATATGAAGCCGCCAAGATAGATGGTGCTGGACCATTCGAAAGGTTCGTACACGTTACGTTACCTTGGATGAGAAATGTTTTGTTCTTTGACACTGTTAGACAGGTTTTACTTGCATTCGGGTTGTTTGACCAGGTGTATTTCTTTACCAGTGGAGGTCCAGCTGGAGCTACTCGCACAATGGTCTACTACCTTTTTGAAATAGGTTTTCAAAGGCAGCAGCTAGGTCGAGCGGCAGCCATTTCTTGGTACATTTTTATCGTCGTCTTCGGCTTCGCTTTGATTCAGTTGTTTATACTTACACGAAGCATTAGAAGTGCAGAGGAGTGATTTGATGTTTAAGAAGAGGGAGAAGATCGCGAGGATCATTGGGTCAATTCTATTGTGGGTTTTTGCTGCCTTCTGGTTTGTCCCGATCTTTTGGATGTTCGTAACATCATTGAAAGAGTCCAATACCGCGACAATAGAGTATCCGCCTCGCTGGATACCTAATCCGGCGACACTGAATAACTATAAACGAGTTGTTGCACCAGCCAGCGGGATAAGTGTCGTACGAGGGATTAGAAACAGTTTAGTAGTGGCAAGCATTACCAGTTTTCTGGGATTAGTCATCGCAACTCCAGCAGCTTATGCTTTGGCGCGCATGAGGTTTACAGCTCAGAAGGCAATTTTCTGGCTTTACATAGCGATCCTTGCTTTTCCAGGAATAATTTTTCTTGTTCCCAATTTCCTAATTATTCACAGCCTTGGACTAATGAATAACTTTGCTGCGTTGATATTTCCCACCTTTGGCAGTTCTTTTGGGGTATTTCTTCTGCGACAGTACATGGTTGGAATTCCACGTGAGCTCGAAGACGCGGCGTGGATTGATGGCTGTTCACGTTTGAGGTTCTTGGTAACCATAGTCATTCCGTACATCAAACCAGCATTGTTCGTCCTTGCTTTGATGACTTTCCTTGGATCATGGAACAACTTTCTCTGGCCTTTATTGGTTCTCCAAAGTCCCGAGAAGTTTACCTTGCCAATCGCTTTAGTCCGCTTTGCTGGAGCGCAATGGAATGATCCGTACAGAGGTATTGGTGCAATGATGGCTGGATCTTTTATCTCTGTGGCTCCGACACTGCTGATTTTCATTGTATTCAACAGATATTTGATGCAGGGTGTCTACCTTGGTTCCGTTGGAAAAGAATAAAATAATTTTTCTGCAGATGTTACTGATGGAAGGATTTCGAGTCCGTACCGATGAAGCTTTTGACCTTGGCCAGAGCAACAGGTAACGCTGAGGAGTGATCTTATGAATGATATTTCTAAAGTTACATTGAGAAAACAAATTCTGAGAATCGTTGTTTCGATATTACTCTGGATTTTCGCTGGAATTTGGTTTGTTCCGATATTTTGGATGTTCATCACTTCTCTGAAAGAATCCACGATTGCCACCAGCGAGTATCCCCCACAATGGATACCAAATTCCCCCACGTTCGAAAACTACCGTCGGGTTTTCACACCAGCAAGCGGTATAAGCGTAATCAGAGGAATTGGAAATAGCTTGATTGTCG
>FWWL01007705.1_pt1 | contig 14438 bp, 13 predicted proteins | sample 2228331 | NCBI WGS metagenome assembly FWWL01 (sample SAMEA103939775, study PRJEB20133) | metagenome
TTAAGAAGGTGCCAGTGGTAGAGAGGGATGCAAGTAGATGTCTCCTTGGGAGATCTATGAGTATCCTTATAGAGAAGTTTAAGGGCACCTTAGGAGAAAGAATACTTTCTGAAATAGAGGCTCCTCATAGGGAACTTCACAATCTTGTCTCTGAAATCGAAAGAATTGACCTTAATAACTTAGATCAAGTTAAGTCTTTTGTAGAACAAAGATTAATACCTGTATTTAATGGGGTGATGAAGTTATTGTTAGAGTTAAAGGCTAAAGTTTAGTAGATAGAGGAGGAAAGATGGAAACTGAGATAATTTTATCTAAGGAAGAAAGAGAAAGGGTAGATAGTTTAGTGTATGAGGCTGTCTTTGAGGAAGATTTCTCTTTGAAAGAGGAGAAGTTAAGAAGGCTTCTTTTAGCTTTAAATCAAGAGGGATATAGAGGAGCCTCTATTTATCCTCTTTATCAAAGATTTTCAGAAAAATTTTTAGGTTTTACCGTTCCGGCTTTTAATCTTAGAGGGATGACCTATGAGTTAGCTCGGAGGATTTTTAGGGTAGCTAACAGGCTTAAGGTAGGGGCTTTTATTTTTGAAATAGCTAAATCCGAGATGGGATATACCCGACAGAAGCCTTTAGAGTATGCTACTGTTATTTTAGCTTCTGCTTTTAGAGAAGGTTTTGAGGGGCCTATTTTCATTCAGGGTGATCATTTTCAACTTAACCGAAAGGCCTTCTTAGCTAATCCAGAGAAAGAAAAAAACTCTCTAAGGGAATTAATCCAAGAAGCTATTTCAGCTCAATTTTATAACCTTGATATAGATGCCTCGACCTTGGTTGAATTAGAAAAAAAGACTCTGGAAGAGCAACAAAGATTAAATTACGAAGTAACAGCAGAGATGTGTGAATTGGCAAGATCTTTAGAGCCTGAGGGTATTACCTTAAATTTAGGAGGTGAGATTGGGGAGATAGGAGGACACAATAGCACTCCCGAGGAGCTAAGAGCTTTTATGGAGGGTTTTAAAAGGAGTTTTAAAGGTAAGGTTGGAATTTCTAAAATTAGCGTTCAAACTGGAACCTCCCATGGTGGAGTAGTTTTACCTGATGGTAGAGTAGCTGAAGTAGCTTTAGATTTTAAAGTTTTAAAAACTCTCTCTCGTATAGCTCGGGAAGAGTTTAAATTAGCGGGAGCGGTTCAACATGGAGCTTCTACCCTTCCAGAAGAAGCCTTTTATAAATTTCCGGAAAGTGAATGTGTAGAAGTCCATTTAGCTACAGGTTTTCAGAACTTTTTTTATGACCACCCTGCTCTTCCTTCGGCGTTTAGAGAAAAAATCTATAGTTACCTTAAAACTAATCTTAAACAGGAATGGAAAGAAGGGATGACGGAGGCCCAATTTATTTATAAGACCCGTAAAAAGGGCTTTGGAATCTTTAAAAAAGAGTGGTGGGATTTACCTCTGGAAGTAAAAGAAAGTATCCTCTCAGATATGGAGGAGCTTTTGGAAAGGATTTTTAAAGCTTTAGGAGTAGTAAATACGCAAGAAATAGTTAACGAAGTTTGTAAAAATTCCCAGGCAAACTAAGGATTAAGTTTTTTATTTCTAATTCAGAAAGTATTTGGAGAAGAAGAGAGGGAGGAAGTTGAGTTTGTTCAACCAATTCCTCAAAATGAAGGGGATAGGAGGAAAAAAAGCTTAAAACTTCTTTTTCTTCCTTGGAGAGGTTTTCCTTAGCTGAAAAAATTTCCGAGATAGTCTCTTCTGAGAAAGGAACTCCCAAATATTCTAAAATCTCCATAGGATGGGTTATAGGAATGGCACCCTCTTTAAGGAGATAATGGGTGCCCTGGCTTTGTTCAGAAAAGATATTGCCGGGAATAGCAAAGACTTCTTTTCCCTGTTCTTGGGCCCATTTAGCGGTAATTAAAGTTCCACTCTTAGCTCCAGCCTCAATCACTAAAACCCCTTTAGCTAACCCTGAAATGAGTCTATTCCTTCTGGGAAAATTTTCTTTTTTAGGTTTTGTGCTTAAGGGAAATTCCGAAAGGACCGCTCCTCCCTCGGCCATAATCCTTTCCAAAAGTTCCTTATTTTCCGGAGGATAAATTATATCTAATCCTGAACCTAAGACCGCTATAGTCTTTCCTTTACCTTTTAAAGCCTCCTTATGCACAAGAGTATCAATGCCTCTTGCTAAACCGGATACCAAGCAAATTCCTTTCTCCGAAAGATAACTGGCAAAAGTTTTAGCAACCTCCCTTCCATAGGGAGTAGGTTTCCTAGATCCAACTATAGCAAGTTTAGGGTTTTTGGGAAGCTCACCCTTTAGATAGATAAAAAGAGGAGGATAAGGAATACTCTTTAGTTCCTGAGGGAAGGACTCCTCTTGATAATAAAGGATTTTAATATTTAACTGTAAGGCCTTTTCTACTTCTTTCTCTGCTAATTCCAAAAGCTTAGATCTAACTTTTTCTGGAATATCTTCCTCTAAGCAAAACTCACCTCCTTTAGAAACTCTTAAATTTCCCCTTTCTTGGAGATATAATCCCAAATAGAGGAGCTTTTCTTCCATTAATCAATTCAAAAAAAGATTAAATCAATCCTCGGCGGAGTTAGCTCCAATTTTCCTAAGGAAAAATAAGATTTTAATTGAAAAAGCCTTTGTAAAGATTTTTCTTCCAAAGGTGGTTCTATAAGAAAGGTTAAAGTTTTGGGTTTATCTCCGATAAAAATCTTTAAAAAGCTATTTTCCTTTAAAGAAGAATAAAGAATCTCTTGCAAAAGGCATAAAAAACCTTTGAGTTCGTTTAAGGGAGAGGAAACCAGAGTTTTTTCTTTCTCTTCTAATTCCTTATTAACCTTATGTTTAAAGTAAGGATTGGCTGACCAAAACAGGAGTTCTTCTTCCATAATCTCCTTTAAATCCCAGGGACCTAAGGAGGAATTATTGAGATCTTCCACAGCCAAATCAATTTGTTTAGATCGTTTTTCTAAGGAAGCCCAAGCCTTTTCTAAATAGGAAAAACCCTGAGGATCCAAAAACTTTTCCTTTTTGAGGTAGAGCATTTGAAGATGTAAGGAAAGATTTTGGAGGGTTCCCCTTAAATTATGAAAATAGCCCCTCATTAAAGAACCTAAAGCTAAAGTCCTGCAAAGCTCCTTTTCTTCGTTCAACTTATTAACCTCTAAGTTTCAAAATTTCCCTTCTTTGAAAAGATTTTTTTAGGGTTAAGGGATCTACAAATTGGACCTCCATTCCCATAGGAATGCCACAAGCTAATTTAGTAATAGTTAGGGGATAGGTTTTTACTATTTCGGCTATATAAGAAGAGGTTGCCTCTCCAGAAAGAGTAGAGGAAAGGGCTAAAATTATCTCTTTTACCTCTCGCCTCTCTATCAATTCTATTAAAGGAACTAAACCTAATTCCTTTGGACCAAAGCCTTCTTTGGGAGATAAAAGATAATGGAGGACATAATAATAGCCTTGATAGATTCCTGTTTTTTCAATCTGTATTAAATCTATAGGATTTTCTATAATGCAAAGCTGAGTTTTATTCCTGCTTTCGTCTTTACAGATAGGACAAACCTCCTCTTCAGAAAAATTTCTACAAAACTTACAAAGCCGCACTCTAAAGGGAAGTTCTTTCAGAAGGTCCCCTAAGGTTTCACAAAGTTCGGGTTTGGAGAGAAAAAAAAGAGAGAGTCTGTGAGCACTTTTCTCCCCTAACCCTGGAAGAGAACTTAAAACCTTGATTAACTTCTTTAAAGTTGGGGGATAAAGATTAGTTAAATTCACTTTCCTTCCCTGTTAAAAGCCTGGTAATTTAAAACCTGGAGGTAGAGCAAGGCCTCCCACAAGCTTAGACATTTCTTCCTCTACCATTTCTTTAGCCTTTTTAAGAGCTTCATTAACTCCAGCTACAATAAGGTCCTGAAGCATCTCCTTTTCTTCAAATTTTAGTAACTCTTCCTCTATTTCTACAGAAAGAATCTCCTGCTTTCCGTTAGCGGTAACCTTTACCATCCCTCCTCCTACATAAGCGGTAACCCTTTTTTCTTCCAACTCCTTTTGAAGCTCCTCCATCCTTTTTTGAATCTTTTGAGTTTCCTTAAAAAATTTTTGTAATTCCTTAGGTAATTGCATAGTCTACTCCTTCTTGGGTTGAATATTTATAATTTTAGCTGAAAAGGTCTGGGCAATTAATTGAACCTCTGGTCTTCCCCTAACCTCCGCTAAAGATGGTCTTTTCTCTTCTTTTACCAGCAGTTTTAAAGGTTTGTTAAAATAAGACTTTACCTTCTCTTCCAGAAGGGGAAAATAGGTAGAATTCAAAAAATCTTGATTACCTACTAACTCAAGCTTAATCTCCTGAGAGGTAATTTCTGGTTCAGGCATCCCGAGAAGCAGGCTATGTAGAGGTGGAGAGACCTTTTGAAGATAGGCTAAAAAGTCTTTCCAAGTCTTAGATTCCTCCTTTGGAAAAGAAGGGGATTGGGAAATAAAGATTCCTTCGGAAATTTTAGAAAGTTCCTCTAATTTTTTAAGAACCTCTTTTAGGGAAACAACTTTTCCGTATTCACAAATTTTAGCTAAAATTAGTTCAAATTGAAGTTGAGGATAGGGAGTTCTTCTTAAAACTTCTAAATCCCTCAATAAAATTTGAAGGGTAATTAAAAGCTCTTCCTCGGTTGTAGTAATAAAAAGCTCCTTAAGAGAGGGATTTTCAATTAAGAGAGAGGTCTCCTTGGGTAAGATTTTAGCAAAAAGAAGCTGTCTAAAAAATTCAGTTAATTTTTCAGAAAGATAAACTAAATCAAGCCCTCTTTCGTAAAGATCCTTAGCTAATTGGAGAGCCCTTTTTAAATTTCTTTCTAACAAAATTTGAGCCAATTCTTCAATTAGCCCTTCTTCTTGCCACCCAAGGGCATAAATAAGGTCTTCTTTAGTTGTTACTCCGTAAGTCATAGCCTGATCCAGGAGTGAAAGGGCATCCCGCATACTTCCTAAGGATTCTCTCACAATTAGTTCTAAAGCTGAGGTCTCAATAGGATAATTTTCCCTTTCACAAATACTGCGCAAAAATTGAAGCATCCTCCTAAAATCTAACCTTCTAAAATCATATCTCTGACAACGAGAAAGAATAGTAGGAAGAAGTTTATTAGGTTCTGTAGTGGCTAAGATAAAGTATACGTGGGAAGGAGGCTCTTCTAAGGATTTTAAAAGGGCATTACTGGCTTCCTTGGTTAACATATGAGCCTCATCTATAATATAGACTTTAGCCTTTCCTTTAACCGGGGCATATTTTAAATTTTCAATAAGCTCTCTTATTTGATCAATTCCCCTGTTAGAGGCTGCATCTATCTCTAAAACATCCACAAAAATTCCTTTGTTAATTTCTTGACAATTAGGGCATTCATTACAGGGTTCGTAACCATCCTTTAATTGAAGACAATTTAAAGCCTTAGCTACAATGCGGGCTATAGTAGTTTTACCTGTTCCCTTTATTCCAGAAAAAAGAAGAGCATGAGAAAGTTTCTTTAACTTTAAAGCATTAGTTAAGGTTCTTACAATATGGGACTGTCCTATTACTTCAGAAAAGCTTTTAGGACGATATTTTCTGGCTAAGACCAAATAACTCATTTAAAATTCTATTTTAATTTAGATTTTTTAAAAAACAAGGGATTAAAGAAAAGGGACCTACCTTCAAAGGCAGATCCCTTTCTAAAAGACTTTTTTTTGAAGAAGCTAAGAAGAAGCAGGGAAGAAGGTATAACTAATCCAAATAAGAATAACCAAGAGTATGATTCCTAAGCCAATACACCACTTTACTAATTTACTTTCACAGGATAACCACGGATCATATTCCATCTTTTCTAATTCTTCGGAAATTTGTTCAGTTTTTATTTCCTCAGCCATAATTTTCACCTCCCTTTAAATATTACTGCCCAACTATAGGTGGTTTAACTCCGTGGAAGAAGATCCATGATATAAGTAATCCAATCCATATAATAAATCCAAAGAGACAAACCACATAAACTAAAGCTAATTTTCCGATTCCCTCAGCCCAGAGTTTTCTGAAGTCAGAAATTACTCCGATAGTAAAAAAGGTAATCAAGAAAAAGAGAACCCTTAAAGCATTAGTTCCGGAAGTGGCAGTTTTGGTTTGATCTATAACCTTTTTGGAATCCTTTACAGCTTCTTGTTTTTCTTTAATCTGGGCCTTAAAGGCCTCTATTTTAGATTTGAGCTCACTTTGTTTGGCGGGATCAGTAATACCTGCAAGCTGAGCCTCCATAGCTTTAATATTTTTATTAATTAATTTTACCTCTTCTTCTACACCTTTAACCTTAGAAGCATGGGAACCTGAGATTAAGAGGATAACAATAAAACCAATAAAATAGGCTAAAACAAATTTGGGAAACCTTCTCCAAATCTCTTTTGCACTAACCTTTTCTCCAGGAGTAGCTTCCACATAGGCACACCATAAATAAGCCAGTAAAAAGGCCCAAATACTAATAAAGATATCTATAAAGAGTTTAGTAGTAGCAGCTGCCATTAAGATCCAACCCTCTTCATATTTAATTCCAGCTACTGTTTCAGCCTTAGCCCTAATAAGGGCATCTGTAATAGCACCAGAAGCAAAGGCTGCTCCATCAGTTTTTACTGCAAGCCCCATCCAAGCACCGGCTACCATAGGTTCTTTCCATAAGAAGATTTGAGCGAGAAAAGGAAGAATAATGAGCTCAATAACAGCAAAAATTACTACTAAAGAAGCTACCATAATGGGAACCACCGGTCTCGCTTTAATAGCTCCACCAGTTGCAATAGCTGCCGAAACTCCACAAATGGAGATCCCAGCTGCTAAGGGAGCTGCCCATTCCTTACTAAATTTAAAATAACGCCTGGCAATAAAATAAACTAAAGCCCAGTAAATCAGATAGGCCTCTACAATAGCACAAAGACCTCTGAAAAATATAGCTGAGGCCAAACCAAAGGCCTCTGCCGATTTTAAACCTAATAAAGCTCCCATAAGACCAATAGCTGTTTTAATATAAAATTCAGGTTTACAAGCCTCTGCTAAAAATTGAGCAAAGGGTCTAATAAAATTCCCAATAATAAGCCCCAAAGCTAAAGCAAAAATAAAACCTCCCTCTCCCGTAAGTTTTAAAGACCAAGAAAGATTATATTTTTTAGGATCCGTTGCCGCAAAATAAGCATAATGGCCTATAAACCAACAAAAATAACTTAACCAAAAAACAAAGAAAAAGCCTATAATAAACCTACCTACATTGCCACCCAACAAATAAACTCCTATACTAAAAATTATCGTCATAAATATATAGGTTAAAATTAAAGAAGCAAAACCAGAAAGCCCTTCCTTTTTATAAACTTGTCCTACCTGATATTTAGTAGGATCATCAACTGTTACCGAAGTTTCCTTGCCATCTTTGGTTTTGAGAATAAGCTTATTTCCTTCAATTTTTATAATCTCTCCTTCCATACCTTTATACTTTTTACCCGTAGGCTCAAGGGCCTTCCCTACCTTAACCCATTCCTTAGTGCTTATCACCCAACCTAAAGGATCAATCCCTTTATAAGCCAAAAGAGAAACTAAAAATAAAATTATAGCTGTCCAAAAAGCCAACCAATCTTCATTTAAATAAGCCTTTCGCGTTGTTTCAGCCATACCTACACCTCCTCTTTTAAAAATCCTTTAAAAACTTCTAAAAATTGGTCAAAATCCTTTAATCACTAATTTTTAACCTTCCTATCCTTCAGCTCTTCCATTTCATATTCTCACCTCCCTTTCTCTATTTTTCCCTTCCTCCAATCCCCCCTCCCCTCCTACCTATAAAACATACAAAACCAACCAAACAGATCCTTAAAAATAAATTAACTATAACTGCCTTACACCATCCCTAAGGAAACATCTTCTTTTTCCCTGAAAGGAACAATAACTCTAAAATAATTTCTAAAAGCCTTCGACTAATTTATTAAATAGCAAAATCTGTGCCAACTAAAAATCCCATAAAAATAAAGATTTTTTTAAACTATTATTACTCAAAAGAAATATTAGGAGACCTAATTTTTTACTAAAAAGTAACAAATATCTTGACTTTTTTAGTAAAGATTTTATACTATATTAATTAAAAAAGGAGGGGGAAATGAAACTGAATAGAAGGCAATTTTTTAAAGTTTTAGGTGGTTTAAGTGCTTTAACTCTTGCCCCTAAGGAAGTTTCTTCCTATCAGGGGAAATATGCTACTCTCATTGACCTTACTAAGTGTGATGGCTGTAAAGATGAGCCCCTTCCGAGATGTGTAAAGGCCTGCAGAGAAGTAAACGCCTCCCGATTTCCCGAACCTAAAAAACCTATTTCCCCTTATTGGCCAAGAAAGAACTACGAAGATTGGTCAGATAAAAGAGATAAAATAGATACTCTAACTCCTTACAATTGGCTTTTTATTCAGAAAGTGGAAGTTGACGAAAAGGTTTTATATATTCCCCGAAGATGTATGCATTGTGATAATCCTCCCTGTGTAAAAGGCTGTCCTTTTGGGGCCCTTTCTAAACAACCTGAAGGAAACACAGTGATTGATTTTAATATTTGTTTCGGAGGAGCTAAGTGTAGAGATATTTGTCCCTGGCATATTCCTCAGAGACAGGCCGGAGTGGGAATCTATTTAAAACTTATGCCTAAATTAGCAGGTGGAGGCGTAATGTATAAATGTGATCTTTGTGACGCCAGGATTAAAAAGGGAGAGGAGCCTGCTTGTGTAGTTGCCTGTAAAGAGAGGCTTAAAGATAAGGCGGTTTATAAATTTGGAAAAAGAGAAGAGATTTTGGCTAAAGCTAAAGAAAAAGTTGAAAAAGAGGGTCTTTATATTTATGGAGATGTTCAAAACGGAGGCACCTCTACTTTATATCTCTCTGCAATCCCCTTTGAAAAAATTGAAGCTGCCCTTAAAAAGATGAAAGCGCGCTTTCAGATGCCTGTAAAAGTGAAAAACAGATATCTTGAGGAAATCAATCCTTGGGGAAAAGTTGTAATCGGAGCTGGTGCCTTAGGAATTATTTCAGGTGTAATCGGAGCTTTAACTAATAAGAAAAAAGAGGAGGAATAAAAATGGATAAAAAAATTAAAAGACATAATTGGATTATAAGGTTTGAACATTGGACTGTAGCCCTCTCAGGTATAGCTTTAATTTTTACAGGACTTGGCTGTCTTCCCCTTTTTAAAAGATATTACATTACTGAAATTCCTGGTTTTAAATGGACTGCAGATTTTTATATTGTTACAAAACTTCACTATATCTTCGCTATTTTCTTTACCTTCACTGTTTTCTTTCATATTTTCTATCATTCCCTAAGGAAGGATTTTGGACTCTTACCTAAAAAAGAAGATTTTCTTAACTCCCTTAAAGTAATTTTGGCTGATTTGGGTTTACTTAAAACCCATCCTCCCTGTGATAAGTGGCTTCCTGAACAAAAGTTAGCCTATATAGGAGTAGGATTAATAGCTTTAGGAGTTCTTCTTACCGGAATTGCTAAGGTTTTAAAAAACTTAGAATGGGTCTATTTCGGTCCCCAATTAGAATCCACCCTTAACTTACTTCATACTATTTTAGGCGGTTTATTTATTCTCCTTTTCTTTATTCATATTTTCTTTGTTTTAGCTATTAAAGCTAATAGAAGAAACCTTTTAAGAGCTATGCTTACAGGGTATGTAGAAGAAGATTATGTAAAGAAAAGACATTCCCTTTGGTATGAAAGACTTATTAAAAGAATTAAGGATGGAGTTTAAATATTAAAGGTATTAAGTTTTTGCCAAAGGGTTTTTCTACTTATTCCCAATCTTTTAGCTGCTTCTCCCTTTTTGCCCTTACACTCCTTTAAAACCTGAAAAATTATCTCCCTTTCTAAAAGCTCCTTACATTTTTTTAACTCTTTTTGGGAAAGATCTTGTATAATCGGGCAAAGTTCCTCAGGTAAATCTTTCAATTCAATCCTATTGTTTTGACAAAGAAGCACAGCCCTCTCTATAAGATGCTTTAATTCTCTAACATTGCCTGGATAAGGATATTGTAACAACCTTAAATAGGCCGAGGAGGAAATCTCTATAGGAGTTTTTTCATATTTTTCAGCATAATAATTTAAAAAGTATTCAATTAAAGGAGGTAAATCCTCTCTTCTTTCCCTAAGGGGAGGTATCTTAAGGGAAACAGTATTAACACGGTAATAAAGATCTTCCCTAAATTTCCCTTTCTCCACTAATTCTTTAAGGTTTTTATTCGTGATAAACAGGAATCTACAATCCACTCTAATCTCCTTAGTTGCACCTAAGGGATAAAAAGATTTAGTTTCAAGGACCCTTAAGAACTTAGGTTGAACCTCTATGGGAAGATCTCCTATTTCATCCAATAAAAGAGTGCCTCCCCGGGCTAATTCTATTTTTCCCTTCTTAGATTGAAAGGCTCCGGTAAAAGCTCCTTTTTCAAAACCAAAAAGTTCACCTTCAATTAGAGTTTCTGGAATAGCAGCACAATTAATTTTAATATAGGGACCTTTATTTCGGAAAGAGAGCTCGTAAATAAGATCAGCTACTAACTCCTTGCCTACTCCAGTTTCTCCATAAATCAAAACAGGAAGATCAGTCTCGGCAATTATCTTTATCCTTTCTCTGAGCTCTTCAATAGCCTTACTTTTCCCTATAAGCTTAGATGTGAGAAATTCTTCACAATTTTTTCCTTTATTCAATAAGGAAACTTTTTTATTAGAAAATTTATAAAACCTCTCTAAGAGAAGAAGGAGATCCTCTTTATAAAAAGGCTCTCTTACACAATCAAAAATTCCGCCTTGCAAAATTTTTTTAACCTTAAAGAAATCATAGGAGGAAGGTAAAAGAATTACAATTTCAGAACAAGGAGATTTTTCTTTTATAAGCTTAAGAATATCTTCCTTAGATTTCTTGGGTTCCCAATCTAAAAAAATTAGAGGATAAGCCCTTTTTTCTAAAAACGCTAAAAGAGATTCCTTATCCTGAATAAGAACTATTTTTTGTCCTAAGGATTCTAATTTTTCTTGAAGGGCCTTCTTAAGATTTTGGTTCTCACTAATTAAAAGAATCTCTAATTTCTTAATCATTAAAATATAATTTTAAAATAAAATGGGTCTTTTTCAAGAAAACTCTGAGAGCTTCCCAATTCTATCCCTAAACTGCTTTCACCTTTTTCTTCCGCGAAATTGATATTATCCACAGAGAAATCTCCGATCTAAAAATAACATCCGAGAACTCTATAAAAATCCTTTATTCTTCTAAAGTAGGATCAGGAATTTTTCCTGTTAGAATTTCAAGAAGCTCTTTCACTGAAATTATTCCCTGCTTCTTTAAGAGATAACCATTGGCTCCACTAATGAAGATACCCTCTTCGTAATTTCCAAGACGGGCAGCTCCAAGCCTATCAGCAATACAAAAACCTACCTCCTTAGCCTTCTCTCCTTTTTTACAGGGTAAAAGGCAATTAGAGACACAGCCCTTCCATCCGTTATATCCAGCTAACAATTTTTCTATAAAGGGAGTTTTAACCACCCTTAAAGGATAGCCCACTGGAGATTTAATTAAGATTATATCTTCCCTTTTAGCCCTTAAAAGGGTTTCTTTATATATAGGGGGAGCATCACATTCTTGGGTAGCAATAAAGCGTGTGCCTATTTGGACACCCCTTGCTCCTCTCTCAAGATAAAACTTAATATCTTTATAACTCCAGACTCCTCCAGCTACTATAACAGGAATATTTCCCCATTGGTTGGCCTCTTCAAGCACAGAAAAGAAGAGATTTTTTAATTGATATTCCGATTTAAAGCAATCCTCCAATTTAAAGCCCTGATGTCCTCCAGATTTTGGTCCTTCAACAATGACTGCATCAGGAAGGCGCTGATATTTCTTCTCCCAGGTTTTACAGATAATATTTAGGGCTCGGGCTGAAGACACAATAGGTATAAGAGCTGCCTCCATTCCTTTAGCGTATTCCGGAAGTTTTAAAGGTAAGCCAGCCCCTGAAATAATGGCATCAGCCCCGGCCAAAAGGGCATCTTTTACAACTCTTTCATAATCAGTTATAGCATAAAGAACGTTAACTCCTATAGCTCCTCTTCCTTCCGAAAGGCGCTTAGCCTCTTTAATTATTAATGTAAGGGCTTCTCTATTATGCACATTTTCAGGACCTATAGGTCTTCCCAATTTATCCTTCTTTACTAATTCAGGAAATCTATAGCCTGTACCGACAGCGGACACTATCCCCATAGCCCCTTCCTTAGCTACAGCTCCAGCCAGATTTTCCCAAGAAATACCTACTCCCATTCCCCCTTGAAAAATAGGGATTGCTATTTCCTTATTCTTGATCTTTAAAGGCTTTAACATATCTAATCCTTCCCTTGATCTTCAATTTTTCTCTCCAACCTCTTAGGTGGCCTTTCCATTCCACAGGTAAGACACCTTACCTTGGCTGAAACTCACCTTCCCTAAAAAACTGCCCTGCCTCCGCCATAGGGATAAATTAAACCCATCTCTCTTAATTATACTTCTTTTTTTCTAAAAATCCTTTTATTAAATTATCCGGATTACTCTCCCCTTCTTCAATACTTATTCTTAGGCCTTGAGAAACTAATTCTTTTTCCAACTCTTCTGAAGGAATCGGTAAGATTAAATGGGTTACTACCTGCTCTTGGAGAAAATCTAAAAGACTCTGAGTGGGAGATTTTTTTATTACATCTTTAACTAAAATTTTATTATTTTCTATATCATAAATAGCGAAAAGATCAAATTTAGAAATATCCCTTTCCACCTTTTGAGGAGTGCTAATAGGAATACTTACTCGCATAAACTTTTCTTCTAAGATTTCTTTTTTCATCTCCTCGGTAGCTGTAATGATATTTCTAATTAAATCATCAAAGGCTTGGGCAGTTATACTTTCCGGATAGGCTCCTACAATAGGTTTTCCTCTATCTCCAGTGTCTACAATCCGGGGATCCACAGGAATCTTACCTAAGAAACGCACCCCCAGCTCCTCGGCTAACTTCTGTCCCCCTCCCCTTTTAAAGAGGTCTATGGCCTTTCCACAATGGGGACAAATAAAACCACTCATATTTTCTACTAAGCCTAATATTCTTAACTTTACTTTTTGACAAAATCTTATAGATTTTTTAACATCTATAAGAGATACCTCTTGAGGAGTTGTGACAATAAGGGCATAGGCATCAGGAATAGTTTTAGCTATAGTTAAAGGCTCATCTCCAGTTCCAGGAGGAGCATCTATGACCAAATAATCCAGCTCCCCCCAATCAATATCTCCTATAAATTGTCTAATAGCCGAAATCTTAATAGGACCTCTCCAAATAACTGCCGAATCCTCTGAGGGTAATAAAGGTTCTATAGAAAGAAATTTTAAATTAGGAGAATACTTAATAGCTCCTAATCTTCCATCTGGTCTTCTGGTAAGTTTTAAATCCCTGGCTCCTAACATCTTGGGAATACTCGGACCATGAAGATCTACATCCAAAAGACCTACCATAAAATCCTGTAACGAAAGTCCAACTGCTATATTTACCGCTACAGTGCTTTTACCTACCCCTCCTTTTCCAGACATTACCATAATTTTATGTTTAATCTTAGAAAGTTGGGTCTGCACTTTTTTATCTTGTTGATCCAATAAAAAGCCTTTTTCTTTTTGAAGAACCATTTAAAACCTCCTGCCCCCAAAAATTTTTTATTTTAAGATTTTACTCTAAAGGCTTTCTTTGTCAATTTTTAAAAATTTTTAAAAAACCCCGTTCCTTAAACCCAAGTTTGATAAATCTATTTAACTTGGAAAAGTCTAAAAAAAGAAGCTTAAAATGAGAGAAAGTCCAAAAAATTTTTTTATCTACTTGACTTATTCTCCTTAGGAAATAAAATTTCTAATATGCCTCAATGGTTTCCTCCTTCGCAAGATTTTACTCCTTCTTGGGAGGGAAAATTGATAGAAAAAATCCACCTTAAAAATGATTTAGTCCTTGAAATATGGGACTATTCAAGGAAATTAGCAGGAGATCGATGGTTAGTCGGCTTTCTCGCTCAAATTAAAATAACTCCTTCTAAAGAAGATTTTTCTAATGAATTTTATTATAAATATTTTTTAGAAAATACTGACGGATACCTCTATTATAGATATCGCAAAGAAAGAACCTTTATTCCGGAAGAAGAAGTCAGTCAAATCTTTGAAAAAATTAAAAAAACCTTTTTAGAAGCTGTCATACCCTATCTTTCTTTACACCATTTTCGCGAAAAATTAATTAAATCCGAAATAGCCCAATTTGAAAAAAAAATTGACTGGGAATTAATATTAAAGGCCAAGGAAAAAGAAGAGGAAGGGTTAGAGAAGCTTTGGAAAAATAAAGAGTTCTTTT
>FWWL01007706.1_pt1 | contig 14438 bp, 13 predicted proteins | sample 2228331 | NCBI WGS metagenome assembly FWWL01 (sample SAMEA103939775, study PRJEB20133) | metagenome
TCGCTGCAGTCCTGGCCATGTCAAACCACGAAAAAGTGGGGAAACTCCAGGCCGAGTAGAATTGTCAAGCCGACGACATTCGTCGAAAATGGAAACCATTGTTTATCTTCACCGGTCAACCATTATGAATTTCGATAAAAGCAATGGAGGGCCACGCGCCGTCGTACAACCAAAATTTGGAGGGCCACGCGCCGTCGTGGCCGCCAATCACAATGGGTCATCCATCGGCACGTCGGCGGACGCTCCATGAGTCGACGGGGCAAAACGGTCATATCGCAAATGGCGTCATTTGTGATGGTAGGTGACAAGGATTGGGATGAGGTTGTGAGCCCATTCGACCCACACGAAACACCCTATGATCTCCATTTTGTCCTCCTTGGTATCCCCGTGCGGGTTCATCCCCTGTTTTGGCTTGTGGCGGTGTTCTTGGGACTACACGCGGGGGACCTTTTTGCGCTGCTGGCCTGGGTCTTGGCGGTGTTTATCGCGGTGCTGGTTCACGAGATGGGTCATGCCTTGGCGATGCGGGCATTTGGGTATTACCCGTCGGTGACACTTTACGGACTGGGCGGCTACACCCGATATGGCATGCGGGCCGTGGGGATGTTGCCACCGCGGGCGTGGGGGCGCATCCTCATGACGGCCGCCGGACCGGCCGCGGGATTCCTGCTGGCCCTGGTTTTGGCTCTCGGTCTGGCCGCCCTGCGCGTACCACTCGTGGTAAAACTTGGTCCGCCCATTGGTATCATCATCATTGCCGATTTACCGTCGCAATGGTTGACAATCTTTGTGTATTATCTTTTCTTCACCACCATCGCTTGGGGTGTGCTGAATCTGCTACCCGTCCTCCCTTTGGATGGCGGGCATATCATGCAGGAAATCCTCAGCCTGCGGGATCCCGGTTGGGGGAGCTTTCGGGCAGGGCAGATTTCTTTCGTGGTGGCTGCCGCCGTGGCATTCTGGTCCGTGATGTCCGGGAGTTATTTCCTGGCGATTCTTTTTGCCTACCTCGCCTATTCCAACTACCAGGCCCTGGTAGGTCCACGGTTTTGAGGCGATTCTAATCGGCGTGGGCGTTGCGGCAATAGTCGGGGACTTGACCCAGTAAGGCGAAAAGACTTCGCATGCCACTTCATCGGCCCTACGTTTGCACGCGGACCTGGCGGATGGTGCCGACAAGGGTTGCCAACACGATGGCGGCGGTTTCTACGCGCAAGATTCGTGGACCGAGATCGACCTGAATCCAACCGGTGGCGACGGCCTGGCCGACTTCCTCGGGGGTCAATCCCCCTTCCGGTCCCACCGCAAGGAGGACCCTTTCCGACGCAAGGAGAGCCGCAACTCCTGCCGGAAGACCGCTCGTGTGATCATCCGCCGCTGACCGGGGTGGACCGTCCCGCTCACCAGAAAAAGGATGGGCAAAAAGCGTTATTACTCTATCTCGCGGCTCGGCGATGAGCTTTTCCCAGGGGTATGGGGCGGTTACCTCCATGAGGTGGTTTCGCCCACACTGCTTGCTAGCCTCGATGACGATCCGCCGGAGGCGATTGACGGCGTTTTCGTCGGGATAGACCACCGTCCGCCGGGTGATCAGCGGCACGAACGCGGTCACGCCCAGTTCGGTCAGCTTCTCGATGAGGAATCGTTCCCGATCACCTTTGGGGAGGGGGCTGGCCACCGTAACGGCGACGGGTAATTCCCGCGATATAGACCGCGGTTCCACGATGCGTAACACGGCGGCCTTCTTTTGGATGGCGGTGATTTCTGCCACGGCCTCGTGGCCCAAACCGTCGAAGAGCACCACCTGCTGGCCGACGTGACCCCTCATGACGTGGATCAAATGATGGGCCTCGGGGCCGGTAAGCGTGACCTCCCCGGTGGTGATAGGTTGGGTAACAAAAAACCGTTCCGACATCATCTTCCAAAAGAAGTCTGGTTGCGGACGAACTGTGGCAATTCCGGACCGAGCCGGGCCACTGTCAAACTTTATAGATTTTAACAGAAAGCCTGACGATGAAGAGAATAAGGGGCATTACGGCCTCATGTCGCGAAGGGTCGATGATCGGTATCCTGACACTCACCCATAATGGTGACGATATGACGCGTGAAAGCTTGCCCGTGGCGAATCCCGTGGTGACGCGATGCCTAGAGTATTGGGGTATCCGGAGCCAACCGTTCAGTCCGCAGCATTCGGCGTGGACAATGTTCTTATCGAGCGGGGCCGAGGAGGTCCTCGTCCGTCTGGACTACGTTGTGCGGGAGGGATATGCCGGGGCCGTCCTGGTGGGCCTCTCCGGGGTGGGTAAGACGCTCCTTCTCCGCCGTGCCTTCCAAACGTGGCGTCGGCTGCGGCGTGCCGTGGTCTTCGTGAACGCCACCGGCCAGGATCGGCTTTCGCTCATCACGGCCTTGGCCTACGAGTTAGGGGCGAGCCGTGGTGAAGGGCCCACCGCCCTGGTTTGGCAGGCATTGCGGGACCACGTAGTAGCCCGGCTTTGGTCGCATGAGGCCTGCGTGATCATCTGTGATGATGTGGCCAGAGGCCACCCCGATGTCCTTGGCCTCCTTTTGGCCTTGGGACAGATCACCACGAACGGCCGTCGGCCAACCGTGATTGGCTCCTGCCGCCCCGATGAGGTTCACCATCCCAACGTCCACCGCCAGTCCTGGTACGACATTTACGTGGAGCTTCCACCCTGGTCGGTGGAGGAGGTCCAGCAGTACTTATGCGACCGACTCCGGGAGGCCGGGGCCGACCCGGCCGAGGTCTTCACCCCATCGGCTATGGAACGCCTCGCCGAACTGACGGGTGGCAATCCCCGCGATGTGAACCGGTTGGCCGAGTGGTGCCTCCTCGTGGCCGCAGGTGCGGAGACCCGACCGATCGAGCCGGAATTGGTGGTCGATGTCTTTGAGGAGCTGTACTCCCAAGTCGGCGACTTGGTCTTACCGCGGGCAACGGTTGCTGAGTAAGTCATTTTGGAGATCGCCGGCCTCAGCGCACGGATGCTTGGCCTACCACGGGTTTTCCATCATGCCGACGATCTGCATGGCGAGGCGTTGGATGGCGGCTTGCTGGGCCGTGGCCAAGGATTGACCGACTTCGGGGACGAGGGTGGTCTCGGCGACAACGGTGCTCAGTTCGGGCGGGACGGGGATGGACTCTTCCGGGGTGAGAACCCTTCCTCGCTGGTCGATCCACTGGACCTCCACCTGCAAGCGGGTGGCGATCTCGCGGGGATCATCGTAGGGGTTTTCGACAACCGTGCGTTTAGTCTCGGATGTGATCCGCCCTGTGAGGATGCTGTCAGCCCGATCCAGCGAGCCCACCACCTTGTAGGGGGTTCGCAATTCGATCTCCTTGATGACGGCCTCCGTCAGCCGTTCGCCTAAACCGGGACGAAGACTCGTCGATTGAAAGACCGGGACATAGACCGTCTGAATATCCGGCCGAAAGAGCGTCGCATTCCCGATTCGGTATCCGGCGCAGCCCGCTGTCGCTGTAAGGACGATCAAACTCGTGGGTAACAAGGCAAGCCAAGCGAGAAGAATAGAAGCCAGCGGCGATTGCCGCGGATGAGGCTTCCGACGGCAAAAGGCCGGCACGCACGGTCTTGTTGGCTTGGCTCGGCTAGTCATCACGGCGTTCAAAAAGATCGGTCAACCACTTAAAGCGATTGGGAGGTTTGTCAGGGAGACCGTCGATCTGGCGGATGCGCTCGGCGGCCATGACGGCGGCCTTGGTGTGGGGGAACTCCCGCAGTGTTGCCCGGTAGTAATACCGGGCGGCCCCATAGTACTTGCGATTGTCGTAATACTGACCCACGGCAAAATAGCGGAGGGCCTTCTCTTCGGCGATCTGGTTTTTGACCCGGATGACTTCTTCCCGCTCGTTTCCCAGCTTGCTGTTATAGACGGCTAGGATTTCGTCCGCGGCCTGCTCGGCCCGTTCCAAGGGGGTGCCATCGTAGAGTGGCCCTTGATAGGTCAACTGATGCGCTTTGATGGCCAAGAAGGCCGCATTGACGGCGTGTTCGCTTTGGGGGTAGTCCTTGCGCAAGAGATCATAATGATAGGCTGCGTCCTCGTATCGCTGTTTAAGAAAATAGGCGTTGGCGGTGGCCATGATGGCGTCATCCGCCAGGGGCCCGGTCGGATCGTGGAGCCGCACATTCTGATAGGCCTTGATCGCCCGGCCCCAAGTGTCAAAGGTTGGCCGGGTCTTATCCCCAACTTGGACAATGCCCAAGAATGACGGTCGAGAAAGCTCCACCTGCTCCCAATATCGCCCAATGGCGAATTGGCGTTTGGAAATGGTATCCAAGTGACGGGTAAACTCGTACTTCTTGAGGACCTCTTGATAACACTCCTCGGCTTGGGCGTAGCGATCGGCAAAGAAGTAGGACTCCCCCGCCAGGAAGAGGGCGTCTTCTTCGAGGATCGTCCGCTGCCAGTGGCGGGCAGCCTTTTTGAAGAGGGGAGCCGCCTCTTCGTACCGCTTTTGTCGGTACAGGTCGAGCGCCTCCTCGTAGTAGGAGCGGGCTAGGGATTCATCCTGCTTGGGCTTGAACATCTTGAAGAATCGGCCGGGAAGTTCAAAGAGGATGAAGTCCTCTGTATCTTCTTCCTCTTCGCTTTGAACCGGCGGCACGATCACCGTATCGTCATCGGCCGGGGGAAGCTGCGCGAGCGAATTGGCGTCATTTTCCGGGATCGTCCCAGAAGTTAACTGAGTTTGCGATGAAAAAGACTCTCTCTCGTCGGGAGAAGTGGCCGGCAGAGGAGTCGGAGTCGTCTTGGTCTGGGATGCGGACGGAGAGTTGGTTCCCGTCTCCTCTCGCTGCCCTGTCAAACGGCGGAAAAGCCAACCTTCTTCGGCCGGCTGCTGCGGATCGTATCCGCTTTGTTTGGCACGGTCGGGGAGTTCCAACATGCTGCGGCATCCCCCGCCAATCACCAGGGCCATCAATAAACCCAGAGCGATGACGGCACCCCGAAGGGTTAGGGAGCCCGCGCACGTGGCTTCCGTGCCGAAGTTTCGCGGGTGATCATCCGGCCAAATATCCAAGGTAGTCATGCATCCGTGGCCTTTGGCCCAAAAGATGACAGAGATACTGGTTCAGCAATCCCCGTAATTCTCCATAAATCGACGGCGGAATATGCACTTCTTCCTGGAAGTCTTCCCCCAACTGCCGCAGTGTGGCCAATGCCTCGGCGCGAACCGACACAACCGCCCGTTTGCCCGGTCGGCACCGGGGGCACAGCACGCCTCCGTCTGTCAAGGCGAAGAACACCTCCCGACGTGAACTCTTCTTCTGCGCGTTTTCGCCGCTTTGAGGTGTGTCCTCGCTGTTCTTGACCTCTTCACCACAACTCACGCACGTTTCCAGCGAAGGGCTGTGTCCCGTCATCGACAGCAATCGCCACTCAAATCGTAGCAGATGATCTTTCACCCTTGTTCGCGTTTGAAATCGGTTGAGGGTATCCTCCAAAAGGTCAAACAGCATGGGCTGAGCGTCCTCATCGTGGGTCATGGCGTTGACCAGATCAGACGCATAGAGCGCCGCATACCAGCCTTCCAGACCACTCCGTTCCACCCGAAAGCGACGCAACAGCTTCGCCTCGGTGAGGAGATGGAGGGCCTCGGTCGATTTGTGGAGGAACACTATCCGACAAAGGGAGAGGAGGTCAAGGGCAAAGTCGAAGGGGTTCTTGGGTCTTTTCGCTCCCTTGGCCAAAGCCCTTATTTTGCCAAATTCCCGCGTGAAAAGCGTTACCACCAAACTGCTTTCGCTAAAGTCGTACGTCCGCAGGACCAAGGCGGTTGCTTGTTCGGCACTCATGGGGGGCGGTCCCATTTAGCCGCCGAGGGCCTCGGCCAGGACCTCTTCTGCCACATAGATCGGAAGGGGAGGATGATAACGAACCGCCACGGCAATGGCATCGGACGGTCGGGCGTCAATTTCCACCAAGGAACCGTTGTGACGGACCCGCAGCCTGGCAAAATACGTATGATTGCGGAGTTCGTTGATCAAGATATCCTGCGGCTCGACCTGCAATTCGTGGAAGATATTGATGATCAAGTCGTGTGTCATGGGCCTGGGGAGGCTCACATTGCGGACGGCCCGGTAGATGCTCTGCGCTTCAAATGCCCCAATGACAATGGGAAAAGTCCGATCCCCATCCACCTCTTTGAGGAAGATGTACTGCTCGTCGCTGATTTCGCTCATGATAATTCGGGAAAGCTGCATCTGGACGGGCATCGAGTGCCTCCACTGTCCTGGAAACGACCGCACATGCCTCCGGGGACGTACCTTGCGCCGCAGTTTACTTTCAACGCCCCAGTTTTCCAACCTCTTTCTTCATTCTATCGAGAGATAGGTATCACTCACCAGACGCGGGCCGGACGGCTACCAAAACTTTCTTCCCGCCGGCGGCGGTACCAACTCTCATTGCAAAACATTCCCCTCCGGAGTGTCGGCATCCACCTAGCGAACGACATCCGCTTCAATGCGATAGACGATCCCGCCGAATTGTTGCTTGAGGGCGTCCGGACTACAGCTAAAAACACCACCCAGGCCGATCTTCTTCGTCGTATAATCCAATTTGATGCCGTGCGTTAGGTGGACCTCGATCATCTGGGTGGGAAGCAACTGGGCCTGGCAAAACTGACAGTGCGATACTTGCCCCACCATGACGAAATCGGTGATCCCGTACTGCTTTTCTCCGGCGATCATGTATCCCCAAACGAAGACCTTCTTGCCGTCCAGGTCCCGGGCGAATTGTGGGATGAGTTTCGGCTCACTGGGGTCTGGCTGCAACTCGGCAAAGGTGATCAATTTGTAACCCGGCGGGGCCGCCGCCAAAAACCAATACATGACCCAGGTGCAGCCTGTGATCCCAAACACCAGCGACAAGAGCATCCCCGTCTTGGCCATGCCCAATCCAAGGCGTTCCTTGGGGGCCTTGGCGATCTCTTTACGCGCCACCCAGCCAAAGGCCAGCCCGGCCAGCGGAATCCAAAACACATAAACGGTCAGAAAACAAAGGATGGAAAGCACGCCAAACAGCAGGCTCAGCACGGCTTGGGCCTGGATGACCTGATAATCTGCCCCAGGGTGCCAACCGATCCGCGCGCGACGACGTGGGACGGTCCGTTCACTTCGAAACGCAGGCTGGATTTTTTGCACTTCGGTCATGATGATGAAATCCCGAACAACATCGAATTCCGCGGAAATCCTCTTATAGGTCCCGACGCAGCATCAGCCTTTGCCGGGATGGGTAACTATCGGTAACGTGACCTCGCGGCGCTCCGCGGCAAGGATACACCGGGTTGCGGGGGGAACAACCCCGCCACAAAAGTTGGTCCCCCCGGGCTATCGTGGTCTTTGACCTTCCCTCATTATTGCCGATCGGTGCAAAGAGTTCGAGGAAATTGCCTCGGGCGAACAGAAAGGACCCACGGTTGCAACCATCACTCGTGGCGGAGGGCCTCAATGGGATCCATATTTGCGGCACGTCGGGCGGGATACAACCCAAAGATGATACCCACCGCCACCGCAATCCCAAAGGCCAAGGGCACGGACGCCGGGACCACCACCGGCCGCATGGTTTTGACAATCTCGGGCAGCGAGTTATAAAGCCGCGGGGCGAGGAACTGCAACACCCAGATTGCCCCCTCGCTGAGAAGCGGGGCCAAAAAACCGACGAGAATGCCCGAAATGCCCCCCAAGGCGGAAAGGACCACGGTCTCCACCAGAAATTGCCGGATGATGTCTCGCCGCTTGGCCCCCAGGGCCCGTCGGATACCGATTTCGCGCGTTCGTTCTGTGACCGTGGCCAGCATGATGTTCATAATGCCGATACCGCCTACGACCAACGAAATCCCGGCAATCAAGCCCATAAAGACCATAAACATCATCCGCGTCGTACGTGCCTGCTCGAGGAGCTCCAAAGGCACGGTCACGCCATAATCTTCAATGGGGTGATACTTGGCCAGTGTCGCCTTGACGACATCCGCAGTGGGCACGACGTTGGCGGTCTTATCGACTTGGAGGGTAATTTGACTGAGTTCAATTTGCTCGGCCTCCATGGAGCCGGCCCGGCGGGTGAAGACCACGTCCCCGATCCGCCACCAAAGGGTCGTGATGGGAATATACACATCGCTGGAGAAGTCTTGTGCGGCGAAGGAACCCCCAATCCCGGCCGATGGCATTTTCGGTTTGCATACCCCGACCACCGTATAGAAGTGCTCTTCCACCCGGATGACCTTTCCCAACGGGTCCTCAAAGGGAAAGAGCTTTTCCGCGGTCCCCGCCGCAAGGACACAGTAGTTCTTGAGATCCTGTAGGTCCGAATCTTGGATGAAACGTCCGCGGTCGATTTCCAGACGAACGATGTCCTGATACTCCGGCGTGCAACCAACAAGGCGGCCATCGACCATTCGGCCATTGTAGCTGAATCGCTGGCGCAACTCGCGGATGCGAACCGCCCGCACGACGGTGGGAATTGTTTCCACCAGTCGGGAATAGTCTGCGCGGGTCACGCCATACTGAAGGACGAGCCCCGACGTTTGGACCTGCTCGGACGGCGGCTTAATCGAGCGGATGATGATGTTGGTGGCCCCAAGGCTTTCGATTTGCTCTTGGGCCTTGCGACTGATTCCTTCGCCAATGGCAAGTAACCAGATGACGCTTGCCACACCGATGAAGATACCCAATACGGTCAAGAGTGACCGTAACGGGTGGAGCATCAAGCTCTTGAGTCCTAGTTGGATTGTCCTATACCAAAGGATGAACATTGTTTCTGATTGGGATGCGTTGCTTCGTTTCGGATCTCAAAGGGGCTACTGTTCGGCTTTTGCCTTGGCAATATCTTCCGGTAGCTCGGTCCGTGGCTTGGCCTGGGGGTTATCGATAATGGATTCGATCCGACCGTCCTTGAGGCGAATAATCCTCCGTGCCCTGCGTCCTACGTCGTACTCGTGGGTTACCAAAATAATGGTTTTGCCCTGCCGATTGAGGTCATCGAAGAGGGCCATGATCTCTTCTGTCGTGGCCGAGTCCAAATTCCCGGTCGGCTCGTCGGCCAAGATGAAGAGCGGATCATTGACCAGCGCCCGCGCGATGGCCACCCGTTGCTGCTGACCTCCCGAAAGCTGCGTCGGTCGGTGATAGAGGCGGTTACCCAAGCCGACCATTTCGGCCAGTTCTTTGCAGCGGGCCCGCTCCTTGGGGGAAAGCCGCCGCTGGTAGTACAGGGGGACCTCAATGTTCTCCAAGACGGTCAATTGGGGAATCAGGTTGAACGACTGGAAGACAAAACCGATCTTCGATGCCCGAATCTCGGCCAAGCGATCGTCGGAGGCATCGGCGACGTTTTCATCTCCCAGAAAGATTTTGCCCGAGGTAGGGTGATCCAAACAGCCCAAAAGATTCAAAAGGGTGCTCTTGCCCGATCCGGAGGCACCCATAATGGCGACGTAATCACCTTCGGGCACATCGAAGGAGACGCCGCGCAGGGCGTGAACGACCTCACCGCCTAAGTGATATTCTTTTGTGACCTCCTGGATGGATGCCCCCAACGTCATGGTCGGCTGCCTCCTTCGGCCTCAGGACCACGCCGTTCCTCGGGACCACGGGGGCGTCCAAAACCGCCGGGACCACCCGGGGGACCCCCGGCAGCGCGAAGCCGTTCCAGCCCCGAGATGAGTTCCTGCCGGTCGATCACCCCGTCGTTGTTTGCGTCATGCCGCAGGAGGTCCTCGCGGCGGTCCTCGGGGATTTCGGAGGCATCGAGTTTCCCGTCGCGATTGGCGTCGGAGCGTTCAAAGATGCGGTCGGCAATCATAGCCGGGCTGAACCCACCCGGACCTCCGCCTCCCGGCCGCGGTGATCCTTCTCCTTGACCTAGTTGGTCACGGCCCGGTCCCTCGGCTGCAGTTTCGCCTGCCGGCCCCCGTGTGCGGATTGCCGGTGCGGCTCCCGTATCGCTGGCCTGTTTTGCTTGTTCCTCGCTCCAGGCCTGCTGCGGGGAGGTCTTTTGCTCGGCCAACCCCACCTTTTCGCGGTAAGCTGCGGCGTTCAAGACGATCTCTTGGTTTTCTTGCAAGCCTTGCCGGATCACCACAAATCGGTCGTTGCTTGCCCCGAGTTCCACCTTGACCGGTTTGAGCTCTCCACTCTGGTCAATGGTGATGCAGTAAAACTCTCCTGCATACTCGAACACGGCTTGGACCGGGACTTGCAGCACGTTGCTTTCTCGTTGGGCAAGGATCGTCACCTGAGCGGTCAACCCGGCCCGAAGTTGTTCATTGGGATTGTTAATCTTCACGATCACCTGGTAGTCCTTCACGTTGGAATTGAAGAACGAGCTGGGCAGCGGATATTCACCCACATCGGTGACCTCGCCGTCAAACTCGACCCCGGCCAAGGCATCCACGCGAATCTTCGCCGGTAGGCCAACGCGAACCAAGCCGATTTTCGATTCGTTGACCTTGGTCCTGACCTGCATCCTCTTCGGATCGGGAAGGCGAATGATCGTTTGGTATTGCCTGACCCGCACACCCTCTTGAATAATGATGTCCGTTTGTCCCCGTACCCCGATTTGGTTCGCATAAACGACCTGACCTGCCTCAGGCGCCGTGATGACGCATTTTGCAATTTGATCTTGGATCTTCTTTAGCTCCTGTTCCTGTAATTCCAGGGAGTGTTGCTGGGCCTCCAATTTTGCCCGAGCCGTCTCGATATCGGCGTCCAGTTGCATGAGATATTTGGGCTTGGTGAACCGCTCCAGGACATCGAGTTTGGTCCGGGCGGATTCCATCTCCTTGATCGCCTTATTCAAAGCGAATTGGTCGGCCTCCAGTTGGGCCTGGGTGATGTAGCCCTTTTGTGCCAGGCTCTGACTGTATTTGAGATAGTCTTCTGCACGACGGCGGTTTTCTTGGGCAATAAAGTTTTCGATTTCAATGGCAAGCCTCTGCTGGCGGTACTGCCCTTCCAAGTATTCCTGTTTGGCGATGATCGCCGTGTCCAACGCCCTTTGGGCCTGAATGAGAAGCGCCCTCTCGTTGGCAACTTTGATCTGTTGCTGGACGAGCTGATCGCGAAGCGTCGAGGAGTCTAACTCTACCAAGAAATCGCCTTTTTGCACGTAAGTGCCTTCCGGGACGATGCGGATAATCATCATCCCGCTGCCCTGGGTTTCCACCTCGCAACGGATTTCCACGTTACTGGCACTCTCCACATCCCCCCGTTCCACCACCTGATTGATGAATTCCCCCCGCGTGACGGTGGTCGTCAGGGGCTTCTCATGGGCTCCCTGCCAAAGGGTCTTGGGCAAGAAGGACCAAACGACGGGAATCCCCAGAATCATCATCCCCAGAACAAACAAGGGGCCCTTCAAAACCCACCCGCGGCGGGATGATTCGTCGCGACGCTTCGGTTGATAACCTGCCATGGAAAGTCTCCTCCACCAGAACCCCTCAAAACCCACGAGCCCCTTTTTCATCGAGACCGCCCTCGGCTTCCCCCTAAACAGGCCGAAATCTGTCGTTAGAGGACGGAAATTCGCCCTGCTATGGACAATCGGGGTCGAGAGGCAAATGCCTAAGTTTATTTCCTCACCGGCAACGACTTTGCGTAATTGTTTTCAACGTGGCGGGAATCCGTTCGTGCGGGATATTTCAACATTGGGAAGGCCCATTCGGCCAGGTGCTCGCAAGCCGTGGTAACGACACAGCACCACCGCCCTCGGCCGAACGCTTGGCCGAGCCAAGCTCAGACCATCATGGGATGGGCTTCCCCTATCTATTCTAACCAGCATAGACAGAAAAAGTCTTGAAATCCGAACAAAATCAGCATATCATCAATTGTATCAGTCTCAACTGTCATATCTTCCCGCCGGTGCTTAGTGCTTGAATATGGGCCTATTGTACCCGGAGGTAGGGTGTGCCGACCGATTCCCCGTCAGACTCCCGTTGCGTTACTGCACAACAGGAACCGTCCGACCGGCCTGCCCGGCTTCGCCGTGAACTGCGGACGATTGAGGCGATGATCCGCATTTATTGTCGCAAAGCCCACCCACATCGGGGGGGATTGTGTTCAGACTGCCAGGAACTTCTCGAATATGCGGTCTGTCGATTGGATCGCTGCCCCTTCGGTTCGAACAAGCCCACTTGCGCCCGCTGTCCCATCCACTGCTACCGTCCTGCCATGAGGGAACGCATTCGCCGGGTCATGCGGTTTGCCGGTCCCTGGATGCTCGTCTATCATCCCTACTTGTGTGTACGGCACTACCTTGATGAGTGGTTTATCACACCGCCGCGACGGCCGCGAAGGGAAGCTTGAGGCTCATCCCTGACCGCCAGCTTGCGAAATGTTGAGCGGGTCATTAACGTCTGGATTTTCATCCATTTTTTGCGGTTTGACGCACTCACCACGGCGTGTGACCGTACAGGATCAGCGTTACCAGTTGATCCGGGAATCTCCGCGTGGTCGCCCCCTTTGTCCCGCCGCGCCATTGTGTTCCGCTGGTTGAGAAGGCACTTGCGGTGTCTTGCCCAGTTTTTGGAGGGACACCCGCGATCGCGTCCGGTGACACGCCGATTGATCATCCATTGTGTTTGGGCGGCCACGACGGCGTGTGGCCCTCTAAGGCTCGCAAGATTAGGTAAAGGCAAATCCACCGCCCGAGGTGTACCCACTACAATCAAGACGCACGCACCCAATCGGCCAACCGGGGGACAACCGGCGAGAATCCTCAACGTCGATTGACGCCATGGCAGAAAATCGCCATACTTCCTCAAGGTTGCCCGTTCTCATCGGGGCGGCGGGCAATCTGCGCGATTGGGCTGCTATTCCGGGGTTAATCCGGAGCGGTGGCCGTGTCGGATGAGGTGACTGTTGTTTGAGCGAACCACATCATTGGGGGAACTTGAGAGACGGCGATGGCAAACGACAATGGGTTTGATCTCCGAGAGTACTGTTTGGACCTTGCGAAACGGGCCAAGGCGGCGTCGGTGGAGTTGGCACGTCTCAGTGGGGGGGTCAAGCAGCGGTGGCTTCAGCGAGCTGCGCGGCTTCTCAAGGAACGGGCAATCGCCCTGACGGAGGCCAATCATAAGGATCTGGCTGCGGCGCCTTCCTTTGGCCTGACCGACGCCCAGATCGATCGGCTGAAACTGACGGGACCACGGATCGAGGCGATGGCCAAGGCCCTAGAGGAAGTAGCCCTCCTCCCGGAGCCGATTGGCGAGGTAATTTGGTCTTCAGTCCGTCCCAATGGCTTGTTGGTTCAAAAGGTCCGCGTACCGCTAGGGGTAATCTTCTTCATCTACGAATCGCGGCCCAACGTCACGGCAGATGCGGCGGCCCTTTGCGTGAAAAGTGGCAACGCCGTGATTCTCCGTGGCGGAAAGGAGGCGGCCAATTCAAACCGGGCGATCGTCGATATCATGCTCGAGGCCGGGGCCGATGTGGGTTTGCCCGTCGATGCGATTCAACTCGTGGCAACTCCGGATCGGGAAGCGGTGGGGCACCTGCTGAATCTACCGGAGTACATCGATCTGACGATTCCGCGGGGCGGGGAAAGCCTCATTCGCCGTGTGACCGCCGAGGCGAAGATGCCTGTCATGAAGCATTTCGCCGGGAACTGTCACGTCTATATCGATGCCTCAGCCGATCCCGAAATGGCGGAGCGGATTGTCATCAACGCCAAGTGCCAGCGGATGGGCGTGTGCAATGCCGCGGAATCGTTGGTCTTTCATCGCGCGGTGGCCGACACGTTACTCCCGCGAATCTTGCAGGCCCTCAGCGAACGGGGGATCGAAATCCGTGGCGATGAAGAGACCTGTGCCCGATTTCCCGCCGCAAAACCGGCCACCGAGGACGACTATTATGCCGAGTACCTGGGCCCCATTATCTCCGTCAAGGTGGTTGACGATCTCGATGCCGCCATTGAGCACATCAACCATTACAGCTCCAAACACACCGAGGCAATTGTGACGCGGGACCTGATGGCCGCCCAGGAGTTCGCGCAGCGGATTGACAGTTCCGCCGTCATGATCAACGCCAGCACGCGATTCAACGACGGCGGTGAGTTTGGCCTGGGCGCCGAGATCGGAATCAGTACGGATAAGTTCCACGCCCGCGGTCCGTGTGGGATCAATGAGTTGACCAGTTACAAGTACGTGGTGATAGGCAACGGTCAAGTTCGGGAGTGAGGGATAAGTGTTTGCCCACCGTGGCGATGATCCATCCAACGGGATCGTGGCCAGAACGTGATTGGTAACGATTTGACAGAAAAAAGTTCGGAGACAGTGGCACGGTTGCCTGAATTGCGGAGGATCGCATGTCGTCCGACGAAGTGTTGACACAGGCGGAAATCGAAAGTTTGTTGGCCTCGGTAGGCAAAGGCAAGAGTGCACCTTCTCCCAC
>FWWL01007709.1_pt1 | contig 14434 bp, 14 predicted proteins | sample 2228331 | NCBI WGS metagenome assembly FWWL01 (sample SAMEA103939775, study PRJEB20133) | metagenome
TCTCAAGATTTTTCAGACACAGCTAACTATTTAAGATTAAACCTTGGCTTAAAGAATAGAATGCTAAATAATTTATCTCTCAAGACAGAGCTTATTTACGATATAAACTTAAATTTAAGACCACTTAGACCATATAATCAGAAGTATCTGTATGGTATTGCAAAAATCATTTATGACTATAAGGATTTTAGTTTTATAACATCTTTAAATTCATTATCAGTAATTTATAACAAATCATTCTTCTCTCTAATGCTAAGTGCCTATTTAAGACCTGACTATGATAAACCAATTTTTAATGTAGGTTTAGGTTTTAGAAAATGATACAATTTTTAATTTTACTTATATTCGTTTTGGGATGTAAGAAAGATGAAAGCTACGAACCTAAAATTAAATACGCTATTGCAGGAACAATCCTATCCATGCCCCCTCTTTCTGATACGCTTGCAGCTGCTTTAATTAGAATTAAAAATTTAACTGATAATGTTTATATTTCAGATGCTGATGTTAAGATAAATAATGTTCAAATTACCTATAATCCAGTAGCTTTTGGCTATTCTAGTCTTTTGAAATACAATAAAAATCAGAATTATCATGTTGATATAAGCTTTCAAAATTATGCTTTGGGTTTAGATTGCTATTCAAATAATTTAGATAGTATTAAGCTTTCTTTAAGCAAAGATAGTGTTACAATAGGTGAGGTGGTTAATGTAAGCTGGACATATTATGGAGAGCCAAGCGGTAATAATATGATATTACTTAGAAAAGCAGGTAGTTCTGAATTTTATTTTGCTAGCAATTATATCTCAGTTTTAGACACATTTTATAGTTTAAACACTTCTAACCTTGATACTGGCGATTATGATTTACTTCTTATAAGTGGAAATTTTTGTATTATTAATAACTTTGAACCTTATCCTCCCTTTGGAAACTCATTCATTTTTGTTGGAAGGGGCAGCAGTAAGATTTTAAAGATAAGATGAAAAGACTCTTTCTTATAACTTTAATTCTAATTGCTTGTAAAAAGGGAACAAGTCAAGAATATGATTTAGCTCTTTATGGCATTTTTGGCAAATTTCACTCAGATGCTGATACAAGAGTCCTTGTTGCATTTTACGATGTTAAAAATTCACAAATTATCTCTGATGCTTCAATATATCTAAAAGATAAGAAATTAACTTATCACCATCCATTTTATATCTTAGATGACTATCCATATAACCCAAATCAAGTATATACTTTAAAAATTCTTTACAATGACTTCTCAGAAGAGATAAATTTTAAAACAATTGAAACACCAGATTCTTTTTCTGTATCACCAACATCCGGATCAATACCTTTGTATCAGGATCTTGTAATTAGATGGAAGTTAGATAGTGTTTATTATAGAACACATGACTACTATACTATTCTGTTCTTCGAGAATAAAAGTAAAAATCCATCACTTGTTTACTCCGCAGGGCCATTAGGAAAAGATATAGATAGTGTTGTGATTCCTGGATATTACATTGAAACAAGAAATGCTATATATCAAGTTACAATTTGCTTTGTAAACTTTACTGTTTTGGATAAATTTAAACCTTATCCTGGCTATGAATATTCATTTATAGCAACAGGGCAGCTTGTTGTTTTTCAACTTTACACTGAACCTTAAAATTTTCAAATGACATTAGTTCACCATATCGTTGGTGGTATTTTGATATTAGCTTACCTTTTGATTTTCATAATTACATTCTTTAATGAAAATCTTTCAAGGAGATTTAGAATGGTTGCGGATACACTTTTATTCTTGCAGTATGTGATAGGAATTATACTTCTAATTAGTGGTTCAAGGAATATAAATTGGCACTATGTATTTGCATTGCTCCCTATTGTTCTAATACCATTTTCAAGAAAGCTTGGATTAAAAATAACTTCACTTTTGTTCTTAATTTTTATTTTTCTAGCTTATTGGACAGGATTTAAAAGGGCTTTATGAAAAAAATGAGTATTGAAGAGATTGTATCTAAAAAGGGTAAGGAGAAGATAACCTCACTTACAGCATATGACTATATAACTGCCAAAATTCTTGATGAAGCAGGTATAGATATTATTCTTGTTGGTGATTCTTTATCAAATGTTATTCAAGGTAATGAAACAACAATACCAGTTAGTATGGATGAGATGATATATCATTCTAAAATTGTTTCAAAGGCTGTAAGTAGAGCATTGGTTATAGGTGATATGCCGTTTATGTCATATCAAGTTTCATTGGAAGAAGGTCTTAGAAATGCTATGCGATTTTTGAAGGAAGGTAATTGTGATGGTATTAAAATTGAGGGTGAATATGAAGTTTTAGATTTAATTAAAAAACTAACAACTTATGGTGTTCCAGTTATGGGACATATTGGACTTATGCCTCAAAGGGTGCATTTGTATGGTTATAAAGTTGTAAAGGATGAACATTTGATTGATATTGCAAGAGCATTAGAAGAGGTAGGAGTTTTCTCTATAGTTCTTGAAAAAGTATCGCATAGTTTGGCTAAGAGAATTACTGAAACTATTAAAGTCCCTACAATTGGTATAGGTTCTGGTCCTTATTGTGATGGTCAAGTTTTGGTTTTTCACGATATGATAGGTCTTAGCGAAAAGAAATTAAAATTTGTTAGAAGATATTTAAACACTTATAAATTATTCTTAGAGGCGGTTAAGAATTATATTGATGATGTTAAAAATTCAAAATTCCCAAGTTTAGAAGAAAGCTATGAATAATCAATGTTATTTAATTGTGACAGGTGGAACAGGGGGTCATATATTTCCTGCTATTGCCCTTGCTCAAGAGCTTGAATTGAGAGATGCTAAATTCAAAATTTTAGTAATAGGTCCTAAGATAAATACGAAAGCTTTTGAAAAATTCAATACCAAAATCTATTCCAAATATGATAAAATAAGTTTAATGTTCCATACTGTGAGAGTTTTTAAAAATGTTTTATCAGAAAAAAGAGTTATAGCAACGGGTTCCTATGCATCATTTCCTGTTCTATTTTGGGCAGTGATTTTCAGGAAACCTTATTACTTGATAGAGGAGAATGTAATTCCAGGAAGAGTTGTTAAGATGTTTAGTAAATGGGCAAAGGCAGTTTTTGTTCCATTTGAGGAAGCAAAAGGTTATTTCAAAAAGAAAGATAATGTTATTGTGGAAGGTGTTCCTGTAAGAATTTTCCCTAAAATTTCAAAGCGTGAGGCAAGGGAAATTCTGCGAATTCCTCAGAATGCAAAGGTTGTATTAGTTCTAGGTGGTAGTCAAGGTTCAAGAAGAATAAATAGATTAGTTGTTAAAGTTGCAGAAAAGCTCTATAATTATGAATTTATTTTGATAGCTGGTAAGGATTATGAAAAGTTGTGGGCTGAATTTTATATTCCTAAGAATGTAAGAGTTTTTGAATTTTTTGAGGATATGAATGTTCCTTATATGGCAAGTGATATAGCCATTTCAAGGGCAGGTGGTAGTGCTATTGCGGAGTTAATTCACTTTAAAATCCCTACAATTTACATACCATATCCAAAAGCTAAGGACAATCATCAATTTTATAATGCGAAAGCTGTTGTAGATAGGAAACTTGGAATAATGATAAAGGAGACTGATCTAGATTTGAATGTTATGAAGGAAGCTGTCATTGAACTTATGAGTAAGCGAGAGGAGTATAAGAAAAGTCTTTTGAAGTTTGATAATTCAAATGCAAGAGAAAGGATTGTTGATTACATACAAGGAGTTTTTGAAAAAGTTCAATAGAACACTGCACCTAACATCAAAAAATGCTAATTTAGAGCAATTGATAGAGCAAAGTATTTATATTGAGAAATTTATAAGATTAAATAGTGTTGTTATGGATGTTGGAAGTGGTGGTGGTATTGTTGGAATACCATTAAAAATAGTAAGGAAAGACCTTGTTATTTACCTCATTGAGAGAAGTGAAAGGAAAAGCTTATTTTTGGATATGACTATAAAGCACTTAAATCTTGAAAATATCTTTGTTTTGAATAAGGATTATAGGGACCTGGATTTTGATTTCAAATTTGATTTTATTATATCAAGAGCACTAGGAAATTATGAAAATATGGTAAGGTATCTAAAAAAGTTCCTAAGGGATGATGGATGTTTTATAATTTTTTCAGATGTTAATTTGAAAGGCTTTGAAATCAGGAGAATAAACTATGGAAATTTAGCAATTAGCTTATTAGCTTTCTCTAAGTCTTCCTCTGTATCAATTGAAATACCTTCATAATCAACTATAATACATTTAATTCTTAATCCATTTTCTATTGCTCTTAACTGCTCTAAATTCTCTACTTCTTCAAGATAAGATTTTGGAAGATTTATGAAGCTAAATAATGCATCTCTTTTATATCCATAAATTCCAATATGTTTGTAATAAATAGCACTTCCACTTCTATTATAAGGTATTGGACTTCTTGAAAAGTAAATTGCAAAGTTGTTTTTATCAAATATAACCTTTACAATATTAGGATTATCAATTTCTTTTGGATTACTTAGCCTTGTTATAGGAGTTATGATGTGTGCATTTTTTTCTTTGTGAAGTTCATCAAAAATTTTGTCAACGATATCAGCTCTTATGAATGGTTCATCTGCTTGAACATTTACAATGTAGTAGAAATTAGTTAAGTTCATCATAACTTCTCCGATCCTATCAGTTCCACTTTCATGTTTATCTGATGTTAAAAAGCACTTATAACCAATTTTATTAACAAAATTATAAACCTCTTCATCTTCCGTAGCTACTACAATCTCATCTGCTAATTTTGATTTTGAAACATTATCCAAAACCCATTCCAAAACTGTTTTATTACCAATTTTTAAAAGAACTTTCCCTCTTAATCTATTTGAATGATAACGTGCTGGAATTACAATAATATTCTTCAATTAGATGATATTCAATACTTTCAAATTATTAACAAACACCTCCAAATCGTCTTTTATAGCATTGACATCTTTATTTGATAGCTTTGATAGTTCATTTGCTATTTCGTCAATTTTAGCCCCTTCTTTTAGTCTTCCAAGAACATATAAACCTGTCTCATTTACTGATAGTTTAGAACCATCTGATAATATAACATCATAGCCATTTGCAGTTTCAAGGACATACTTTATGGACTTTGTTGTATTTACATTAGCCCATGTTCTACTTTTGAGAACAAAAAGCGAAAGTGCAGTTAGGGCGGTTATTTTTAAGAAGTTTCTTCTCGTCATACTGAAAAGTATAAAGCATAGATTAAAATTTTTCAAAATTACCTTTAAAATTTTAGGACTATGCTTTTATTCATATTGGCTCAAATTTTAACGAATAGGGAACCTTTAAGGCCCTTTAAGGAAATCTATTTAAATCCTAACAACCCTTATTCCCAAATAGACAAAATTTACTATCAGGGTAAGTTCTTGGAATCTGCAAGCTTGTATGAGAAAGAAATTCAAAGAGCTTACACAGATGAACAAAAATTTAGAGTATTTACTGGAATTGCTTGGAGTTATATAGGTTTAAACCGATTTCTTGAAGCAAGTGATTACTTTGAAAGAGCATCAGTTTTAGCTAAACAACCTGAACAACAACTTGAGATTAAACTTGGGCTTGCATTTGTTTGGTTCTTCTATAAGAGGTTTGATAGAGCTATTCAGAATATAGAGCTTGCTAAAAATATATATGTCACTAACAAGGAAGGTCTAGCTGAATTGTATTTCTTGGAATCAGCTGTTTATTGGGAAAGTGGGGATAGGAATAAGGCTGAGCAGAAGTTCAATGAAGTGTTTAATAATTATCCAAATACATTGTGGGGACAAAAGAGTTTATTAACATTGGCAAGAGCATATTTACAAGCAAGGGAACAGGATAAGGCTATTGAATACCTAAACAAGGTTATTGAGAGGGCAAAAGATGAGGAAGTTATAGGGCAAGCCTCATTACTACTTTATGATATTTACATGAACTCAAATAGGGTAGATGATGCTATTGAAGCCTTAACAAAAGTTATAGAGAATGCACCTAATACTGAGATATCCAAGCAAGCGGAAGCAAGAATAGCCCAAATAGCGGATCAATATAGAAGCAGACTTATAACAAACGATGCACTACTTTCAAAAAGTAGAACCGCTGCTGTTTTCATATTATACAATCCAGGCATAAGAGCTTATCAAAGTAATGATTACTTTACTGCAAAGCCACTTTTGGAGAAGTTTATAAAATTACATTCAAATGATACATTAGCTCAAAGGGTTGCAATACCTCTTGCAGCAATTTATATAGATGAGAAGGATTATCAAGGTGCAATAAGTGTTCTAAAAACTGTAAATCTAAGTAGTTTAGATAAAGAAAATTTGGAACTTGCATTTTATTTCCTTGCCAATGCATATCTTGGAATTTCAGATTTTGGAAATGCTGCAAGTTATTATTCAAAAATCCTTAATTCTCAAAAGTTTGGTAAGGAAGCGGAACAAAAGCTTCTTGCTATTATAAGTCAAAATCCCCAATATGTAAATTATTTACCATCTGATCATCCACTTTATAGCAGAATCTCAGCTATATCAGCCCTCAAAAGTGGAGATACTCTAAGTGCAATAAGCAATTTAGAGAAATACTTGACAAACAATCCAAATGATTCAATAGCTCTCGCATCAATTATAGACTTAAGCTTTAAGAAAAAAGATTATAATAAAACCTTAAAGTATGCAAAGCAATACATAAGCAAAGGTTATAAATCTGATAGAGATGTTATACTCTATATGGCTGGTGCAAGTGCATATTTATTAAATTATCCTGGTGAAGCTATTGAGTATTGGGACGAGTTATTGGCGAATTATCCCAATAGTCAATTTTATCAAAAAGCTTTATCATTTTCAAGACAACTATTAGGTGAAAAGCCTGAACTATTTTCACTTAATTTAAAAAGTCAAGCATTAATTAAAGAAAAAGAATATCAAAAGGTATATGATTTATTCAAGAGAGGTATGTATCGAGAAGTAATAAGTGGTTTAGCAAATGATAATTCAGACCAAGCTTTACTCTTGAAAGCACAAAGCTATTTAAGATTAAAAGATTACCAAAATGCTTATTTAAGTGCATCAAAAATATCAAATGAAACACCTGAAATAGCATTCATAAAAGCAGAAGCCCTTTTGAATATGAATAAATTGAAGGAAGCATATAGTTTTTACAAAAAAGCTATGGAATCTCAGAATCCACAAATCCAAAGTATAAGTCAAACAAGGATACAGCAAATTGAATCAAGGGGGATAAGATGATAGATACACTATTAATTTTGCATTTAAACGATAGCCATTCAAGGATTTTTCCATTTGGACCTTGGGAGGGTAATCAGCGCTATTATCCATCAGTTGTTAGGCTTGCTTACATGCTAGATAGTTTAAGAACTTTGTATCCAAAGTATTTGTTTTTTCATGCAGGTGATTATTCAAGTGGTGATTTTCCATTCAATGCAAGTGTTGGTAGATTTGACCTGAAAATTTTAAAAATTTTGGGTGTAAATGCTATTGCGCTTGGAAATCATGAATTTGATGCAGGTCCAGATAGCTTATATAATGCACTTTTAAGTGAAAATATATATTTACTTTCTGCTAATATGGATACTACAAGTCATCCTCTGAAAACAAGAATAAAACCTTATGAAATTTTTAATATAAGCAATAAGAAAATTTGTGTTCTTGGACTTACTACTACTGAATTTAACACTATAAATCCATATCAAAAACCTATTATCTTTAAAGATCCAATTCCTGTTGCTCAAATGTATCAAGATACATTTAATAATTTAAATTGCAATCTAAAAATTCTTCTTACACATCTTGGGGATTATGTTGATTCTACATTAGCTAAGCAAACAAAATATAACTTAATTGTTGGTGGTCATTCACATACAAAAATTGATACATTTTGGAAATTTATAAATTTAGATGGTGATACTACTTATGTTGTCCAAGCATATGAGCACTTTAAATATCTTGGGAAAATTCTTTGGGATTTAACGAATAATAAGCCTATAAGTTATGAACTACTTGAAGTTAGAAATAGTCCAAATTTGAGCCAATATATGATTGATACACTTAATAATATAAAGTCTATGATTTATGGAAAGTTTGGTAATGTTTATGATGATTCGATAAGAGCATTAGATTCAACAATATTAAATTATCCTGACTCAGCAAATTGCCTTGATATACCAACCGGTAATTTAGTTGCGGATGCTATGCGATTTGCTACAAATTCAGATTTAGCATTAATTGAAACGGATGTTTTAGTATATCCATTATATAAAGGAAGGGTTACATCAGATGATATATTTCAAGTTATGCCTTATGGATTTGATTATCAAAATGCATATAATTCAAGAATTTATAAAATTCAAATAAAGGGGATTGACATTTACAATGTTTTGGGTTTTGCTCAATTATTCAGAGGTGAAAAGCCGATAGTTCAAGTTTCAGGTTTTACATATCAATTTACACCAAATGTCCCTATGGAAGTTTCTGACATTTCAATAGATACAGGTCAAATTTATTATGTTGCAGCTAGTGTTTATACGCTTTATATTACAAGCTTATTGACGCAAAATATAATAAGTGTTGAGACTACTAATTTAAATGTTTTTCAAGTAGTTAAAAATTATTTACAATCACTTCAAAATCCATATTATCACTCAGAGTGCAGAGTTAGATATAAAATGGCAAGTATTTACGAAACAAAATATAAACGAAACTTTAAAGTTTTGAAGAATGTTCTGATTTGGAAAGATGAGAAAGTTGGAAGTGTTTATAGTCTTGATGGAAGGAAGATTTATGATTTACGAAAGGGAAATGTGTATAAATTAAGATCTGGTGTTTATGTTATTAAGGTCAGCAAAAACTTTATAAAAGTTTTAATTCCATGAAAATTGCTTATATAGATAGTTTAAAGAATTTTGTAAATGAGGAAGTTGAAATAAGGGGTTGGCTTTATAACAGACGCTCAAGTGGTAGTATAAAGTTTCTTATAGTGAGAGATGGAACAGGTTTTGTCCAATGTGTCCTTTCAAAAAATGATGTTCCAACTAATATTTTTGAGCTTGATATCCCCTATGAATCATCAGTAATAGTTAGAGGTTTAGTAAGAGAGGATAGGCGTGCACCAGGTGGATATGAAATTGTTGTAAAGGAATTGGATATTATTTCAACAGCTAATGATTATCCAATACCTAAGGTTAGTGAGGAAAATGTTCCAAATGTTGATGTTTTAATGCCAATTAGACATTTATGGATTAGGGGTAGGAGACAGTGGGCTATTTTAAGAGTTAGAAGTGAAATAGAACAAGCTATACATGATTTCTTTTATAATAAAGGATTTACAAGAACTGATGCACCAATTTTAACACCTGCCAGTGTTGAAGGGACCACTACATTATTTGAGATAGATTACTTTGGGAGACCTGCATATTTATCACAATCAGGACAGCTTTATGTAGAAGCAACGATGATGTCATTGGGTAAAGTTTATTGCTTTGGTCCTACATTTAGAGCTGAGAAGTCCAAAACAAGAAAGCATTTAACGGAATTTTGGATGGTTGAGCCGGAGGTTGCATATGCTACACTTGAAGATATTTTGGATTTAGCAGAGGAGTTTGTAGAATACATTGTAGAGAGGGTTTTGGAAAGAAAAAAAGAAGAACTTAAAATCCTTGAAAGAGATATTAGTGAGCTTGAAAATGTCAAGAGACCATTTTATAGAATAACATATGAGGAAGCAATTGAAAAGCTTAAAAGGAAGGGGTTTAGTATTAACTATGGAGATGATTTTGGAGCGGATGAGGAGAGAGGGATAGTTGATGATTTTGATAAGCCTGTTTCAATTATGTTTTACCCAAAGGAAATTAAACCATTTTATATGAAAATTGACTACAATGATCCGACAAAGGTTAGGAATTTTGATATGCTTGTTAAGAATGTAGGTGAGATTATAGGAGGAAGCCAAAGAGAAGAGAATTTAGAAGTTTTGATAAATAGAATCAAAGAAGAAAATTTACCTATTGATGTTTATGAATGGTATTTAGATATTAGGAGATATGGAAGTGTTCCACATTCTGGATTTGGTCTTGGACTTGAAAGAACAGTGCTTTGGATTACAGATACAAATCACATTAGAGAAACTATTCCATTCCCAAGACTAATTGATAAAATTTATCCATAATGAAAATTTTATTTATAAACACTGCTCCATATCCTGGAGGTAGCTTTATATCTGATTTGAAGCTTGCAAACTTATTATCAGAAAAAGGCTTTTTAGTTTATTTTTCAACATTATTAAATGAATTTAGAGAGCAATTTCCAAATTTAAAGTTCATTAATTTTAAAGTCTCTGAAATTTTAAAAATGGTTAGAAATTTTGATTTTGTATTTTTGACAGAAAGTAGGGCAAGAGATATGGCATTTATTATTAGATTCTTAAATCCAAAGGCAAAGATATTTTCTGTAAGAAGGGCCATGCCAAAAAGCACAAAAATATCAATACTAATTCAAGAACTATTTTGTGATAAAATTCTATGTATAAGTGAATATATTGCAAGAAGGATAGGTTCTAAAAAATCTTATGTTATTTATGATTTTGTAGATAATGTTTATGGTATAAAGGGAAATTTTAATAGTCCGTTGATTTTTGGATATATAGGAAGGAATGATTATGATAAAGGAACTGATATATTATTAGAAGCTTATGAAGCGAAAAAATTTAGATTTGTCCTTGCAGGCAATTTTGAGTATTCTGAATTTCTAAAATATCCTATTGAATATCTTGGATTTGTAAAGGATATAAGCTTATTTTTTAATAAAATTGATGTTCTAATTTTACCATCAAGAAGAGAGGGACTTTCAAGAGTAATTCTTGAAGCATTCTCGTTTGGCATACCAGTAATAGCGAGTAGGGTAGGAGGTATTCCTGAGATTGTTAAGGATGGTTATAATGGATTTCTATTTGAAAGTGAAAATGTAAATGATTTGATAAGTAAAGTTGAAATTTTTGAAAATAATCCATATTTAATTTTAGATATGTCAAAAAATTGTATTGAAACAATAAAAGCTAATTTTTTAAAAGAACATATGATTGAAAGAATGTTAAATTTACTTAGATAACAACAACTTCCCTGAATGTTCCATATACACTTTTCAATGTATCCATAATTTCTTGCTCACTTGCATAAACTTTTACTGCATCTATAACGTATGGAACGAGATTATAACCTCCTTGTGCAGCAAGTTTTAAAGCCTCTAATTTCTGTTTAACCAATAAATTATCTCTTGTTTCCTTTACATGCTTTAAAAATTCCCTTTGTTCAATCTCAATTTTATGGTCTATTTTGAATTTTGGATGTTCAATAATCTCTTTTTTATCCACAAATTCATTAACACCTACAATTATAAAATCTTTCTCTTCAACCCTCCTTTGAAATTCATAAGCAGCATCTGCAATTTCCTTCTTAATATAACCATTATAAACAGCATTTACTATACCATCCAAAAATGAGCCATTCCCCATTTCTAAAATTTTATTAAAGTATTCATATGCTTGTCCTTCCACCTCATTTGTTAATGCTTCTACAAAATAGCTTCCTGCAAGTGGGTCAATCGTATTTATAACACCTGTTTCATATGCTATAATTTGTTGTGTTCTTAATGCAATAGTAACCGCTTCTTCACTTGGAAGTTGTAATGCTTCATCATATGAATTCGTATGTAAGCTTTGTGTTCCGCCTAATACCGCTGCAAGTGCCTCAATTGTAGTTCTAATTATATTATTTAATGGTTCTTGTGCAGTTAATGAACATCCTGCTGTTTGTGTATGAAATCTTAACATCCAACTTTGCGGATTTCTTGCCTTATATCTTTCTCTCATTTCTCTTGCCCAAATCCTCCTCGCAGCTCTAAATTTTGCAATCTCTTCAAAGAAATCTATATGTGAATTAAAGAAGAATGAAATTCTTGGGGCAAATTCATCTACATCTAATCCCCTTCTAATACCTGCTTCAACATAAGCAAATCCATCTGCTAATGTAAATGCAAGTTCTTGAACAGCAGTTGAACCTGCTTCCCTTATATGATAACCTGATACAGAAATTGTATTGAATTTTGGTGTATATTTACTTGAAAATTCCATAATATCTACGATTAATTTGATAGAAGGTTCAGGTGGAAATACGAATTCGTTTTGTGCATGATATTCTTTTAATATATCATTTTGTAATGTCCCTCTAATTTTTTCAAGTGGAACACCTTGCTTTTCTGCAAGTGCTATATATAATGCATATATAAATACTGCAGGTGCATTTATTGTAAATGATGTTGAGACTTCTCCAAGATTAATTCCATCAAATAGAACCTCAAAATCTGCTAATGTATCAATAGCAACACCTTCCCTTCCTATCTCTCCTTCTGCCCTTGGATCATCTGAATCATATCCCATCAATGTAGGCATATCAAATGCAGTTGAAAGTCCTGTTTGACCTTGCTTTATTAGAAACTTAAATCTTTCATTTGTATCTTTTGCTCTTCCGAATCCTGCAAACATTCGCATTGTCCAAATTTTACCTCTATACATATTATAATAAACACCCCTTGTAAATGGATATTCACCAGGGAATCCCAAATCTCTTAAATAATCTAAATTCTCAATATCTTTTGGTGTATATAAATCCTTTATTTCAATGTCAGATATCGTCCTATATGTAGGTCTCGTTTTATCTTCAAATTGATTTCTATTTTCAAGCCATTTTTCATATCTTTCTTCAAAGTTTCTATTTTGCATAATGTAAATTTTAAAGCCTTAGAATTTTCAAACTGTGTCAACTTCTCCTAAAATAATATGGCAAAATATAATTGAGATAATGTCCCAAGTTTTTCCTCAAAGGGCTACAAAAGATTGGTTATCATCAATTAAGCCATATAGTATTGAAAATAATATCATATATCTTCAGGCTCCAAATGAATACTTTGCGGAATGGATAGAAGAACATTATGGGGAGCAAATTAGAAATGCATTAAGAAAGTTTAATATAAGTGATTTTAGATGGGTATTTGAAGAAAAAAAGCCCACACTATTTAAGCCTCAAATTGAAATATCAACATTGCAAAGAACACTAACATTTGAAAATTTTATTATTGGTAAAGAGAATGAAATTCTATATAACTTGGCAATTTCAGTAGCGAAAAACCTATCTAAAACTTATAATCCATTTTATGTATATGGCAAAAGTGGTATTGGAAAGACACACCTCATAAATGCCATTGGAAATAAAGCTATTGAACTAAATAATAGAATAAGAGTAAAGTATACAACTATTGAGACATTCTTTAATGAACTTATAAATGCTATTAAAAATCAATCAACCAACAGTTTTAGGAATAGATATAGACAAACTGATATTTTGATAATTGATAACTTTGATTTTATTGAAGATAAACCTTCACTTCAAGAGGAAATTTTAAATACGATTGACTATTTACTTTCAAAAAATGCACAAATTATATTGGCAGCTATTAAGCACGTTAAAAATCTAAGGGTTAGGGATGAAATAAAAAGTAGGATTTTAAAGGGAATTGTTATGGAAATTGAAGCGCCAAGAATTGAAACAAGATATCAGATTCTGAAATTGAAGGCAGAGGAGGAAGGTATTGTTGTAGAGGATGAATTACTGTGGGAGATTGCAAGGGCTAATATAACAAGCATTAGAGAACTTGAAGGTATTGTTGCAAGGCTTTCTGCATACTATAACTTTTCAGATGATAAGATAACCTATAAGAATTTCAAGGAATTATTTGGAGATTTGATTTCAAGCAAAAGGCAATATGATATTTCAAAGCTTATAGATATTGCTTGTGATAAACTCAATGTTGATGAAGGATACCTAAAAAGTCCAATAAAAGTTAAGAAGTTGCTTTATGCAAGATATGTTATTGTTTATATTGCAAGAGAAAAATTTGGTTTTTCATACCCACACATTGCAAAGGCTTTGAGTAGAGACCATAGCACAATTATAAATGCATACAAGAAGGCAAAGAAATTACTATTGAAAGATAGAGAATTTCAAAGGATGTTAGAGAGGGTTGAAAAAGCATTATAGTAGGGGTGTATTGCAATACGCCCTACATATAAAACCAAATTGTATGGTTTCACCCTTTTTGAAAACTTTAAAATTATCAATATGAGTGAGAAAGAAAGGAAAGAACTTTGGAAGTTAATAGGTAAGATTTTAGAGAGCTTGAATAATTTATCGCAATCGCAAGCTGAAACAGATAGGATAGTAAAAGAACTTGCAAAGAGGCAAGAGCAAACTGAAAAAGAAATAATTGAGTTAAGAGAAGCACAAATGGAAACAGATAGACAAATAAAGGAATTAAAGGAAAGGCAGG
>FWWL01007710.1_pt1 | contig 14433 bp, 20 predicted proteins | sample 2228331 | NCBI WGS metagenome assembly FWWL01 (sample SAMEA103939775, study PRJEB20133) | metagenome
AACCGGCATGCCCCATGTGGTTTGTTTGCCGAGTTGCACCCGGCGCAGGTCATAAACTGCCATTACTCACCTCCTTCAACGCGCTCGTAATAGCGCAGGATGACTTCTGGTTTGTAGATCGTCGAATAATATTTGAACTCCGCTTCACTCAAATCCCGCGCCGGAATTCCGAGCAGGAACCCAGTGCCTTTGAAGCGGTAGTAAGTGCGCTTTTCTTTGTCTTTTTCGGTTTGCTTCTTCACCATTTCACCACCACACTGACCTTGATCACATACGAGAAATACTCAATACCCGCCCAGGCGGTCACGGTATAGCCGTTGTCATCCCGCAGTTCGCTGACATGATCAACGGCTCCGCCCAGGGTGATATCGTCCATGATTGCCTGCACTACCGCATCATGGAGCGCCTGCGCCGTCTCGATTTTCTCGGGCAGTCTGGATTGACCGGCAGGCTCGACGGGCAGAACGATGTCGAATTTGAGTTCAGCGCGCAGGTATCCAACGCTCTGATGACGGTACTCCCCGCCTCTATGGATAATCACCGCTGCGGGGAGTTCAGCAGTGTTGAGCGACAACGGCGGGACATCGTACACCTTCTTGATGCCTGGTATCTGGGCAAGCACATTGCGCAGCGCAGAAACAGCGTCTGGGATCATATCACACTCCGCACGCGGAACACATTGAGGATATCCAGCACATCAGGCGGAACGCCCTTGCCGACAGAAACTTGCGAGTATCCCGTCTGTCCCGTCACGTCAAACACCTGCGCATCTTTCTGGCGATACATCCACGCCGCGATACGCAGACACGCTTGAATGATGACGTCCGGCGGTGTTGCGCTGTAGCCCCACGTTCCGGTGATGGTGACAACTCCGTTGGAAATGTCCCAATTGCGGTCCATCCTGACAATCATCCGCGCTGGCGGTGTGTACCACAGAATGGATGTGGAAACGCTTCCGGATCCATCACTCGCGGACGTCACAGACAGGATGTCGTCATCCAGTGGCAACAACTCACACATGGCGAAGCGGTAAGTGCGCGATCCAGTGGTGGATGTAAAATGACGCCCGGTGTAGTTGTCAATGTACGATGTGGCGGCATCGAGCAGTCGCGATAGCAGAGCGTCATCTTCCTGCGCCGAAATGTCCAGATATTGTCTGAACTGCTCAACGGTCGCGTAAGCCATTGAACCTCCGTTCGAGGGGAGGGTCATCCCCTCCCCTCATCAGTTGGCGGATGCTACGAAGCCGCGCCCAGAGTCACAAACGGCGACTGGTAGTTGCTCGAACCGAGGTCAATCTTGGCGCCGAGGTTCGGACGGCAACCGAAGCGCAGGATGGCGCGCCAGGTCACCAGGTCGGTGTTGAAGGCGAACTCGGTCGAAGTCGCAATGGAAGGATCGCGATGAGCAACGAACATCTGCGAGAAGTCAATGAAAGACAGATCGCCCGCGCTACCAATCGCGGAAGCATGGCGGGAGATGATCAAGGGACGCCCATACACCACCGCCGGGACGGGTCCAGTAATATCGCGCTGCCAGGCAATCACGTTGCCCGCATTGAGTTGCATCAACTGAGCAACCACGGTCGGGTGAGCCACCCACACCGCATTGGACGGATTGACCTGAGCCGCGTACAGGTTGGCAATGTCAGCCAGATCGATCAGGTTACCGCCAGAAGCGCGGGTCACGGTCACCAGTGCAGTGTTGTTGCTGTGCAGTGCACCCAGAGGCTGGCTGGAACCAGAACCCTTCAGCATGTAGTACTCGGCGGCGGAAACCAGCGAGTTGCGGAACTGAGGCGCAAGATAAGATTCCAGGGCAACGGCACTATCTTGTAGCAACTCGTTGGACACCTGCAGTTTATACATGGTCACGGATGACTGTCCAAAGCCTGGTTGCGTTTCGGTGATCGATGAGCCCTCGCCGATGATGTTGACGCCAATACCGCCGTACATGCCGTTAGTAGTCTGATCCAGGTATGGGAACAGCACCGGGTTACCGGCGGGATTGCGCACGACGGTTGCGCGAGCCAGCATCTCGCCCACGGCAGTGTCGCGAACGTTGAAGATTTGCTCGACGAATTCGGAAGGCACCAGGTACCCGCCAGAACCGCTTTCGAGCACGTCTTTGATCGCGCCAAAGGACTTCAAGGATTCATGATCGCGGTGCTTAACCGCACGCAGGAAATCACCAAGGGTATGCTTGGCGTTCTCGACAACATATTCAGGAGTAGTCTCCATCTTCTTTTCTCCTTCTTCAGGTTGAATGTCAGGTTGGTATTCGGAAGTTTGTACCTCTTCCACAGGTTCATCCGCGCTCTGTTCTCCAGCCTCTCCGGCCGGCGCGGGAGATTCCTCTTCCGCCTCTGCCAGGTCTTTGATGCTCTTGAACTCTGCGCCAAATAACTTGACCAGATCCACGCCAACCGTGCGAGGTTCTGCCGGTGTCGGCGTGAGAGAAAATTCCACAATCGGCCATTCAAGGATGGTTTTGGATGCAAAATCGCGCTGAACCAGATGACCAAGCGCACCAGACGAGATGCCCAAAACCTTCTGCTCAGCCAGCCCACGTACCATTGCGACGTATTCCTGATATTCGCGGGCTTTCTCCAGTTCGATTTCGAGCCAGATACCAACATCATCCTTGCGCGCCTGCGCATGTCCAATCACGGTATGACGCACATAAGGGTGCATGCCGTGATCATAGAGTACAGGGTAGTTTTTCAGCGGGAGTTTGTCCATCCAGAAGTCTGTAGTCGGCAGGAACTTCTCGCCTTCCAGATCGCGCCCGCCGAATACGACACCGTAGCCCTGCATCTTGATGACGCCGTCTTCCTCGAAAATCTTGATGGATTTCTCAAATGGCGACGGCTTATCCATGCGCTCATACAGCGCGTTGAGCTTGCGGATGATGGCGTCCTTGACGTCATCTGGAAGATCCACACCACCACGCGCGCCGGACAACGCTCCGGCAACGGCAGATACCGCCTGACTCACGATGACAGGCTCTCCATCCACGATGTCGCAAAACGGAAGTTTGTAAGCGGTCTTGTTCTCAGGCGATTCATCGTCGTAGGCAAAGAAGCACTGCCGCGCCTTCTCTGGATCAGGGTTGTCGTCCCAGCCAGCCCATTCAAAAATGCGCTGACTGGCGGCGTCTCCGTCCCACGCGCGTTCTACGATCTCAAAATCTGTTTTACCAGACGCTTTCCACATATCGAGTGCCCTCCTCTTTAGTATAGCGCAAATGTTCTAAACAATTCATGGATTTCAGGCTCAGCCCTCTCTACAGCCTGTCTGTCCGTCACCCATCCCGTGTTCTTGTGCATGGGTTGCTGATACTGCTCCGCCTGCACATAAGCCGCATAGGTCACTTCGGAGATGACCTCATATCCTTTAGAAACCTTGCGGATCTTGTATGAGTTGCCAAGACGCTGGCTCTTCGGATGCGTCATCCTCACATAGGGCAGTGGCTGGACGTTGTTCAGCACCCAGATTTTCTGCTTCAGCGATGTCCACTGCACGGGATGCTTGACGGGTCCCGGATACACCGCGATCTTCGACTTCACCACCTCCGCGCAGGAGTAGATCAGCGCAGAGACGCGCTCTGCAAAGTCGTCCCTGACGAACCGCTTCAGGTCATCCGACATCTCAATCTTGACCCTGATCACTTACGCACCTCCAGCGTCGTCCAGCACCGACAGCCCGGATGAGCGGGTGGCGGTTCTCCGTCCCAGCGCGACGATCCCTCGATGGCTCCATCGCGCGGACCGCAAATGTCGCATACGCGGTCATCGCTGGCAGTCTGCCACACGCGCTTGAGCGTCAGACCGTATTTCTCCAGTGCACTCTGTGTGATCATCACACCCTGATTGTAAGCGCGGGTGATCTCGGTTGTGGTGATGAGTTGTGCTCGCACTGCACCGAAAGTTGGCTCAAGCATTGCCTCGACATCACCAACCGTCATTCCTGGAGTTGAGCGGAAAGCCTCGATTGCCTGCGCAATGCGTCTGGCAGTGGTTTCGGTAATCTCTTTGACCAGATCAAAGGTATATTCCTGCACCCAGGCAATGGCAAGATCGATGATTGCATCGATGTCGTTGATGCCAATCTCCGACGCGCTTGCAATGGCGGAATCAATTGTCACCTGCTGGAGCGATGAACGCATGACGCGCAGGAGTTCGTCGCGGAAATCGTCGGTGGTAGGAGTGTTGCCATCTGAAATCTCCCGCGCCATTTTGCGCAGCCAGTTGCGGAACAGGTCTTCCAGTTTCCCGTGGATGCGCTCTTCTTCGCGTGCAAAGATGTCCTCGATCCCTTTCCTGTCAAGGTACTTGACGAATCCGAAAGGCTCGAAACCGCGCTCATCCAGACGCTCAATCGCGTCTCCAAGCCACGACGGGATTTTGGCAGAGCGGAACGGCGCAAGTTTCCCGCGCTTGACGCTCTTTCTCTGCCACCGCCGCAGTTCTTCTTCCATGTCATCTTCCTGCTCGGGCTCTTGAATATCCATCATGCGCCGCGCCTCGTCACGCGAGATGATGCCCGCCGTGAACAGGTCGATCACAGCCGACGCCTTGGTCGCCTCGTCCTGCTGCAACGCCTCGACCTGATTGTAGTCTGCCATCACGTTCTTTCCCAATCGTGCGAAGTGCTGGTCGTTGAGCGCGCTGATGATCAATTCCATCTCTGGGATGATGGTCTCACGCCAGAAGGAAATGCGGTGCTCGCGGGCAGTGGCATAATTCGCGGCGTCCTCGATCATGGTCTGCGGGATGCCAAACGCCACCGCAATCCGCGCCCGCGCCACCTCGTTGACCTCGGACATTGCCAGATTTGCGAGTGATGGCATTTCAATCGTCTTGACGTCAATTCCACCGCGCAGGACGAGCGCTTTCCACGCATTCCGCACACCGCTCACTACCCGACGAAATGCCTCCTCCAGCGTGCGCTTGTCCGCCTCCGTGATCATCCCGTTTTCCGGAGAGACAATCATGGGCGGAAGCGCGCCCTGCTCGAAGAAGGCTTTGGTAAAGGCTTCCGCGCTGTCGATGGTCTCCGCCGCCATCTTCGCCACGTCCAGCGGAGCAAGCCCGGGCAGCAGATCATAGTCCGGGTGCCAGTAGCGGATGTAAACAATCTGCTCGGGCTTGAAGCGAATTTCGCGGTTGCTCACGGTCTGCACGAACGCCGAGATTCCCGATGAGTTCGCCTCAACGCGCATGCTCTTTGGATTGATCACCCTCCATCCAATCTTACCCGCCGGACGCAGCAGATAAGCCGCGCCTGCCACCAGCAGGGACGCCTCCACGTCGCGCAGGATACCGGACGGGATACCGGCATCCTCACCGCTGTCCTCGAACACAATAGGTATGGACGAGATGGCAGACACGCGCAACTGGATGCAGCGGAAGACGTAGGCATTCAGGGTGGATGGTCTTGCTCCGGAAAGCACGCTCCATCCGATGTCGCCATCCAGCGTCACACTCTTATTCGCGGTAACGATTCTCATTCCAGCCTCCTAGAATAATGCCACGGCAGCGGGCTGTGTAGCCTGCTGACAGAAATAATTCGTAATGCAGAGCGCCATGACGCAGTCATCGTGCATTCCATCAGGTGCAGAATACGACATGGTGCCGAGCGGGTTTCGCTTCCCCTCGAAGGATAGCAGCTCACCAATCAACACAGGGTGATTTGGAATGGTGATCTGCCCTGTCTCGAACGCCAGCGCAAGTGACTGAACGATGGCGATTTTGCTCGCCTGCGTCGTGGTAAAGCCCATCACCGGAACACCGCGCTCTGCCAGCATGTCAACCACCGCCGCGCCCATGGCGTTGCTCTCCACGATGACGCGCTCTGGCTTCCACATCTGCGAGATGGCGGCGATACGGTCCGCCAGCACAGGGTACTCGGTGCGGTTGAAGCGATCGATGAATACCACACGTCGCATGTCATCCATGACAACAACCACCGTGTAGTCGTTGGACGATGCCACATCTACGCCGATGATGTACTGCCGTTCTGGCAGTCGTTCTGTTGGAATGTCAGTTGAGATGGCGTCATGCACCTTGCGGAAGACCGCGCCATTGCTGTCCACAAATTCGGCGAGAAATTCCTGGCGGAAGATAATCTCCGGCAGATCGCGCCGTGCAGCCTCGATTTCCTCCGGCGGGATGTGCGGATTGCTGGAAGTCGGAAAGCGGAACGATGCCCAGCCGGGCTCGCCGCTCTCGCCGAGACGGAAGAGGTCGTATAACCAGTTGCGTCCGCGCGGAGTGGAGATGAACAATGCCCGCCCGTTCCGGTCAGCAAGCGCAGGACGTACCGCTTCCGTCCAGGCTTCCTTCTTTGTGTAGGACGCCTCGTCGAACACCACGAAATCCAGTCCCTCGCCGCGCAGGGATTGAGGGTCGTCAGCAGAGCGCACCCGCACCTCGCCACCGCCGGGGTAGCGGATGATGCGTTCCACTTTGTTGATGCTGGCGAACGGGATCTGCGCGGCGAATTTGCGCAGTGGACGCCATCCAACCTCGGAGATTGCGTAAGATGGAGCAATCCACCATGCGCGCTTACCCTGCAAGCCGTAGGACATGCAGAGGAGTGTTCCGAGCATGGTCTTTCCCCAACGCCGACCTGCAGAAAGGACGATGAAGCGACTGTCGCAGTCACGTACCACTTTCTGCGCAGGATGGAGTTCAGGAAAAGTGACCTCAATCTTCATCGCACCTCTACGCCCTCAGGGTGAACGTCAGCACTCTGAAATACTGCCCGGCGATCAAACTCGTGCTGTCCAGAATCATATCCGCCCCGCTTCCGTCAACTCCGCACGTGCCCTGCATGTGGCAGGTAGTCCCCGTGCTGTCGTAAATGCGGAAGTAGTCAGCCGTGCCGGTATTATCGGCTTCCAGATCAGCCCACGTTCCGCTGATAGTCTTCTGCGTTCCAGACGCTGGGTTCATCCAGTCCGATGGCAGGGTGATGGTTACCAGCACCGTCCCGCTATCAGGGTCGGTGATGTTGGCAGGCATTGAGCCCGTGAAAATCTTCAAAATGGGTGATTGCCCGATGCGCGCCTCAATCGCGTCGAGCATTGCGTTTTTTACGTCAGCCGAATATTGCATGGTCATACTCACCTCGCTTTGATCCATTCATGCAAAATTCGCGATAAGCCTGCCCCTTTTCCGTCAGCACCCCGCCTGGCGTCAGTTCCACCAGATACGGCAACTCCCATAGCGCGCCGGTGTGTGGCTGGCGGTTTGTGTAGGCTGCGATGCGCTCGATCTGCGGATGCTGACTGAACAGGTCAAGCATGGCGCGAAACTCGTTGACATCTGCGCTCAGGTTGTTGAACTCCGTTACCCAAATCGGCAAGCCGAACTTCTCGTACTGCCTCAGGTAGTACTCGATCTCATCCACGCCGATCCATGCTTCAGCGTAAGCGTGGATGTGGATCTTGTCCGCCTGCCCACCCGCGTTGAGATAATCCCTCATCCAGTCCACTGCCCAGATGCTTGTCCCGCCAGCGATGAGCGTAGCCTGCGGATACCGCTCCCGCAGAACCCGTGAGCGGGCAGCAGCCTCAACGGGCGAAAGGTTCGCCTGGATTTCGAGATTTGGCTCGTTGAACACCAGAATTTCACCGGCGTAGTCGGGAAGGATGGCATCGGAAGGCTTCCCCGACCACAACATGGGCACTCCGCCGGTCGGCGTCCAGTCGTACCACCACGAGACGCCCAGCAGGTCCAGATCCTCAGGCGCAGGCACCGCCATTGCCAGCCCGCAATAAGCCCCGGTGGGAGCAGGGTTCAGGACAAGAGGGAGGAAGAGTTCAAACATCTGCGTTACCATCTTCAGGTTTATCCGCCCAGCGCAGTTCAATGCGGATACCATCCGGGTTGATGTCAATGCGCTCGGAGTATCCGCGGTCCCGCGCTTTGGTTTTCAGGTAGAAAATAATCGCGGCGGTGTTGCCCTCCGCGATGAGTTTGTACAACTGGGATTCGGCGAAGTCCTTCATCGCATTCTGCGCTTCTTCGTACGCAGACTTGAAGATTTCGTATCTCGCGATGTAGCGAGAGACCGTCATGGGATTGCAGCCGAGACGTCGGGCAGCATAGGTGATGAAGCCATTCGCCTCGCGAATAGCCTCTGCGACCTCTGCCGGTTTGAACTTCATCGTTTTCATTTTATACTCTCACTTTATATTATTATATGTCATTTCCGAACGAACGTTCTAAAATGCCCTGAATGCCCGTTTTTTCGGCTCAGGAGCGATTTTCATGGAAAAAAGGTATTAGAACATCTATTCAAATAAAAAAACGCTCCAGAGCCGTTTTTTCGGGCATCTGGAGCGTTCAGAAAAGATGTTCTATTCCATCAATCGTAATGATAAACAACGCTGTTGCTCGCCCACCCTGCAACATTGGAGACACGGGACGGTGCAACCACGACAAATTCTCCATTCGTGGATGGGACAACATCATCCATGACATTCAGCACTGCCAGACCGTGAAATGTTTTGGTTGGCTTCACGGTCAGCAGGTACTGACCAGGGCGCAGGTAGAAGTGATTGGAGACGATATTCGCGCCGGACTCGCGATAATTTCCGCGGATTGTATCATCGGCGAAAACAGTGAACTCGATCGAGCCCGAATCTGGCTTGATCGGGAAAACGTTTACGGTCCAGTAAGGTTGGCTGGAATCAGCAATTACTACGATCGGATTTACATCGACAACCGGGAAATCCGAGACGTCGATTTTCCCGCTGCACAAATTCTGGATGAACTCATTGATCGCCCGTGCCAGAATTGGACCGCGCCCGACAGCAGTGTAAAGCGGTTTGGCTTCTGCGCACGGCAAATAGGAGAAAACGGAAAATGGAGCATTATTAGAGTTATAGACGAACGAATCATAACCGCGGCTGTTCTCGAATTTCCCGATGGCATTGACGAATCCGTCAAGCCTACCGATACGGGCTTTCACACGCAGGAAGAAAACGGTTTTTTTCTGGTTCTCCCCGGAGATTTCCACGTCATAAACAGCGCCCTCCTCAGGCACAAATCCACGAGGAGGGAAAGCGACACGTCCGAAGACGCGGGTTGTGTTATCGTCGTAGAATTTTACAAGCATCTCAATCCTCCAGTTTCACAAACTCAATGATCTTGCTGGGAGCGAATGTCGTGCCTTCCCAGCACCGCGGGTCGGCGATTTCGCGACCATAAAAAATCGCCGCGAGCGGGTATTCAACCCCGTTGTACCCGCGATGCTTGATTGCATACTCACGGGCTTCCTCGACAGACTCAAAAGCGCCGAAACCAGCCAGCCCGTTGATCGCAAGTCCCCAGAGCGTGAACTCCGGGTCAACGGGAGCGATCACGTTCTCGACACCGCGCGCAATGTAGTAGCCCATGTTGTCTCCGTAATCAGCGATTTCGTAATCGCTGGTTTCGAGACCGTAATATTCAGCCACCTCTTCGGGAGTAGAAAAGAACGTGTAGTCGTTAAATGAGTAACCACGCTCAAGATCGTTTTGAGCGTGGTATTCATTGATTACGAACCGCACAAAGTATCCTCTCATTTATCCTCCTACATCATCATTATAACATACTGTATATACAATTTCAATAGAACAAAATAGAACAAAAGATTAAAAAAACTGACGGTAAATCACCGTCAGCGCAGGCGGTGTGACCGGGAGGAGCGGTCTCCTGCCTGCTGGATACAATTATAGCAGATGGACGATGAGGAAACCCTGTGGCTGATGATGCGCGCGGAAGGAATTGCCGACGGCTTCGAGCGTCAATACCGCTTCCTGCCGGAGCGCAAATACCGCGCCGATTTCGCGCATCCACAAAAGCGAATCATCGTCGAAGTGGACGGCGGCGGATGGATCTACGGACGCCACCACCGCCCGCAGGGATACGAGCAGGATCGTGAGCGCGACAACCTGGCGGTGATTGCTGGGTGGCGAGTGCTGCGCTTCACGCCTGCAATGATCCGGGACGGGCGCGCAGTGCAGTTCATCAAACTCGCGCTGGAGCGTAGTGTCTGAGTTTCCAGCGCATCTTTTGTCTTGCTCGCTTATAGATAGATTTGAAAGTTTTCTCCGAAACTCCCATCTCTTCCGCTGCTCGTCGTATTGTCATTTCCCCATGGATGGTCAAACCATCACGCAATGAAATAGCAATGTATTCCTCTGGATCAAGACAATCCATGGCGCGTTCAAGATCGTGGCGGAGTTCTGTAAGAGCAAAATTGGCGTCATCATAACCAAGAAAACGATCTGCGCCTTCATCCTTGTCGTCCCTGATGAACATCTCTTCCAGGTAAAACGGCATTTCAATACCCTTGATCTGGCGTCTTTCCTTCTCGGTCATCTTATCGGAATAACGCGCAGATTTGGATTTGCGATACAATCGCATTTTTTCGATTGGTACGCTGATGAGAGTATCTCGCTCGACTGCTCTCTGGATTGCATGGTACACCCAATAACCGGCATACGTAAGCAAGCGCACCCCGCGGTTTGGGTTGAAGAGTTTGATTCCGTGAATGAAACCGAAAACGCCTTCCTGGAACAGATCTTCGGTGGTGGTGTAGTAGGTCGAATCGCGATAGGTCAGGGCAGCCTTCAGCACAAAGCGCAGGTTGGATAATACAAGTCTTTCCAGAGCCTCCTCGTCGCCATTCTTCTGATAGCGGATGACCAGTTCCCGCTCCTCTTCTGCCGTGAGGAATGGGTATTGTCTGGCAAGCCTTTCGGCATTCTCCAGGTTGTAGAGGTTGTTCAGATTCATATCAGCCTCAACGCACGGTGAATTTTTCCAGAAGTTTGCGCACGCCTGTTTGCACTCTCTCCTCGCCTTCCGGCAGGGATGCCAGCACCTCGCCGGCAGGCAGGACACGCAGTTCATCGATTGCGCGCTTGCGGAGCGACTCGTAGGCTTTGATGAAGTGCGCACGGTCATAATCCAGTTGCTCCGACATGCACAGATTTTGCCATCCGAACATCTTGACCGTCTCGGAAATCAACGGATGACTGAATTTCGGCATGCCGTAATAACCAGTCAGATCAATCTGCTGGATGACCTCGCCCCAGGCTTCGATGGCGTCTGGGATGCGTTTTCCGTCTGTCATGATATTGACGGCAATCTCGCGGATTTCTGCAATAGTCGGGAAGAATTTGCAGGTGTTGAGAATCTGGTAGAGGATTTTGTCGAGAATTTCCTCTGGAATATCGGAAAGCATTTGAGCGTAGATTTCGAGAGTGGCTTCCGATACGGGTGAGGCGTTTGCGTATGCAGCGCGCAAAGTGAAGAGAAATTTCGCGATTTTCATAGATTGTTCCTCCTGAAAAACTGATCGATAGTATCGTCATCCACCTGAGCAAATGGATCGTCTGGGTCGAGACGCTGAGCGATATTGCGGATCATGCGCAGTTCTTCCCGCTGGCGCGCCTCGGCTTTGTTGAGGCGGGTTGGGATACCTGTTCTATACCATTCCAGCGCCCAGGTAGCGGCGTTGGGATTATATCCGCGCTTGACCCATTCTTTGTAGCAATCTTCAAGGCGGATTTCGTCGGGCAATTCCCCGAGCGCGGCGATGAGATTGTCGTAAAGGGCTTTGGGCGGATAGCGTCCGGTGATTCTGCGGTAGGTCTGGATGGCGGGATGGTTCGTGCGGTTGTCTTTTGGTTTTGTGGATTTCTTCTTTTCCGGAATGGGTTTGGCTGGTTTTGGGTTCTCGGATTTGCGCGGTTCGGGTTGCGCGGGTTGCGGTTCCGCAACTCCATCAAGCCCGCCAGGGCTTGATGGAGCAAGAGAATCTGTGCCGTAATCTATGTTGTAATCTATGTAGTAATCTATGTTAATGTTTTGTTCGTTTCGTACAAATCCATTTGTACGTTTTGTACAAATGGATTTGCTCGTTTCGTACAAATCCATTTGTACGTTTTGTACAAATCCATCTGTACTTTCTGTGCAAATCGGCTCTTCCTGCGCCGGTTCGCTTGTGAAGACGGAAGCGATTTTTTCGATTAGAACGTCGAAGTTGACGCGGTAATGGACGGTCGGCGAACCGTTTGCGCGCATGACCTTTGTTTCGATGATGCCATCAAGTTTACGTCTGGCTTTATCCACTTTGCGCCGAGTGAGAGACAATTCCTCTTCCCACTCACGGTAGGACTTGTAGAACCAGCCGTCCTGACCGGTCTTATCAGACCAGTAAATCGCCTGGGAGAGCAGAAGCGCGCTTTCCACGTCTCCACCGGTGATTTTGATGAAAACGCGTGGGATGGTCAGCACGTTTGCCTGCCCGGCGATGGATTTGATCATCTGTAAAATCTCTTTTTGCTTCATCGTTACCTCTCAAATATTCAGGCGGTAAAGGCTACTGGTGTAATCGCCGTCTTTCGTGATGCGCCTCACTCGCTGGATAAAACCATCTCTTTCCAGATTGGCGAGAATGCGTTTGGTTTGCCTTTCAGACAGGCGAACCATCTTTGCGATTGTGCGAACGGTTGGACTGCATACGCCGTTATCGTTTGCCATTTCTGCCAGCGCAAGAAGCACCAGTAGATCAGAACCGGAGACGGATGCGCGCTCCCAGACTTTGGAGGAAAAAATTTGACTCATATTCACCTCCCTTAAATGGGAAAACCAGCAAGGTAACCTTGCTTATTGGGAGAACGAAAAACAGACGGAATTATACCGTCTGCTTTTCCTGCTGTTCTTCCAGTTCATAATCGTTGCGCTCGGTGGGCAATCCGATCCGCGAGCGGATGAAGTCAGACATGGTCATCTCGTGCTGAAATGCCATCTTCCGGATTTTCCGGAGTTCCTCGCTGGTTGCGCGGAAGGTGACCAGCCTGACCTTCTTGGATTGTTCGTCTTTGCGTTTTCTCATGTTCGACCTCCTTTCTGTGTCAGATTATAGCATAAAAATTATAAATTGTGTCTTGACAAAAACCTAATTGACATGTTATTATTTGAATGTCGGATGGAGCAGGGATGCCACGCGGGAATGACCTGCTCGTGCTGTCAAATCCGACTCCCCGCTGAGACCACGTACAAACGAGACAGAGGCTCACCGAGTGGTGCAATGAGCCAAAAAGGAGGAACAAAAATGGCAAATCTCGTAAACCTAACCCCGCACCCAATCCGAATTGTGAATGAAAACGGAGAGGTGCAAATCCCGCCTTCCGGGCAGGTAGCCCGCGTTGCTTCCAGTCAGGTTGTTATCGGATATGTGGATCACATCCCGATTCGCCAAACTACTTTCGGGCAGGTCGAAAATCTGCCAGATCCACAGCCTGGAACAATCTATGTCGTTTCGAGCCTGGTTGCGCAGGCGGTCTCCGGTGTGCGCGATGACGTTGTCGCTCCTGACACGTCTCCGAGCGGTGCAGTGCGCGATGCTGACGGACGAATCATTGCGGTAACTGGATTCCAGCGGTTCTAGTCATAATCCCCGCGTGCCTTGTGTGCGCGGGGATTGATGCTTTGGAGGAAAAATGAGAACAAGGGAATTTTTAACACAGAAAGTCGGGGAGATTCTGAAACAATTGTCTGGATTTCCCTATGAAAACATCATCTCCCATGAAGTCATCGGAGAATACTTGTCTGTTGACATCGAGGAGGGCGTTTTTCGCAAGGATGCCACTGTCTGGGACAATACATGTCTTGGGCAGATAGTGCAGTTCAAGTGCGTGTACAAGACTGCCCAAATTCGTTTTCTTGGCAATCTCGGCGTAGATTTATCGCTTCCTACGCCGAAACTGGCAGAAGAAGCCGAGGCGTTGGAAAACGTTCTGGATGAAGCCGATGTGCAAATTCGCTTCATGAAAGAGCGCGGATTCGTTTGTCCTGGAGAAACAGAGGAACAGGCTTGGGATCGGCTGTACTATACAGCAGTTAATCCGTCTGACGAATTGCTAGAAAGCGTTACCGGAGAAAAGTGGGCAAGAAGACAAACATTAGATCCCGCTATTGACCCGACCCGCGTTTGGTGCGCTTATATCACCCATTTCGGAAAGAGAGTTCTCCGTGTGGGCGAAATCTCGAACAAGTGGTCCCGCTCCGGGCGTTATTTATTGTATTCAAAGGAAATCTATTCAATTGACGATCTGCGCAACTCCTTGAGTGGGTATGACCCACGCTTCATGAAGATTGAATTTGTGGCGGAAAAATGAAACTGATGGCTGAATATGCACCCAGCAAATTCGCCGAAGTCCGCCTTCTGTCTGTCAACCTGCCCAACGTCACGGTTGAGACGGTGGACGGGCGGAAAGTGTTCGAGCAGGATCCGCGCCACGAGTGTGTGGACTGCGAACTGCGCAATGACGTGTTCTACTGCTGTCGCGGCACTTTGCCAGCGGAGAAGGTGATCGCGGTGCTGGACGATGCTGAACCCGTGCCATGCAATCATCCTGCCATCCATG
>FWWL01007711.1_pt1 | contig 14431 bp, 15 predicted proteins | sample 2228331 | NCBI WGS metagenome assembly FWWL01 (sample SAMEA103939775, study PRJEB20133) | metagenome
CTTTCCACTTTTCACTTTTCACTTTTCACTTTCCTCTATCCTCTATCCTCTTTCCTCTTTCCTCTTTCCTCTTTCCTCCCATAAGTGTGGAGTTTTGCCCACCCTACAATATAAATACTTATTGTTGCATAAATTTTTATAAGTGGTATAAGCCTCAAAAATTATTGCTACAAACACGCAATTTGGGCGCAACCATTGCGCCCATAAAGCATTTTTGATTTCAAACGGTATTATTTAGAAGCGTAGGGTAGGACAAAACCCACCCTAAAATTTATCTCAGCAACAGCAGCAACATCACCACCGGGGTTTTGGCCAAAATACTGTGAGGCAACTGTGCATTCATGTGAATCCAAGCCCCTGCTTCCGCTTCTAAAATATCCTCTCCCAGAGTAATTTTTGCTGACCCTTTAACCATTGACAGAATTGCGGGTACTGCGGCGGTATGTTCGGAAAGTTCTTGACCCGTATCAAAACCAAAAATTACCGCTTTTACCCGCTCGTCTTGATACAGAACTCGCGTGAGAATTCCCGCTTTGGGAATTTCCATTTCTTTGGCTAAATCAGCAATATATTGATAGTTCATTGTTACATCTCCTAGGATTTTACACCCACTAACATGATTCCTTTGAGGTAGGCTTGATATTTTTGGAAAATTTGCCGCATCTCAAAAACTCGCTGACGGGCGGTGGGGTTACTGATTAAATTCCAACCAAAACGAATTGCTCCAGCCAGACCTTCATCTTCAATAACTCTTTGGGGTTCCAGTAATTGCATGGGAACCGTAGCATGAGTCTGAGTCGTAAACCCTTGAGAGGCTAACAAACTTTGCCATTCCGTCGCGGTTAAAGGCCAAGTTCCGTGATGAATAACTTGGGCGATCGCCCGTCTAATTTCTTCTCTTTTTCCCACCTCCAAATGATCGATTTCAATACACAATTCGTGAATCCCATATCGCCCTCCAGTTTCGAGTAACCGGGCGGCTTCGGAAACAATTTTCTGTTTTTGTTGGGGGGATTGCATTGATAACATTGCTTCCCCATAGACGACCGTTGCTGAACCCGTTGCTAACCCGGTATTTTCTGCACTAGCAACCACACATTTTTGGCGATCGCCTGTCAAATAGCCCCGAACTTTTTGGGCGGCGGTTTCATCTCGTTCAATCGCCGTATAAAATGCCGGTTGATGTTGCAAAGTTAACTGGGCAGTAAACCCTAAACCAGGGGCAAACTCCACCACGCGATCGTCCGATTGGATATTTAAACTATCCAACATTTTTTCAGTCAATTTGCGTCCCCCCGGACGCAAAACCCGTTTGCCCATCTTAGCCAAAACCCAATGACCGGGCATCTTATCTAACTGGTCACTCGATAATCGTGAAGCACTCATCGTATTTTCTCCAATAAAAAACCAAAAATTACTTATCCGTTGCCGATATCTATCCGTTGCCGATATCTATCCGTTGCCGATATCTATCCGCTGCCGATATCTATCCGTTTCCTATATCTAGCTTATGACTCACCACAGCTAAGATCCTTGACTTGAGTCAAAAAATTGATCATTGTTGACGGTTGACCGTTGACTTAGTTATTAGTTGGTCGTTATTGGTTATTTGAGGATAAAATAACCACTAACGAACAATAAATAACCAACAACCAAAGCTATGATTCAAGAATTCTTGACCCAAACCCAGTTTTTTCAGGGACTATCCCCAGAAAATATCGAGGCTTTGGCCAAAATTGCGAGCGCGCAAACTTATCAAAAAAATGAAGTAATCTTTTGGCAAGGAGATGAAGGACGAGGTTTTTTTCTCATCGTTGTCGGACGAGTCAAAGTCTTTAAACTGTCTCCAGAGGGGAAAGAACAAATTTTACATATATTTGGTGTGGGCGAACAATTTGCCGAAGTTCCGGCATTTGATGGCCAATGTTTTCCCGCTTCCGCAGCGGCGCTCGAACCCACCGAACTTTTATTTTTTCCCCGTGCTGCTTTTATCTCGCTGCTGGAAAAATATCCCAGTTTAGGGATGCAAATGTTAGCCAGTTTATCCCGGAAATTACGGCGATTTACTAATATTGTTGAAAATCTTTCTTTTAAAGAAGTGCCGGGGCGACTGGCGGCATATCTGCTCTATTTGCATAATTTACAACGAGATAATCCCGGATTAAATATTCAGCCAAATCAAGTAAAATTAGATATTACTAAAGGACAGTTAGCGGCATTAATGGCGACGATTCCAGAGACTCTTTCGCGAGTTTTTGCTAAGTTGAGTCAAGCAGGATTAATCGAAATCGATGGCGCGGTTATTAGTTTGTTAAATATACCTGAATTAAAGCGTTTATCTGGAGATTTAGATTCCGATTAAATTGGTATTTTTACTAGGGTGGTTTAGGCGCGCTCGCAATTTCTGGTGAAACAGTAGAATAAAAAATAGCGCCCTAAACCATAACTGTTTCTTGGGAAAGCAGCGATCGGCATGACGGCAATGCCTTTTATAGAGGCGCTGCTTCGTGAGTGCGATCGCCCATTAATCGCCTAATTCTGATAGAATAAAATTCAGGTTGCAAAGTAATAAGTAGGATGGGCAAAATTTTGCCCATTCTACTATTGTTTACTATTATTTAGAGAGATTAATTAAGGATAAAAGCCCAATTTCGGCAAACCGAGAGTTTCATCCCAACCCATCATCAGGTTCAAACATTGCACCGCTTGACCCGCTTGCCCCTTAATCAAGTTGTCGATCGCGGACATAACGATCACACGGTCGGTGCGCTGATCCACTTCGATGCCGATATAGCACATATTGCTACTGCAAGCCCATTTAGTTTGGGGATAAATCCCATTAGGTAGAATCGTCACCCAGGGACAATTGCGGTAAAACGCCTTATAAATCGTCGCCAAATCTTCCCGCACCAGTCCCGGATCCCGCAAAGTAGCGTAGACTGTAGCCAAAATACCCCGCACCATGGGTATCAGGTGAGGGGTAAACTGGACTAACACCTCATGTCCGGCCAAATCACTGCAAATTTGCTCAATTTCCGGGGTGTGGCGGTGCCGAGTCACTCCATACGCGGCGATAGAACTATCCGCTTCCGCTAGTAACATATTGATTTTCGCCTGTCTACCACCCCCGGAAGTGCCGGACTTGGCATCAATCACCGTCGTTTCCGGGATAATTAATCCTTGTTTGAGTAGCGGGGCTAAAGCCAGTAGGCTGGCGGTAGGATAACAACCGGGACAACCAACTAACTTGGCGTCTTTAATGCGATCGCGATACAGTTCCGGTAAACCATAGACCGCCGTTGCCGCCAGGTCTCCATCGGTGCGATCGCCCCCATACCAAGCCTTGTAAGTTTCTAAGTTACTAAATCGGTAATCTGCCGACAAATCCAAAACCTTGCAGCCTCTTTGAACCAGCGTCGGCGTCATCTCGCAAGCCAAACCATTGGGCAACGAAAGAAACACCACATCACATTGAGCGGCGATCGCCTCTGGATCCACAGGAGCAATCACCAAATCTGTCGCATGACTCAAATGGGGATAAATATCGGAAAATGGCTTCCCGGCACTACTATCTCCCCCTAAATAAACCACTTTTACTTCTGGGTGATCCATCAGCAGTCGCACCAACTGCACGCCACCATACCCAGATGCTCCGACAATTCCCACCGAAACTGGCTTAGAACCGCCCATATCACTTCTCCTAATCAACACCTATAGAGATATCTGGTATTTTTGCTCAAATCTTGCCGAGCAAAGCCCAATGCTGCATTGTAGTATCAAAATTTTGATTTGGCGGTAGTATAATTACCGATTTTATGAACAATCTAAACATCTGGAAATCTTAACAAACCAGAAAAACCGCTTGTTCCGCCTTGTCGGGGCAAGGGAATCGCCCTAAACTCGGTACAATTTAAACATAAGTGCCAAAAAATTATTGTTTACTTGCTTTACTTTGATTGTGGAATCGTCTGAAAACGCTTCAAAACAAAACTTTGTCTTTGACTCTGTAGAATCTGCCCTCGCAGAAATCAAAGCGGGACGCCTCGTGGTTGTGGTCGATGATGAAAGCCGAGAAAATGAAGGGGATCTCATTGGTGCCGCTCAGTTTACCACCCCAGACACAATCAACTTTATGGCGGTGCATGGTCGTGGTCTAATCTGTTTAGCCGCAACAGGCGAGCGCCTCGATCAACTTGACCTGCCCTTAATGGTCACGAACAACACCGAAAGCAATCAAACTGCCTTTACCGTCAGTATTGATGGCTCTCCCAGCTTAGGCGTCACCACCGGCATCTCCGCCGAAGACCGTGCTCGCACCATCCAAGCGGTGATTAACCCCAACACCAAACCCTCTGACTTACGGCGTCCCGGTCACATCTTTCCCCTACGGGCTAGGGAAGGCGGCGTCTTAAAACGGGCAGGTCATACAGAAGCCGCCGTGGATCTGGCTCGCTTGGCTGGATTATACCCGGCGGGAGTCATCTGCGAAATTCAAAATCCCGATGGCTCAATGGCTCGCTTGCCCGAACTCATAGAATATAGCAAAACCCACAAACTAAAAATTATCAGCATTGCTGACTTAATCAGCTACCGACTCAAGCACGAAAGGTTTGTCATCCGGGAAACCGTCGCTGCTTTGCCCACAGAATTTGGTCAATTCCAAATCTATGGCTACCACAACACCTTAGACAACTCCGAGCACGTCGCCATTGTCAAAGGCGACCCCGCTGATTTTCGGAATAAACCTGTCATGGTGCGGGTGCATTCGGAATGTTTAACCGGGGACGCCTTGGGTTCTCTGCGTTGTGACTGTCGGATGCAGTTACAAGCTGCCCTGAAAATGATTGAAAATGCCGGTCAAGGGGTGGTGCTATATCTACGACAAGAAGGGCGCGGCATTGGTTTAATCAATAAACTCAAGGCGTACTCCCTTCAAGATACGGGTTTAGATACCGTAGAAGCCAATCAAAGGCTGGGTTTTCCGGCGGATCTGCGTAACTATGGTGTCGGCGCTCAAATGCTCAATGATTTGGGTATTTCCCAAATTAAACTGATTACCAATAACCCGCGCAAAATTGCTGGATTGAAAGGTTATGGTTTGGAAATTGTCGAGCGCGTCCCCTTATTAATTGAGTCCAACCCATATAACTGTACCTATCTCGCCACCAAAGCGGAAAAACTGGGTCATCTGCTCTTGCAGACCTACTTAGTCACCGTCGCCCTGCACTGGTCTAGTCATTCTCTGACTCTCAAAGAACGCTATCAATATATGGAAAAATTGCGCTCTTTGGCAGAACAAGAACATTTATTAGTTCAAGAAGAAAAACGACCGGTCACCGTAGCGGTGTTTGGTAGCCCGGAATTTACCGTTCACCTTGGTTTCGATCAACCCAAATTAGCCGCCCCTGATTGGTATCGACATCCAGAACATCCTTATGTCAAAGCCATCTCGGAAATTCTGGATGCTTTGATCGCTTGGCCCGATCTGGAGCGATTGGAATTTCTCATTTCTTCGGGAGTCGATCCCCTGACCAGTTTAGGGGTGGATCTCACCCGTCAAACCTTCCCTCTGAGCAAATTACCTTCGTCCGTATGTCAAAATCTGGCTCTGCAAACTATTTATAGCTTTTCTGTAGGAAATTAGCGATAATTCGTTATTTGTTATTGGTTAGTGCTTGTCATAAAAATCAAATAACAAATAACGAATAACAAACAAAAAAATCACCCGGAATTTTCGTTAAGAAAACATCAGAATCTCTGTGTGCTGTAAGTGATTATTGAATATATTAATCATGCTAAGATAGGCAATTTTTCTGGAGTGGCAAAATATGGCCTTAATTGTGCAAAAGTATGGCGGGACATCCGTTGGGTCAGTGGAACGCATCCAAGCGGTAGCCCAAAGAGTAGTTAATACCGTAAAAGCCGGTAACTCCGTGGTGGTGGTCGTGTCGGCAATGGGGAAAACCACGGACGGATTGGTGAAATTGGCCAACGAAGTTTCCACTAATCCCAGTCGGCGGGAAATGGATATGCTGCTGTCTACGGGGGAACAAGTTTCGATTGCTTTGATGAGTATGGCCTTACAGGAAATCGGTCAACCGGCGATTTCTCTGACCGGGGCACAAGTTGGGATTATTACCGAAGCGGAACATACCCGGGCGCGAATTCTACATATCCCCAAGGAACGCCTAGAATCCCATCTAAAAGAGGGCAAAGTGGTGGTCGTGGCTGGTTTCCAAGGTATTTCCAGTCTGGAAGATTTGGAAATTACCACCCTGGGACGCGGCGGATCTGATACTTCAGCGGTGGCTTTGGCGGCAGCATTGCAGGCAGATTGTTGCGAAATTTATACCGATGTGCCGGGGATTTTGACCGCTGACCCCCGGATTGTCCCGGATGCTTGTCTGATGTCGGAAATCACCAGTGATGAAATGCTGGAATTAGCCAGTTTAGGGGCAAAAGTGCTGCATCCGAGGGCGGTGGAAATTGCCCGAAATTACGGGATTACTTTGGTGGTGCGGTCTAGCTGGACTGACGACCCGGGAACTAGAGTGATTTCTCCCACCCCCATTCCTCGTCCCCTAGAAGGGCTGGAACTGGTGCGTCCAGTGGATGCGGTGGAGTTTGATACGGATCAGGCAAAGGTGGCGCTGTTGCGAGTCCCCGATCGCCCAGGGGTAGCCGCCAAGATGTTTGGGGAAATTGCTCGTCAAGACTTGAATGTGGATTTGATTATTCAGTCAATTCACGAAGGGAATAGCAATGATATTGCCTTTACGGTGAATAAGCGTTCCCTGAACCAAGCGGAAGCAGTGGCAGCAGCGATCGCGCCCACCCTTCGCCAGCGTTCTAATTCTGGTTCTAATTCTAGAAACGGGGCAGACCCCATAACCAATGAAGCGGAAGTTATGGTGGAAAGGGATATCGCTAAGATTAGCATTGCTGGGGCAGGGATGATCGGGCGACCGGGGGTAGCGGCGCAAATGTTCTCCGCTTTAGCCGCAGAAAACATTAATATTCTGATGATTTCTACCTCCGAGGTGAAAGTCAGTTGTGTGATTAATCAAAAAGATTGCGATCGCGCCATTCAGACCCTCTGCGAAACCTTCGCCGTGAATAGTTCTCCCGCAAACGAAAGCATTAACATTGAACTATCCGAGTTGAAGTCCGAGTTACAAACATCCGCTCCACCCGTGCGCGGTGTCGCATTGGATCTCAAGCAAGCCCGAATCGCCATTCGCTTCGTCCCCGATCGCCCTGGGATGGCTGCGAAAATTTTTACCCTCTTAGCGGAAAAAGGTATCAGCGTAGATACGATTATTCAGTCCCAGCGTTGTCGAATCGTTGACGGTATCCCCACCCGTGACATGGCTTTTACCGTTGCCCAAGGGGATGCAGATGATGCCCGTGATGTCTTAGCCCCCTTAGTCCAACAGTGGCCTTTTGGGGAGATTACGGTCAATAAAGCGATCGCTAAAGTCAGTATCGTCGGTGCCGGAATGGTCAACCAACCCGGAGTTGCCGCCAAAATGTTTGAGGCTTTAGCCCAACAGCAAATTAACATCCAAATGATCACCACTTCAGAGATTAAAATTAGCTGTGTAGTGGATGAAGATCAAGCGGTTGCTGCCTTGCAAGCCGTTCACGCCGCCTTTGAACTCTCCGGGGCACAAAAAATTGCCGTTCCCGCTTAATTTTCTTGGTTATTTGTTGTTGGTTTTTTGTTAGTTGTTGTTGGTTGTTGGTTGTTGGTTGTTTGTGGTTGGTTCTTAGTTATTTTGGATTAGACAACAGCAACCACCAACAACAGGGTGTAATTGATAATTAACAATTAATAATTGATAACTAATAATTGACAATTTTATTAAACTAATTATCAATTGTTAATTGTCAATTATCAACTATCAATTACAACCCAACCAACAAATAACAACCAACAAATAACAACCAAAGAATCTCTACCCAACCACCAACAAATAACAACCAACCAAAAAATTATGAATTTACCAAAATCTTTACTCAACCTTTTCGCCAGTAGTTTGATTAGCGTCGGTTTTTATGGCAGCGCCAGCGCCGGGGAAGCAAATTATTTTCAAGATTTTCCAGATAATTTACTGGCACAAAACCCCAACTGTGAAAACCCTCAGAGTCAAAGGGAAATAAATATATGTGCCGCTAGATATTATGAAGCTGAGGATAGAAAACTAAATCAAGTTTATCAACAATTATCATCCCAAATGCGATCGCAGCTTACCCAAGCCCAGTTAGCTTGGATTGAATTTCGCGATACCAACTGTGATTTTGCCAGAAGTCTTTTTGCCGGAGGAACCATCGCACCAAGCATTTATAATGGCTGTTTGGGCGGCATGACAGAACAGCGGACAAGTGAACTAGAAGCCTATCGAGCTCGTCAAATTCCCCAACCCACCAGCAGAAATTATCAACAAGCTGACCAAAAACTTAATCAAGTTTATCGAAACTTTATCGCCCAGCTAAACACGGTAACTAAAGAAAAATTACAAACCGCCCAATTAGCTTGGATTGAATTTCGCGATACCAACTGTGCGTTTGAAGGGACTCAAGCAGCAGGAGGCGAAAATCTTTGTAAAATCCGCATGACCGAACAACGCACCGAAGAACTCGCTCAGTTAATGGATTTTTTGTTTTAATTGCTGGTTGTTAGCTATTATTATTTATTATCTTTGGTGATTGTTTATTGGTGAAGATTTGTTGTTGGTTATTTGTTATTTGTTACTGTTGGTTTTTTTTGGGAGAAAATAACGAATAACTAATAAATAACAACTACTTATCTTATACACTATGAATAAAGACTATTTGCGACCATCCAAAAAAGGAAAGTTGCGGCGGTTAGACAAAACTTATCCCATTGTTAATCAACATGACTCAAATGCTGGACAATTTAAAAGCCATTGATGACAAACTCTCCCAACGTCATATCGATCTCGATCCCAGTGGCTATTTTATTATTTACCTAGACCGAGAAGCGGGGCTGATTTGTGCTAAACATTTTACAAATGCGATCGACGCTCGCGGTTTAGCGGTCGATCCCGAAACTGGCGGAGTGATTCCGGCAAGGGGTAAAGTAGAACGAACTCACACCAATATCTTTACCGGGAAAACCGCTAAACAACTTTGTGTGAAAATTTTTGAAGAAACTAACCCAGTTCCCGTGACCATGCTGGCTCATGCCGCTTATTTAGGCCGCGAATTCGTTCGGGCAGAAATAGCCTTAGTCACTGGCGAGGAGTATGTGCAAGATTAGTTAATTATTGGCTGTCTTGGGTTGTTGGTTGTTAGTTATTAGTTATTAGCTGAAATCACAATAACTAGCAACTAACAAATAACAACTAATTACCTGAATTGATACCAGTAATAGGTAGCCATAGGAATCACCGTGGCTAAGATTAAGAGCACCACAACCACAACAGTGGAATTAAACGTATCGGTTTCTTCCGCCGTTTTATAGGTGCGTTCCACATCAATGGAATTGTCAAACACCGGGGGGCCGGGATCCGGTTCTCCAGATAATACCGTGGCGACGCGATCGCTGGCATCCAGCAGGGCTTGATTATATTTGTCCCCTTGGATCAAAGGCACCTGAATCGTATCATTCACCACACTAGCCGCAATGTCATCGGTGAGGAGGGATTTTGCTGCCTCTCCGACGCGAATTCCCGCATTGTTAGTCACGTTATCGATCGCAATTAAGACTTGATTGGCTTGTGCTTCCGGGGTGGGAAACCACTTCTCAAATAGCTGATTAGTGAAATCTTCAATAGTCAGGCCATAATCTAAACGGTGAATCGTCACCAACCAGGTTTGATAGCCGGTTTTTTCCGCCACCGCATCAAATTTTTTGCTAATTTTGCCTTCGTTCAGTCGGCTAAGAATTTCTCCATCATCCAAAACTCGACTGCGATCGGGGGGCGTCGGGGGCATTTGATACATTCCCGTCGCACTGGCAGGTAATGCCACCAACCCACTAGCTAACAGGATTGTCACCATCACCGCGATTAGCCGCTGAGTATATTTCCTTAAAGAAAAAATTGCTCGTTTCATGTGCTTATGTAAGAAAGCTCGTTTCATGTGCTTATGTAAGAAAACTGATTGTTCAATATCTTACATTTAATGGTTGTTGGTTATTAGTTGTTTGTTGTTGGGTAGGGATTCTTTGGGTAGGGATCATGCATGTTGTTTGTGGGCGAATAAATTGCAAGTAGCAAATCTGTAATCATACCAGAGCGACTGCGGCGAAAGTCTTTTGGTCAAATAACTTGCCCTAAACTTGCCCTAATATAGCGATTGTCATAATTATGAAGTACAAAAAAATTTGTCATTTCCGCTGCGGGGGGGAATCCAGAAAACCTCTGTACTTGCCGAACGACAATAACCGCTATATCCATAAAATAGTCGAGACAGAGAAACCCATTTTTGACAAAACCGGGTTTCTGATTTCTGGTTGAGGCGCCAGCGCTGATTAAGGTATTCTATATTATCGCCAAAAAATATCGCAAAATATCGCAAAAAGGCCAAAATTATGGCTGAAATTGCTGTAATAACCAAGAGATAACTTCATTTTGGCTGGTTTTACGACTGCGCTGTAATGCTTCTTCCAGAATTGACATTTCTAACCCTGGAAAAACTTGGGACTCGGTAATTATACGGCTGCCGCGCTCGGCCACCGCAAAAGCAATTATTTGGACATTTTGCACATCCACAATCCAATATTCTGACACATTCAAGCTTTCATAAAGTAAGCGTTTTTCTCCTTTGTCATCTACTAAGGAAGTATTGGCGACTTCTATGACTAAATCTGGGGCAGGATAAATATCTAAGTCAATAATCGAAGTCCCCCAAGGAATAACATTCGCATTGTCACCAACATAATAAGACACATCTGGTTGTGAGTCTTCATATCCAGTTTGGCGATAAGTGCAGTTATCTTTCCCATTAATGGGAATTCCTTTTAAAGCCGCAAAAAGTCCCACGGCGATAATAATAATTGCATGATCCCTGGCGTGGTCTGAACCAACTGGCGACATTTCAATTCTCACTTTTCCGTTGTGGTAGTAGCATTTTGCTTTTGCTAATGCAGGGTCTTCAATAGTTTGGATATATTCATCCCAGGTGGCTTTTACCCAGGTATCTGTAGGAATTTTAGTCTTGATTTTATTCATAAAATACTCTCTAAAATAAATTTTTTAACCAGAAAAAGAATTGAGAATTGAATCAACCAATTTTATACTTTTTGGCTAAAAAGCTAATCTAAATCACCCAATATCTTAGCCAAATTAGAATAATTTTGGCTACTCTAGCTACTCTAATTTGGGGTAGAAAATCTTTAATGATGCTAATTTTATTCCCATTGCCCCAACCCAAAAACCTTTTTTCTGCCGATGCCTGTCTAACCAAACAAAGGCACATCCCCATTGAGCGCCGCTTGACCGGGATAAATTTGGCGACTACCTTTGATAATATAAATCCAGCCCAAATCTTGCAGCCGATTGACTAAATTGGAGATACTCACCCCCAACTCATCTTTTAATTCATATAAATGAGGCCAAAGAGTTAAATCTTTTTCCTGGGCTTTAGCTAATAAAATATGTCTGGGCATCAGTAAGCAACCGGCAAAATATTGGGCTTGCCACTCAATTGACTCTAGTTCGCGGGAACTGCCTTTGCCCCGACAAAAAAACGGCTCATTCCGGTTAAAATTTTCCGTTTTTTGTTCCTCCGTGGGTGATGCTATCCCAGCCGCCACTTCTTGATTAATATGTAATACCCAGTGACCAATTTCATGGGCCAGGGTGGATTCTTGAAACCCTTGGGGTAGATTCAATATGTCCTCATTAATCTCAATTAGCCTTTGCTGGGGCAAAATTCGGGCGGCGATCGCGCCTAATTCGTCGGGGGGAATGCGTTCCCAGACTACCCCCAAGTCCAAAAAATCCGCCACCAGAGTGGCATCAAACGGCCAGCTGGGGGCAAATTGGCAGCCGCGTCTCTGCATTCGTCTCAGCAAATGACTGGCCTGATACTCAATTGCTGATTTGGAATAAAAGCGATACGGCTTGAAAATACTCATGCCTTACTCCCCCTCGTTCACGGTTTGAAAGACTTTCTGGGCAAATTCGGGATTTTCCCGCATTCGTCGCAACAAGGCAGGCATCTCCTTATAGTTTTGCTTGAGAAACTCCTCATATTGTTGCGGCAGTCGTCCCGCTAATACGATCAACTCTTCCGGGTCCAGGTGTAGGTGCTTGGCCAAACTCCGAATGATTTCTTCCTTGGGGGCATAGTCGGCGCGATCGTTTTCCAGCTTGGATAAATAGCTAAAGTTGACCCCCAGCAGTTTGGCCAAGTCTCGCTGGCTATATCCATTGTCCTTCCGGGCTTGCAAAATTAGCTTGCCAAAGGTCTGTTCCACGGCTGTACCTCCTACTCTGTCTACATTCTAAGCAATTTGACAAAAAAATCAATCTTGGTGTTGACGTTTTATTCAACCCAAGCTATACTGGATTTAGTTGATTAAAAAATCAACGCTGGCCGCTCCAGTAAGTTGAATATTAAGTCAACTTTAGTATAACACCAGCCGGTATGACTGGATTTCTGGCTGGTTTGGGCGGAGAAAGGGGATTGTTGATCGCGATCGGGTCGGTTATAGGACGCAACTGGGAGGAACCATGCTGAAAACTTGGAGAGATACGCACTACCAACTGGATAGCGAAGATTGGCTTTACATTGCCAAACATGAGGATCGCGGTGCAGCTTCCCTGGTGTGTCCCGGTTATGCCCGTGATGGCTGCGGATTTAGCATTCACTTTACGCCAGATCATATTGAGTTATTGAAAAATCTGATTACGGTGCTGCAAAGCTATGCCAGTCAGCCCGTGAATCAGCCCATCAATCTGTCACCTAATCAGTCAGAAATGGGCGATTCGCTTCAGGATAATTTCCCTTCACGGGAAATTGCTCACAACCGCAAAAATCGAGGCAATGCTTACAAATATCCAGCCCCAGAAAGTCAGCGAAATTTAATTCAATAGTCAGTAGCAATGTCGGGTGTGTTAGGCTGTCGTACCAATGAATCACATCATTCATCCATATTTTACCGCCGTAACGCACCAGATGGAGTGATTTTTGCTTGGCCAAAAAAATTGCCATTCAGCTACCAGGGTTTATTCAGCTACCAGGGTTTGCTACCAGGGTTTATTTACGCAAAATAACCATTACCACGATTACCACGATTACCAGAATTAGTTTTTAACTCATAGGAGTGTTTTATCATGGCTAAGAAAGCAACAATTTCCGTTTTTGGTGTCAAACCGGATAATGCCATTATTGTCCCCGAATTACCTCTGACAGTTCGGAATAACTGCCAAAGCGGTAAATGGACAATCGGCGATAATGAATATGGCTCTAAACTGGGCATGACCATTTTAAAATTTAGTAAATTTTTTGGCAGCTTAGGGCAAACACAAAATACAATCTGGGGACAGTTGTGGTTTGTGGCGGAATCGGGAGAATTACCCCAAAATGTGGTGATGGTGACTTATATTAAAGGCCGCAGTTTACGGGATTTTAATCGTTTAGTGGCTTCAGTCCAGAGCCGAGGCATCGAACCCGCAGAGGGCATTTTTGTTCCTGAATTTGTCAAACATTCCGGGCAAAAACCCGATGAAGCTGGTGTGATTAAGCCCATTAATTATTATAGCCTAAAATGGAGTTGGGTTGAGCGCTCGGATTGGTCGATGTTAGAAAAAGCAGCGGCGGTTTTAGCCGAACCCAGTAATCACAGCCGGATGATTGATTTAGACAGTACGGCAAATATGATTTGTCTCGATAATTTGCCGCCCCATGAAATCGCCAGTTTAATGATGGCTTATACTAATGGTCACGAGTCTCATGGTGAGTTAGGTTTGGTCGGGGCTGATGAAGCTTTGCCCCGCTTACCAGAGATGGCTGATGCGGTGTAGTTGTTAAATGCTTTAATCAAAAAAATATCAGCCATGAAAAAAGTTGCAGTTTCGTTGAATGAGGCGTTGTGGGAAAAACGATTGCGAGGCAATTTATCCACAATTGAACATATCCGCAAGGATGGATTTAATGATTTAAAGGCGATCGCCGATGATTTCCACCACCTCCAAACGGTTTTAACTTCTGTCCAGCATAATTATCAGGCACTTTTGGCACAAAATCAGCGCCTAAAATCTATGTTGCTGAGGAGTATTGATGAGTGTTATTGCTGGCCTGGAAATCGATGCGATCGCTGTACTAAAATAATTAAATTGCTTGGTGAATTTGGGGTGTAGGGTTTGGGGAGGCAGAGAGGTCGAAGGGCCGAGGGGATGAGGTGCAGAGGAGATGAGGTGCAGAGAAGAAAAATATCTCCCCCGCTCCCCCCGCTCCC
>FWWL01007713.1_pt1 | contig 14423 bp, 16 predicted proteins | sample 2228331 | NCBI WGS metagenome assembly FWWL01 (sample SAMEA103939775, study PRJEB20133) | metagenome
AAAACCTTGACGGGTTGTACCAATCTGGCAGCCTGTCAGCCTGCCAATGGTCCTCCGTTCCAACCGCCTGCCTGTCGGCAGACAGGCGTGTAGGTTGGCGTCAGGTCGGTGGGTCAACCGATGCTACGAGATCTGGAAGGACAAGCCCAATCCGTTGAGGATTGGGTAGCTGACTCTCCCAGTCGAGCCCTGCCAGCGCATATCCGGCAGCTCGCAGGTCATGCCGTTCGATCCCCGCATGGTGGAGCGCCATGGCGATTGCCTGAGCATATGCGTCACAGACGCCATCGAGACCAACAACCTCCCAGTTGCCCGGTCCGCTTACACCGCCACCAACGACATTCCCCTCCGCATCCACGATCAGTGCATGCGTCTTCGAGCCCCCCGCATCGATGCCCAGAAACATACCCGTTTTTCATCAGATCAACGTAAGAACAACTCCACCACCGGCACCGTCACCCGGGGTTTGACGACCGGCAACTCCAGGGTCAGCGTATCGGCGGCAGTTTGCGCGATACTCCATTCATTGTGCCGTCCCGGCTCGAGCAGGCGCACCTCACTCGCATCATGGAGCAGTTGTGCATATGCAACCTTCCCTGCCAGCCCATCGAGGTGCACATGGCGGAAGGGCCAGGAAAAGATATGCAGGTAGAGGCGCCTGCCATTCTGCGTGAAACGGCAATCGGATGGTGCGGTAAATTCGCTCTGGGTGCACCCATAGATCGAACGGCTGTGCAGGCGCATCCAGTCAGCGTAGACCTCGAGCGCAGCAAGCGCCCGATCATCGAACGTTCCACGCGCAGTCGGACCGACGTTCATCAGCAGGTTGCCGCCGCAGGACACCGAATTGATCAGCATCTGGATGAGTTGCTCGGGGCTCTTCCAGGTCATTTCGTCGCGATGGTAGCCCCACGAGCCGCTGAAGGTCTGACATGTTTCCCACACGACCGGTTCGCCATCGACATGAACCCACTCGCGTGGCTGAAACTGTTCTGGCGTATGCACATCAGCAAACTCGGTGGGCAGGTCGAGACGATTATTGACAATGATATCGGGCGCCAGATCGCGCACCAGACGCAGCAGCGCCTCACTTTCCCAGTCGGCGCGCCCCTTGCCGGGCAACCCGTTGTATTCGCGATCGGGGTACGAGAAATCGAACCAGATAATGTCCACCGGTCCGTAGCCAGTCAGCAACTCGCGCACCTGATTACGCATATATGCAGCATAGCGACGCATATCACGACCAGCGTTCAGTTGAGCGACATTCGGATGATCGCGCAGCGGATGGAAGATATCGATCAGAAAATCGGGATGATGCCAGTCGATCAGCGAGTAGTAAAAGCCGATGCGCAACCCTTCGGCGCGGAATGCGTCGACGAATGGCTTCAACAGATCACGTCTTGCTGGCGTATTCGGCGCCTTATACGCAGTGTACTGCGTATCCCACAGGCAGAACCCCTCATGATGTTTGGTCGTAATGACCACATACTTCATCCCGGCATCACGTGCGGCGCGCGCCCATGCCCGCGGATTATACAGATCGGGATCGAAATGGTCGAAGTAGCGCTGATACGCTTCATCATCGATCTTCTCGCGACTCTTGACCCACTCATGGCGCGCGGGAAGGGCGTACAACCCCCAGTGGATGAACATCCCGAAGCGGTCGTGGACGAACCAGGAGGTATCGCCGCGCGTCGGTGCAGGTGTGAGCATCGTCGTCTCCTGTTGGCACTATCACGTGTCGGGCGGTAACGGTTCCAGATCAGTATCCTGCCTCTTTATCGACCACATTGAGCAGCGGTTCGCCGTTCAGATAGCGGCGAAGGTTCTCGAAGAACAGATCGATCATGCGTTCGCGGGTGCGTGGCGAAGCGTAGGAGATATGCGGCGTGATCCAGACGTTGGGCGCCTTCCAGAGCGGATGATCAGGGGGGAGCGGCTCGATCGGCAGGGCATCGAGCGCCGCGCCGGCGATACGCCCACTGTGCAGCGCTTCGAGCAGCGCCTCCGTATCGACAATCTGCCCGCGCGCGATGTTGATCAGATAGGCGGTCGGCTTCATCCGGCGGAATGCATCAGCGTCGAACATCCCGCGGGTTGCGGCCGTCAGCGGCGTGGCAATGACCACATAATCAGCCTGCGGGAGGACATCGCGCCAGCCATGCTCACCGACCATCAGATCGACATCGGCAGCCGGTTGTGGACGCCGGCGACTCGCAAGCACACGCATCCCAAAGGCGCGCGCACGCTTTGCCACCTCTGAGCCAATGTTGCCATACCCGATGATCAGGATCGTGCGCTCGAACAATTCATCGATCGGCATCTCTTCGCTGCGATCCCACTCTTCGGGCGCCAGCGCCTTGAGGTCGAACGCGCGCTTGGCATGGTTCAGGATGTACATCATGACGAACTCGGCGATGGGGATGGCATGCGCCCCTGCCGAGTTCGTCAACACAATATCGCGTTCGAGGATTTCGGGGATCAGAAGGTGTTCGACGCCCGCGCTTGGCGTGTGAATCCAGCGGACATTGGGCGCAGCCGCCAGAACGCGACGCAGCGCGCTGACCGGCGTCCACCAGCGCAACAGCATTGTGACATCGCGCACATCACCTTCCGGTTCTCCAGTATTGTCGAAGCGCACCACCTCCAGGTCCGGCGCCATCTCCGACAGGCGAGGTTCGATCAGGGGCGCGAGCGCCTGCGGAATGAGCAATTTCATACACACCTCACAGAAAAACGACCGCCGCCTGTCAACTGACCGACTCACCCGGTTTCAGGTCGATCACGGTCACATCCACGCCGAAAGCGCTGCACTGCTCACGCAACTGGTCGGGCGTGCCGCGCAGAATCGGGAATGTGCCATAGTGCTCCGGAATAGCGAACTTCGGTCGGATCAACTTCAGCGCATACGCCGCCTGCATCGGGTCCATCGTGAAATGGTCGCCAATGGGCAGGATCACCAGTTCGGGGCGATACAGGTCGCCGATGATCTGCATATCCATCGTGACCGCAGTGTCGCCAGTGTGATAGATCGTAAACCCGTTTTCCATCCGCAGCACATACCCCGCTTCGGTGCCCATCGGCACAACCACGCCATTGTCAGTATAGGTGCTGCTGTGGGTGGAATGGGTCATTGTAGCGCGAATACCGTCCACCTCCACCGTCCCGCCTTTGTTGAACCCGACCAGGCGATCCTGGGCGATCCCCTTCGACGCGAGCCAGGACGTGACATCGTACTGCCCGACGATCGTGGCGCTGGTATCACCGGCAAGCGCCATAATATCGCCGATGTGATCAAAGTGCCCGTGGGTCAGAAAAATAACATCGATCCCCTCGCGGCGCACCCGCTGCTTCCACTCGTCGGGACAGGAAGGATTACCATCGACCCACGCATCGATCAACACCTTCTTTCCGCCAGGGGTCTGAATGTGGAACGTTGCATGACCGAGCCAGCTGATCGTCGTGTCGCGACCAATCGTTGCCATACACTCCTCCTTTCTGTGTCCGAGGGTGACCTGGGGCGCATCTGGCATAACGCATCTCACCAGTATCGCCTCACGGCGGTTGGCGCAGCGCTAAGATTGCGGCATCTGGCGGGAATAGTATAGCACAGGTTGAGGCAGGCGAGAGGGGAAGGGGGAGGACGTGGAACGTGGAACGTGATTACCCCGTCAACGAATGAGCAACGAATAAACGAATGCGGTCGTGATCCTTGCACCGATATCCCCACTCCGATGCGCCTGCTCCCACGTTTGCACGTGCGGATTACGTGATTGTAGGATTACGAGACTGTCGTGCGATCATGTTCGCACGTTCCACATTCCACATTCCATATGCTATATGCCACATGCCCACGTTCCACGTTCAACGATTTATGCTGCCAGCGCCTCGCGCAATTTGCCGACGACCATGCTTTCCGGCGCGGCGCCTTCGATGTGCACCACATCGCTGATGACGGTGCGCGGCACTCCCATGACCTCGTAGCGTTCGCCGAGTTCGGGGAATTCGGTGACTTCAACGACATCGGCGGTAATCAGCGGGCTGGCATACGCCAGGCGATGCGCCAGCACCCCGGCGCGCGGGCAGTACGGGCATCCCGGCGTCACGAAGACCTGCAGGTGCAGCGGTTGCTTCAGTTCGTTCAAAAAACTGCGGGTCGCCGGTTGCAGCTCTGCAGTATCGCTGCCGACCATGCGCAACGCTTCGAGCAGGGTCACAAACTCATAGCCGCTTGGGATGCCATAGAAGCGCACGCCGTAGTTCTGCGCCTCTTCGCCGCCAAGAATGACAATAGCCGGCGCCTTATCGACGCCGAGTTCGGCGGCGCGCGCTGCGTCCGCCTCCAGGTCGTATTTCTCGACGCGCAGCAACGAATGGATGCCGGCGACTTCCTCGACCAGTTCACCGGTGACATCGCACAACTCGCAATGTTCCTTGCTGGTGAAAAACGCCATCGTTACCGGTCGCTTCAATCCTTCATCGAGTTGCTCGCGGACAATCTTCCGATCCTTATCGTTCAAGAGCGCCATCGGGCTTTCCTCCTTTGTTCATCGGTTATTCTGCGGATATGATGAAGAAACCGCATGAAACGTTACACTAGCCATGCAGCGCCGGCAGGAAGACCGTCGGGCTGTGTACCAGCAGCGGGCTCTGGCTCTTGAATGCCTCGGCATACGCCTCAACCAGCAACACCCGCTTTCCCTGCGCCGTCAGGAGCGCGATTGTGCCGCCCATCTGCACTTCGGCATCGTCGGGATGCGCAGAAATGACCATGACATCGTATGACATGGTTCGCCCCCTTTCCGTCGAGATCGATCCGTCGAAATATGATGTGCAGCGCCGTTGCGACGTTACACGCGGCGGCGGCAGTGGCATAGACCATTTTTGATGTTTGATTTTGGCATCACGAAGCCTGAAACCGCACATGACAATGCAGCATTATCAACAATAACTGGTATAATTGCATTTCCTGATCGGGTGATCTGGGGAAAAGAAAAGGAGGCTGGCATGGGGGGCTGGTCGGAACTGGATGCAGTGTACCCGCCTGGCGCACTGACTCCCGGCGCAGCGCTGGTGGTGGCGCTGGCGCATCTGTATGGCGCAACAAGCCTCTATGATGGCAACGGCGCACTGGCGCGCTTCGTGCCGGATGCGCGACGTGGTCTGGCGCTGGACCGCGATCTCACCGACCGGATCGAACAGTACCTGGCGCGCGTACCGTTCGATGATTTCGTTCGTGAAGCGCGCGAGCGGCTCAACCATCAACAACTGCGTTGCCTGGCGCTCAACCTGCTCGACGCTGTCCTCGCCGCCGGTGAACGTCCCGAGGCGCATCCGCGCTACCGTGCGCTGGTTGAAGGGCTCGGCATCACCGCCGAGATGATTGCCCCCTACCAGCACGCCTTTGTGTTGAAGAACGATCTGAGCGTCTTTCCGCAATAAATGACCATTACACCATCGCAGCGCAGCGCATTTGCCGCAAGGACATTCGCGGCATTACGGTATCGCAATTATCGTCTCTGGTTCTTTGGCCAGATGGTGTCGCTCTTCGGCTCCTGGATGCAAACCACGGCGCAGGGGTTCCTGGTCTTTCAACTGACCGGTTCACCCGCATACCTGGGATATGTAGGGTTCGCCGCCGGCGTTCCTGCATGGGCATTGACCCTCTATGGCGGCGTGGTCGCCGATCGCATACCACGCCGCACGCTCCTGATGGTCACCCAGACGGCGCAGATGGCGCTGGCATTCATGCTGGCGGCGCTCGTCTTCGCCGGCATCGTGCAACCCTGGCACATCGTGGCGCTCTCATTCCTGCTCGGGGTCGCCAATGCATTCGATGCCCCGGCGCGTCTGGCATTCGTGCGCGAACTGGTTGACAAAGAAGACCTGACGAATGGCATCGCGCTCAACGCCACCATGTTCAATCTGGCGACAACGACCGGACCGGCGATGGCCGGGGTGACCTACAACCTGGTCGGACCGGCGTGGTGTTTTGTGCTTAACGGCATCTCATTTCTGGCTGTGATCGGCGCGCTCTGGCGGATGCAGATTGCGCCAAAGCCTGCCACGCCACACAGCGCCTCGACGTGGCGTGATATGCGCGAGGGAGTAGGGTATATTCTGCGTGAACCGATGGTGCGCACGTTGATTGCGCTGGTCGGAGTGACAGGCTGCTTTGGCATCTCGTTCGCAACACTCTTTCCGGCATGGGCTGTGCGCATCCTGGGCGGTGATGCCACAACGACCGGGCTCTTGCAGTCGGCGCGCGGGTTTGGAGCGTTGCTGGGAGCATTACTGATAGCGTCACTGGGCCGCTTCCAGTTCAAGGGACGTTTGCTGACCGTTGGAACGTTTGCATTTCCATCGCTCCTTGTGCTGCTGACCTTCACCAGCTGGCTGCCGTTGACTCTGGCAATTCTGGTGGCTTCTGGGATGGCTGTCATCCTGATTATGAACCTGGCGAATGCACTGGTGCAGACATTGACCCCCGATGCATTACGTGGCCGGGTGATGGCGGTGTACAGCATGGTCTTCTTCGGCATGATGCCGGTCGGCGCGCTGTGGGTTGGACTGATCGCCGAGCGTGCAGGTGAACCAATAGCAGTGATCAGCGGATCGCTGGTGGTGCTCTTTACAGCGGTGCTGATCTTCATCGCCGTCCCGCAGATACGTGCGCTGGAGTAGAACGTGCGAACGTGGAACGTGCGAACGTGGGAACGTGGGAACGTGCGAACGTGCGAACGTGGAACGTAGGAACGTAAACGTCCCCGACCCTTGAGGTCTTCGCCAGAGATGCGTCGTTGCCGGGACACGTCACCAGCGTCGTGATCCTGGATCACACCAGGGCGCGCACCGCGACCTCAAGGGTCTTGGGGTGGAACGTAGAACGCGCGAACGTGGAACGTGGGAACGTGCAAACACGGACACACGACAATCACGCAATCACCCAATCACCCAATCACGTAATCACCCTAATCACGCAATCCCCCCAATCACGTAATCCCCCAACCAACGATTGACAATTCTCACCGACTGTGCTACTTTGCAATCGCGTTTTATCGCGTTCTGACGATGTCAGGGAAGTTCTATGACAGCGCTCGCAATCAACGGGGGAGCGCCAGTGCGCACCCGTCCCTGGCCGCGCTGGCCCCAGTGGGATGAACGCGACGAGCAGCGGGTGCTCGCCGTGCTCTCCGATGACGACTGGGGCGGGTTTGCTCCGGTTGTAGAAGAGTTCGAGCGCGCATTCGCGAAGTGCCACGGCGCCGCTTTTGGCATAGCGGCAGTCAACGGCACACAAACGCTGGTGGCCGCGCTCATGGCAGCTGACATTGGTCCTGGCGACGAGGTAATCGTCCCGCCGTACACATTTATTGCCACCGCATCAGCGGTCCGGCTGGCTGGCGCCACTCCTGTGTTTGCCGATATCGAGGCGGACACCTACAACCTCGACCCTGAGGCGGCAGAGGCGGCCATCACATCGCGCACGCGCGCGATCATTCCGGTGCACTTTGCCGGCCAGGCGGCGGATATGGATCGTTTGACTGCGCTGGCGCAGCGCCACGGTCTGCTGCTGATCGAAGATGCAGCGCATGCGCACGGAGCATCGTGGCGCGGTCGAATGTGCGGTTCTCTCGGCGATGTGGGATCGTTCAGTTTCCAGAGCAGCAAGAACATGACCGCAGGTGAGGGCGGTGCGCTGACGACGAATAACCCGGCGCTTGCCGATGCCATCCGCAGCCGGGTGAACCAGGGACGCGCCATTGGCGGCGCCTGGTATGAGCATCCCAACCTGGGCTCGAATATGCGCCTCTCCGCCTGGCAGGCTGCTGTGCTGCTGGCCCAACTGGAGCGGCTTACCGAACAGACCGACCGGCGGATGGCGTGTGCGCGTCGCCTGAACGCCTTCTTCGCCGACATCGAGGGTATTCGTCCGATGCGCTGGGACGAACGCGCCGACCGGCATGCTTTTCATCTGTACATGGTGCGCTACGACGAACGCGCTTTTGGTGTGCCGCGCGATCTGTTCGGACAGGCGCTCGAGGCGGAAGGCATTCCCTGTTCGACAGGGTACCCCTTCCCGCTCTATCGCCAGGCGTCACTCGGTCCGGCGTTCGCGCGCGCCGATGCCTGCCCACATGCCGAGCAGGCGTGCCGTGAGGCAATCTGGTTGCCTCAGTGGCTGCTGCTGGCTGACCCTGCCGAGATGGATGATGTGGCTGAAGCAGTGATCAAGATTCGCGATCATCGGGATGAGTTGCTCCATGCTGTTTCCCACTGACCAGTACCCAAAACTGCGCGCCATCGATATTCGTCACGTGGTGCACGATGGACATCCATCACTGCTGTTGCGCGATCCGCTCCAGATTTCAGACCGTTTCCTGGTCATTTCGCATGGGTTGGGACCGGTATTGCTCTTCTGCGATGGAAAGCATCACCGGACTACAATTGCCGGTAAACTGCGCTCGATACTTGGCGCACCGGTTGATGGTGCGCTGGTCGACCGTCTGGTCGATGCACTCGATGAGGCGTTCCTGCTCGACAATCTGCGCTTCAGGAAAGAGCACGAGCGGGCGCTTGCAGAGTATCGCGCTGCGCCATTCCGACCACCTGCGCTGGCAGGGCAATCGTACCCGGCGAATCCGGCGGAACTCCGGCGCCTGCTCGATGATTTCGTCGCTGCAGCGGGGCCGGTTGCGCCGGCGCCGCCAACCGGTCGTGGCGTGCTCAGTCCGCACATCGACTATGCGCGCGGCGGTCGGGTGTATGCGCAGGTCTGGCAGCGCACGGCAGAGATGGTGCGCGCAGCAGAGATTATTCTTTTGATTGGCACTGACCACTACAGTCCTGAACCGGTGACGTTGACGCGCCAGCGGTATGCAACGCCGTTCGGCGTTCTGCCGACCGATCTGGCGGTCGTCGATGCACTGGCGGCGGCGCTTGGAGAAGATGCTGCTTTTGCAGGTGAATTGTATCATCGTGTCGAACATTCGCTCGAACTTGTTGCGGTGTGGTTGCAGTACATCCGCGGTGCGCAGCCATGTCCGACAGTTCCAATCCTCGTCGGATCGTTTGCGCGTTTTATGGACGGCAGCGATCCGGCGTCCGACCAGCGCCTTGAGGCATTGATTGCAACCCTGCGTCAGGTAATCGCCTCCCGACGGGCGCTGGTGGTCATTTCCGGCGACATGTCGCATGTCGGTCCGGCGTTTGGCGGTGCGCCGCTCAGCGATGCCGACAAGGAAGCGTTGCGTCATGCCGATGAACTGGTGATTGAACGGATGCGCGCGGGTGATGCCGCCGGCTTCTTCCGCGTCATCGCCAGCACCGGCGATCGCCAGAATATCTGCGGGCTGCCGCCGACATACCTGGCGCTGCGTTTGATGGACGCGGTCAAAGGTGAACTGGTCGGGTATGCACAATGCCCTGCTGATGATGATGGGACGTCGGTGGTGTCGATCTGTGGGATGGTGTTTGATTGGGTGATTGGGGGGATTACGTGATTGGGGGGATTACGTGATTGGGGGGATTACGTGATTGGGTGATTGGGGAGATTACGTGATTGGGTGATTGGGTTGTGCCCGGTTCTCAAGGTCTCTGTGCGTGGCGCCTGGTTTGTGGTTTTTGATGTTTTGATTTCTTGATTTCTTGATTTTCTGGAGCCTGGCGATTGGTTTGTAGCTGCTTGATGTTTTGATTTCTTGATTTTTGGTTTCTGGAGCCTGGAGGCTGGTTTGTGGCTGTTTGATGTCTTGGTTTCTTGATTTTCCGGAGCCTGGTGTTTGGTTTTTGGTTGATTGATGTTTTGATTTCTTGATTTTCTGGAGCCTGGTGTTTGGTTTTTGGTTGATTGATTTCTTGATTTCTGGAGCCTGGTGTGTGTTTGGTTGCCTGATTTTTTGGTTTCTGGAGCCTAGTGTGTGGTTTGTGGCTGCTTGATGTTTTGATTTCTTGATTTCTTGATTGTCTGAAGCCTGGCGATTGGGTTGTGGCTGCTTGATTTCTTGATTTCTTGATTGTCTGAAGCCTGGTGATTGGGTTGTGGCTGCTTGATGTTTTGATTTCTTGATTGTCTGGAGCCTGGCGATTGGGTTGTGGCTGCTTGATGTTTTGATTTCTTGATTGTCTGGAGCCTGGCGATTGGGTTGTGGTTGCTTGATTTTTGGGTACTGGCATCCGACGCCTGGTTTGTGGTTTTTTGATTTTGTGGTTCCCGGTTCTTGGCTTTTGGGTACTGGGGTCTGGTTTGTGGTTTTTTGATTTTGCGGTTCCCGGTTCTTGGCTTTTGGGCGCTGGGGTCTGGTTTGTGATTTTTTGATTTTGCGGTTCCCGATTCCTGGTGTTTGGGCGCTGGGGTCTGGTTTGTGATTTTTTGATTTTGCGGTTCCCGGTTCCTGGTGTTTGGGCGCTGGGGTCTGTTTGTGGTTTTTTGATTTTGTGGTTCCCGGTTCCTGGTTTTTGGGCGCTGGGGTCTGTTTGTGGTTCTTATGCAACAAACACGATACATCTGGATCATCGCACTCATACTTGCCCTGGCAGGGTGTAGCGGTTTGCCGTTGCCCGGGATGGGGACTGCACCGACGGCAGTCGAGCAGCCGACGCTTCCATCTGACACCAATACGCCAACCAGCCCGCCAGCCGATACGACGTCGCCGCAGCCTTCACCGGAGGCAACTGCCGAAGCACCGACCGTCAGCACGGTTATGCCTTCCCCAACTGTTGCGCCTGAACAGGCAGATATCGGCACAACTGCACCGGCGCCGTCACCAACGGCGACCGAAGTCACGCCCACCGCTACTCCCGGACCGACGGACGAACCATTGTACCTGCAACCATCACCGATCCCGGGGCTGCCGACTGCGCCGCCGCCAACCGACACCCCTACCCCCAGCGCGACACCGACTGCCACGCCTGCGTCATCACCCACACCTGATGCCGATGCGTCGCCGACGCCGACACCCACCTATCCGCCGGTGCCGATTGTATCCTCACTGCGTGGAACCGTGGCGAATCCCGGCAATGTGCGCGCCGATCCGAATGTCAGCGCAACGCCTGTCGACCGGGTAAATCAGGGCGAAGAGGTGCAACTCCTGGGGCGCAGCGACAATGGACGCTGGTATCTGGTGCTGACCGTGCGCGGCGTGGCCGGATGGGTCAGCGCCACGCTGCTGAATGTGCCGCCGGAGACCGCAGCGCTGGTGCCGGTCAACCCCGACATTGCGTTGCCGACGCCGCCAGGCGGCGCGCCGTAGGCAGACAGCACGAGGTACCACGACGGGCATCGCGTGCCGGCGTATCGTTTCCCCCATCGTCGGCGCCCGCGGTGGACGCCACCGTGCGATACGCATCCACGATGTGGACACTGCGAGCTACGTGCGTCTTCGTCGCAGGAAGATCACCCCTAGCAACGCCAGCAGCCCGCCGATCTTGAGCAGCCTGCCAGCAGCATCGAGGAAGGAGAGACCACCGATCAAAGTGAACACGCCGCCAATACCCATCACGATCATTGAAGGCATCCAGATATCCCACGAGTCGATCGTCGCGTCCTGCGGGGTTTGCGGGTTGTAGAGTACGTCGACCGCATCACCAACGCGATAGGCGGGCGGGTTGCTGCCCGTATTGTGTTCAAAGCGAATCACGTCGCCCGCTGCAGTGCGAAATTCTACAGCTGGATAGAATAATGTCTTGCGCTCTCCACCCGACGTTCGTGTTCGGGAGACGACTTCAACGACCGTTCCCTGCGCTTTGACCATCGTCTCGATTCGTTGTTCGGTCGACATCCGCCACTGGTAACCCAAAAACAATACTCCCAATCCAACGGCGATAGCGATCAAGCCTCCCACAAATGCCGGCAATGGGTTCCAGGTTCGTACTCGCACGCCCATGACGCTGTTTGCCTCCAGTCGTGTGTGATGCTGGTTGTACCGAAATCGTGTCTTACCCACTTAACGTGTACGAAGATGCTATTCGCACAACATCGTCAGGAACTGCGCGCTTTCGTTTCGACCGCCTGGCTGAGCGCCCTTTCAGCGCCTATCCGAAAAACCGCATCCTGAGGGCGCGCAGCGCGGTGCGGCAGAGTGGTTGACACGCAACGCGTCTATGCTGATCATGCTCTCTGCTATGTGAGTCATGGCATTCCTCCCAAATTACGGTTGAAGAAACATCATACGGGATAGCGTGACTCACCTCCAAACACCTACCCCAAAAGAAAGATTAAGGGCGTCTGTGCGATTGTACGGAATATCGGCTATCAATGGTGGCAGCCGGTTGGGGCACGACGGCGCTGTGCTCGCTCCAACTGGCTGCGCTGATGCTGCCTGCATCTAATTGCTAACCATTGACACGCTGACGGCGCGTGTCGAGCATTGTGCTATAATGGCACGCCGTAAAACCCCTCTTTAGAGAAGACGTGCAGTGACTATGCATCTTCTTACTCGAGCGATCACTGTCTTGTCGTCTGCGCTCCTGGGGCTGGCGCTGCTGCCGATTGCGGCGGCAGCGCCGTCAGTTATCGTCTATCCGGTCACATCCATCAGATCAACGGATAGCATTGGCATATGGCTGGTCGAGGTCCGCGATGGGCTGGCTTACCGGTGGACTGGCGGCGCTGTGTCCCTGCGCCTGCCCAACACCGCGCTGGCGTCGCGACTGCGCCTTACCCTGCGGCTGACAGCGCCCCAGTATCCAGGCGCGCGTCCGGTAGCGGCACAGGTTGCGAGCGGCAGGCACGCGGCAGCGCGGTTTGCGATTGCGCCGGAGTGGCGCCGCTATCACCTTCTGGTGACGGCGGCGACGCCGTACCGGAAGGACGTGACAATACATCTGTTCACTGAGACGTGGCAACCGGACAACGACCGACGGCAGATGGGAGTCGCGCTCAGCGGCGAGGTGGTGGCGCGACAGGCAGGCGCGCCGCGGCTGTGGGCGACGCTCGAAAGATGGGGGCTATACGTGACGCTTGGCGGTTTACTGGCGGCGCTGGCGCGCCGACCGCGATGGCTGCTTGCCGGGCTGATGGGGGTGCTGGCGCTGACGCTGACGGGTTTTGCGATCTGGGCGCCGCTGCAGGCGACGGAAGCGCTGCCGGGGAGCTGGTGGAGGGCGGCGGAGCTGGCAGTGGTGCTGGCGGGGGTGGAGGCAGTACGGCACAGATAGTGAATGTCTGCAAATGGGCTGGGGTGTATCAGCGCAGCGAGTGTGGTCGCCGGCGTGTTGCTGCTCGCTCTGGCGGGATGGACGGCTGGCGGCGCGGTTATGATGGGGGGCAGTAGTTAACATAGCCGTGGTTCGGGTATACTATCGGATAGTAAAGATACGCCGCCCTCTCACCAGGCCGTTGATGATCTGTCGCTACGATTACCTGAGCCGCCATCCGAACGTATTCCTGCAGATAACCGGTTTGCGTCTGAACGGGTTTGCCGACCTGCTCCCGACATCCTCCCGCGCTTTGCGGCTGCTGAACAGCGGCAGCCGGCCCGTTCGGATCGTCAGCGCGCCTTGAGCGGCGGTTGCCGGGCGGATCTGGCCGCACGTGACCAGATCGTGCTGACTGTGATCTGGTTGCGCCGCTATCCGACGAACGAGGCGTCGGGCTTCCTGTTTGGTGTCAGCGATAGCGCCGCCTCGCGCGTGCGCGCTCGTGTACCGCCGCTGCGTGCAGCGGCCGGCCGCGACGCCATGCGTATGCCCGATCCGGGCAAACAACGGCGCACAACCCTCGATAGCTTGCTGACCGAAACGCCCGAGTTGGCCGTGATCATCGACGCCTCTGAGCAGCGCGTGCAGCGTCCGCGTGAGCGGCAGGCTGCTGATGGCCGCTACAGCGGCACAAAGAAGCGGCACATGCACAAGCGCCAGGCGGCGGTCAATAGACATTATCGGAAAGTTACCGCATTAAGTAGACTGAAAGGTGTTGTTTGACAAGATTATACATAGATGCTATAGGACGTGCCGCTCATCGCGGCTGGTGCGCTGCTCTGCGGCGCGGCAGTTACCGCCTGCGTCGCTTGCACAGGTGACGGTGACAGGGATGAGAATACGCGAGTCTAATACTATCGCTGCCGCGACACATCGCATATTACAACGCGACGCTCTCGCGTCAATCCTGATTGCATCGAGTGTGTTCTTCACACAGGCGCTCCTGGTCAGAACATATGCAGTGCCGGTTCTATTTTCGGATGAGTGGGAACTTGTCGAGCTATTCTTCAGGAAACACCTGACCGGGACCGTCTCGCCTGGCGATTTCTTTGCTCTGCATAATGAACATCGTATTGTGACAACGCGCCTGTTAAGTCTTGCAACGTTTATCGCCTTAGGGAACATCTTCTCCCCAATTGCGAATATGCTGGTCTCAGCGCTGGTGAATGGCATCCTGGCAGGCATCTGGATATGGACGACTGTCCGTCTGGTCGGCTGGCACT
>FWWL01002003.1_pt1 | contig 14417 bp, 14 predicted proteins | sample 2228331 | NCBI WGS metagenome assembly FWWL01 (sample SAMEA103939775, study PRJEB20133) | metagenome
CATGGCTCCTCCCGGGAGATATAAAACCTGACTGCCTATTCTTAAAGCCCGCGAGCTCTAGCCGCTTCCCGGCCGAGGTCAAAAGCTTTCAGGTTAACCTGCACTATCTGCGGACCTCTTCTTTCAAAAAGAACCTGAACGTATTTCTTTAAAGTTTCCTCTTTCACCGGAAGAAAGAGCGAAGCCGCGCCGAGCATGACCATATTCTGGGCCCGCACACTGCCGGCCTCGCGGGCGATCTTTTCAGAGTCTATGAGCACATGAACTGGCACCTTTTTAATTTCCCGGTAGATTTCTTCCAGCACCGGATAATCAGAAATATTCTGGTAAGGAGTGCTGCTGGAAATTACCGCCCCGTCCGGTTTGAGGTATTCAAAATAGCGGAGGGTCTCCAGCGGCTCGACGCTCAAAATCATGTCGGCCTGACCGAGAGGAATCAGGTCGCTATAAATCTGCCCGTCGGAAAGTCGCAGATGAGATTGCACCGCTCCCCCTCTCTGGGACATGCCGTGAACTTCCGCCTGTTTGAAATTAAGACCTTCCTCCAGAGCCGCGTTGTCGATGACAAAAGCAATCGACAGGATTCCCTGCCCGCCAACACCGGCCAGAATGATGTCGTATTTCATCGCTAACTCCTTTTCTTTTCGCCAACAATCTGGATGCATTCCCTTCTGGCGATGATGACCGATACTCCGTGATAATGGAGTTCTTCTTTTATAACCTTAACATTTTCCTGATGATTTTTCGGGAGCGGCACAATCACCCTGATATGTTCCGGAGCCACACCCAGCCCGGCAATCAGCCGATCGAGAGATTCACCGGTGCCGAAGCTCGGCTGCGTTCCGGTCATGGCCACCGTTCCGTTATCTAAGATTATGACCGTCATATCAGTATTACAATGCACAGCATCCAGCAGCGGAGTGATGCCTGAATGAGCGAAGGTGGAGTCGCCGATCACCGCCACCGAAGGATATATTCCAGCTTCCGCCCCGCCCTTGGCCATCGACACGCTGGCCCCCATGCAGACGCAGGTGTGGATGGCATTATAAGGGGGAAGTGCCCCCAGGGTATAACAGCCGATGTCGGAAAAAACTACCGGCCTGGCAAATCCTTTCAGTGCTTCGTTCAAGGCCTTGTAGGTATCAGCGTGTGGGCATCCGGTGCAGAGCTGCGGCGGTCGGGGCGGGAGCTTCAGATCACCCGACGGCATCCTGGGATTTTCAGTCAGACCGAGAGCGCGGGCCACCAGATCCGGAGTGAGTTCCCCACTCTGAGGCAGCGCGCCGTCCAGCTTCCCGCGAATTCTTTTCCCGGGTATTCCTGCTATTCCCCTTATAAACCTTTCGACAAAAGGATAGCCCTCTTCAATTACCAGGATTTCTTCCACTCTGTCAATGAGTTCCAGAAGTTTTTTAACCGGAAAAGGATAGGTGGAAATTTTCAGGAAGGAGGGCTCGGAAGGAAGAAGAGCTGCCACCTCTTTGAAATAATTATAGGCAATCCCCGTTACCACCACCCCTAACTTCCCGCCGTCTGAGTTCAACCACAGAAGGTTGTAGGGGGTATTCTCCGAATAATCGAGCAAATCCTTCTGTCTTTCGAGCAGCAGGTTGAACCGGCGGCGGGCGTTGGTCGGCAGAAGCGTCCAGTCCTGCCATGTTCCGTAAGGAAAATCCCGGTTTTTTTCCCGCGCCGGCGCCGGTTCGACCGGAGCCCGGCTGTGGGCCAGCCGGGTGACCAGCCTGATCAGAACCGGAATATGAAATTTTTCCGACAGATTAAAAGCTTCCCTGGTCATATCATAGGCTTCCTGGTGGCTGGCCGGCTCTAAACAGAGGATGCGGGCAAAATCGGCATAATAACGGCTGTCCTGCTCATTCTGGGAAGAATGCATGCCCGGGTCATCGGCCGAAACCACCACCAGACCGCCGTTTGCCCCGGTGATGGCTGCATTGATGAATGGATCGGCCGCGACGTTAAGACCGACATGCTTGAAGGAAACGAGGGCTCGCTGGCCGGCAAAAGAGACGCCCAGAGCTTCCTCACAGGCAACTTTCTCGTTTACACACCACCTGGCAACATATTTTCGGCCTCCATCGGACCTGGCTATGAGGTATTCCATTATTTCAGAAGCCGGTGTCCCTGGATAGGAATAGGCAGCGGTCAGACCGGCGTCAATCGCCGCCTGGGCAACAGCCTCGTCTCCGAGAAGAACAATTTTTGGCATTTTCTCTTTCCTTAAAAAAAATTTGAAGCTGACAGAATTATTGAATAGCATACAATTTATATCTTAAAGATGTCAAGAATGCCAGAGTTGCCCTTTTTCTACTATTCCTATAGAATTATGGTAAATTATTTATGTCCGGCATAAGAACCGGGAAATTATAGCCTGGCAAGGAGGACAATATGTTCAGAATCTCAACCAAAGGACGATACGGCACGAGGCTTATGCTCAATCTGGCCATGCACTTCGGAGAAAAATCACCCGCCCGGTCGCTGAAGGAAATCGCCGAAGAAGAGGATATCTCTTTAAGGTATCTGGAACAGATCATCATCCCGCTCCGCGACCACCGTCTGGTGAAAAGCCAGCGCGGAGCCGGCGGAGGTTATACCCTGTCAAGACCGCCGGCGGCCATTAAGCTCAGCGAGGTTCTTCAGGCGGTCGAGGGCAACTGCTGTCTGGTGGAATGCGTGGAAGATGAGAACATCTGCGAAAGGTCATCATTCTGCGCCGCTCATGAAATATGGAAAGAGGGCACACGGGTGATGAAAAACTATTTCGATTCGATAAGCCTTCAGGACATGGTGAAAATAGCTGAAAAAAAGGGCCGCCGGAAATCAAAGTCGCTGAAGAGCTGAAAGAGACCGGCAGAAGATGCTCTCAGCAGTGTGGAATTTCTTAACTTCCATCAGGCTGGCCATCGTTCTTCTGGTCTTAATTATTCTTCTGTCGATAGCCGGAAGTTTGATTCCCCAGGAACAGGAACCGGATTTTTACCAGAAATATCTGCCGAAAATTTCCGGGTTGATTCTTTTTCTGGAATTCCATCACCTCTATCGCTCTCCCCTGTTCCTCAGCCTGGTTTTTCTGTTTCTTCTGAATCTGTTGTTCTGCAGCCTGAAACAGCTTCCGGCAAAATTTCGCCGGCTTAAAACCATAACAGGAGATCACCCTCCGGGCAGAATGTATAAGCTGTCGCCGGAGGATAGCTTGAAAATAGATAAATGGCTGAACCGGGAAACCCTGTCTCTTGAATCTATTTTGAGAAAAAATGGATTCCGGACAAAAACCATCGAGGAAAGCGGGCAGAAATTCTTCCTGGCAAGAAAGGGTATTCCCGGGCTTTTCGGGCCGGAGCTGGTCCACCTGGGAATGATCATCATCATCATAGCCGGAATGATTTCCGCCCTTTTCAGCCAGCGAATCACCCTGGCCTTGCTCGAGGGGCAGACAGAAGAAATCCCGGGCAAAAATTTCGCACTGCGTCTTGACCGCTTCACCACAGAATATTACCCAGATGGACAGGTAAAAAGCTGGATCAGTGAGGTGTCGGTGATAGAAAACGGTCAGGTGAGACTGCAGAAGACGATAAGAGTAAATCATCCGCTTAAATTCGGCGGATTGAGCTTTTTTCAAATGGGCTACGGACAGGAATGGGATCGGGCTTCGGTCGAGCTTCAGGTGAGACTGCCCGAAGACAAAAGCTTAAAAATTGATATCAGAACAGGAGAGAGCCTGACTTTTGAGGGCGGCTACAGAATCAGAATTTTATCTTTCCTTCCCGACTTTCAATTAGAGGCCAGCAGTCGAGTGGAAACCCGTTCGACTGAACCCCTCAACCCCGCTGCCCTGGTGGAAATCACTCATCACGGCGAACAGGTTTTTCTCGGCTGGGTGTTTGCCCGGCAACCGGAGCGAAAAGACCTCCAGAAACGAACCCGAGCGGAGGTTGAAGTTCGTCTGATTAATTTTTCTGCTCCAACTTTTTCCGTGCTGGAAGCTTCTTCCGACCCGGGCACCAGTCCAGTCTGGACAGGATGCATTCTTATGCTGCTCGGCCTTCTGACCTCATTTTACCTGCCATACCGCGAGATTCGCATAAAGCAACAATCCGGAAGCCTCCCGGAGCTCTATTTTTATTCCAGAAAACAGGCCGAAAGTTTTCAGGAAGAACTGGCTGTTCTCCTCGGCCTGAATAAAAAAACTTCAAAGGGTTAAAAACATGAGCGAATATACTCTGCTTCTGGCTGCCTTTTTGATTTATTTTCTGGTTATGTTCATGGGTTTTATAAATCTATTCAGGGGAAAGCAGGAAATCTTCAGGCTTTCCTGGTACCTGGCCATATCCGGATTTGTTCTGCATTCACTTTCCATCCTGGTAAGGACGGTCGAAAGCCGGCAGGCTCCATTTACCAGCATGTATGAAGCGGTAAATTTTCTCGGCTGGAGCTGCGTGCTGGCCACGATCATTTTTGTCCGAAAATACCGGCTGCAAAAAACCGCGCCCTACCTCTGGCTGGTGGTGGTGGCGCTGATGGCTCTGGCTTCCTCGCCGGCTCTTCCGAAGGAAGTCACTCCGCTGGTTCCGGCGCTTCAGAGTTACTGGCTCTGGCTTCACGTCTCGGTAACTCTTCTGGGGGAAGCTTTCCTGGCGGTGGCTTTCGTCGCCAGCATTCTCTACCTGCTTTCCTCTGAAAAAGAGTCAGCGGAAGAAAAATCCTCCGAAAGGAAAGAAAGACTTGACTTCATTGCCTACCGGGCGGTGACCGTTGGCTTTCCGCTGTTTACGCTCGGAGCCCTTGTTTTCGGAATGATCTGGGCGAGTAAAGCCTGGGGCCGCTACTGGGGCTGGGACCCCAAGGAAGTCTGGTCGCTGATCACCTGGCTTTTTTATGCTCTTTATTTGCACACCAGGCTGGTGCACGGCTGGAAGGGAAAGAAATCAGCCCTCATCGCCATCCTCGGCTTCCTGGCTGCTCTTTTTACGTTCTTCGGAGTCAATTATCTTCTGCGGGGACTGCACAGCTACGTCTGATAAAGCTCAACGAAACCCCTGTGACAACAATATTCCCGGATAAACTCCCTGAAGCAGGCCGGGACTTAGATTTTCCTCAAGCTCTTAGCGATGAAAGAAGATATGGAGCTTCCCCCGTCAGTTCGAAAAAAGTCGGAATAAGAAGGGAGCCACCACGCTACAACCTAATTTACAGAGTTCTGTCTGTTATTATCCCGATCTTATAAAAAACCCGGCCCCCCGGCCTTGGGGCAGGCTTTATATTTACAGAGCGGTCCTTTCAGCCGCTTCTATGGTATTCATCAGGAGCATGGTCACCGTCATCGGACCGACGCCGCCCGGAACCGGGGTTATGGCTTCTGCCTTCTCCTTGATGGCTTCAAAATCGCAGTCTCCGACCAGTTTGAAACCTTTTGGTGAATCAGGGTCGGGCACACGGTTGACGCCGACATCGATCACCACGCAGCCCTCGGGAACCATATCGGCGGTGATGGCTTTCGGCGCGCCCATGGCCGCCACCAGAATTTCTGCCTGAAGGGTGAATTTTTTCAGGTCAGGGGTTCCGGTATGACATATAGTTACGGTGGCATTGGCGCCGGGTTTTTTCTGCATGAGCAGGGCGGCCAGCGGCTTGCCCACTATGTTGCTCCGGCCGCAGATGACCACATGTTTGCCTTCAGGGCTGTAACCGCTGCGCACCAGCATCTGCTGAACACCATACGGAGTGCAGGGCAGCGGGCATGGCTCTCCCCGGAGAAGCTTCCCGAGATTTATCGGATGGAAACCATCAACGTCCTTCTCCGGAGAAATGTAATTAATGACCTTTTCGGTGTTAACCCATTTGGGCAGAGGGAGCTGCACCAGAACGCCGTGAAATCTCGGGTCCCGGTTCAGGCGGTCGACAGTTTTCAGAATTTCCTCTTCAGAAGAGTCAGCCGGAAGATGCACTGTTTCTTCAAATATTCCTACCTCTTCAGCTCCTTTAGCTTTGGCCGTGACGTATGAAACGGACGCCGGGTCCTCCCCCACCAGAATTACACCCAGCCCCGGAGTAATGCCTTTTTTCTTGAGCTCAACTACCCTTTCCTTCAGCTCCTCTCTTATCGAGGCTGCAACTTCCTTGCCGGAAATTATCCTTGCTGGCATTTTAACCTCCCTAAAAAAAATGCGTAAGTAAATTAGCCGAATATGTTTCTGGAGTCAACTGCTACTTTTATCACCACTTTTATAACTGTTTTTATAACGGTATCCGAACCATTAACCCGGGCCCCGGAGGCAGATTTCTCAGCTAAATAAAGGTTATTGCTTGAAGACATCCAAATTCAGAGTTTTCGCTCTAGAAGCGTTTTTTCTTCGGAATCGACAATGATAATGAAATCTCTATTCTGTTTAGCTTTCAGTAAAGCCCGGTCAGCCATGGCGTAACAGCGGAAGAAATCCTGCACTTCCGGACCGAACACAATGCAACCGACGGAAAAAGTTATCGGCAGTTCCATTTCCCGGGTGATAGCTTGAAATTCACTTTTCAGTTTGAGAAAAATGTTTAAGACATCCTTAACGTTACCGAGGCCGGGGAAAAAGAAACCGAGCTCGTCTCCTCCCAGCCGTCCGATCAGGTCGGAAGACCTCATTTTGCGCTTTATAGCCTGCCCCAGGCTCATCAGTATTTCATCGCCCAGAAGATGGCCAAAGGTGTCATTAATCTCCTTGAAACGGTCGAGGTCAAGCAGACAGAAGGAGGAGTGAAAGTCACCCGCATCTTTTCTGGCCAGATATTCTTTGACCTCGTCGATAAAAAAACCGCGATTAAGAAGACCGGTCAGGCTGTCGAACTCAGCCAGCTGTCGCAGAGAAATGTTGTGCAGAAAATTATCGCGGTGGAGCTTCTCCATATAATAAGACACGGCCATGCCTATGAGGTTGGCTGAAACCAGAAAGAAATTATTGTTCACAAAAACATAACCCGGAAGCGGGTTCACCACCAGGCTGACAATTTCAAATCCTGATATAATCATCAAACCGTTGAATGCGGCCCGGATAAATCTGAGACCGAGAAAGGTATAGTTGTAGACTATGACCAGCATCAACCCCTGGGAATAAAGGTAGGAGGCCGGAGCCGGAATTATGGCCAGCATGGCCAGAATGCCACCCCCTCCCACCAGGATGAGCGCTGAAGCGATCTGCTGATAGTAACGAACGAAAACTTTTTTATGGAAGGAAAGAAAAAAGCCGGCCACCAGCGCCGGGTTCACCACCGCAAACCTGATAAACCAGATTCTGGGCCAGAGTTGACCGACGCTCACTGAATCCAGAACAGCAAAAATAGAGTATAAAAAAATTCCCAGGACCAGCGCCCAGCGAAACCTGATTATTACCCGCTGATGATAACTCACCCGGAATTTTGTTTCCAGCTCAGGAGATTTGAAGGTCAGGGTTAGCGGGTTTGAAGCAGCTTCTGTCTTCATATAATCCTTAAATTCTGCAGAATTATATTATCACCGAGCGGATAAATCAACGATAAATTATCTTCAGGAAAGCGGGAGCGGGCAGATTACAGGTCCGGTGACATCGGGGAAAAAGGGAAATCCTATCTTTTCTCCAGCAGGTTTGCCTGATAGAATTAAATATGCTAAAATTTTTCCGGCACTCGAGAAAAGGAGAAAACCATGTCCGGACATTCTAAATGGCATTCCATCAAACATAAAAAGGCAGCGGTAGACGCGAAAAGAGGCAAGATATTTACCAAGCTGATCAGGGAAATAACCGTCGCGGCCAAGATGGGCGGAGGCGACCCTGACAAAAATCCCCGTCTGCGTAAAGCTATAGCCGATGCCAAAGCCGTCAACATGCCTTCCGACAACATCAAAAGAGCGATCATGAAAGGCACCGGCCAGCTTGAGGGCGAAGCTTTTGAAGAAGTGGTGTATGAGGGGTATGGTCCGGGCGGAGTGGCCATTTACATCACCGCTCTGACTGACAACAAAAACCGTACGGTGGCTGAGCTCAGACATATCTTCTCCAAGTACGGAGGCCGGATCGGCGAGTCCGGCTGTGTCGCCTGGATGTTCAAGCGCCAGGGTTATATAGATGTTGAGAAATCAAAAGTTGACGAGGAGAAACTGCTGGAAATAGCTCTGTCCGCAGGTGCTGACGACGTCCGGGACGACGGCAGCAATTTCGAAATTATCACCACGCCGGAAAATTATGAAGCCGTGCTGGAGGCTCTGAAGCAGAATAACATCGAAATCTCCGCTTCCAACGTCGGTTATCTGCCGCAGAACTACGTGAAACTTGAGGGCAAACAGGCCGAACAGTGCTTGAAGTTGATTGAAGAGCTCGAAGACCACGATGATGTTCAATCAGTATCTGCCAACTTCGACATAGACGAAGAAGAGATAGCCAGGTACTCCGCTGCCAGCTAACTGTATGGCCCGTTAGATGAGGGTGCTCGGCATAGACCCCAGCCTGCAATCGACGGGATTCGGCATAGTTGAAAACCGGGGGGATAACCTGCAGGCTGTGGTTTATGGCATAATCCGGACCGACCGCCGCTCGGAGTTTCATCACCGTTTGAACGAAATCCGTACTGAGCTGGAAAAGGTCATTGATCAATTTTCACCGGAAGAAGTAGCCATCGAAAACCCCTTCTATGCGCGCAACGTCAGGACGGCCATTTCCCTCGGCCAGGTAAGAGGCGCCGTGCTGGTGGCCGTGGCTTCGAGTCACCGGCCGCTTTTTGAATACTCGGCGCTGGAAATCAAAAAGGCAGTTACAGGCTACGGCCAGGCAGAAAAGGATCAGGTACAGCGCATGGTAAAAATTCTTCTGAACCTCGAGGATGACCGCCTGCCGCTGGACGCATCCGACGCGCTGGCCGCGGCTATCTGTCATCTTAACAACAGGCTGCTGGCCATCCGGCTGGACGGCGAGCGGGAACGAAACAGGAAATGATCGCTTACCTTAAAGGAAAAATTCTGAAGAAAAAGCCCGGTGAGGTGGTGGTGGAGACCGGAGGCGTCGGCTATTCCCTGCTGATTCCTCTTTCCACCTACTTCAAACTCGGAGAGGAAGGAAATCCGGTGGAACTTCTGGTTTACACCCACCTGACGGACGATTCGCTCCAACTTTTCGGATTCCTCACGGAGGAAGAAAAGAGCCTTTTTCTCAAGCTGATTTCCATCTCAGGAATCGGACCAAAAATGGCCATAAACATACTCTCCGGAATAGACCCCCGGGAGATGGAAGAAGCTGTGCGGGAAACCAACGTCACCCGTCTGTCGATGATTCCAGGCATCGGCAAGAAAACGGCACTGCGGGTGATCATGGAACTGGCTGATAAGATGGAGAAGAAAGAAAAGGTCCTTTCCCGCCGGGAATCGAAAGAAAGAGAGGACCTGATTTCTGCCCTGGTGAACCTTGGCTTCCGGCGCAAAGAATCCGAACAGGTGGTGGACCTGATCATCGGCAGCCTCGGCACCCAGGCCGGTTTCGATACTCTGCTGAGAGAATGTCTGAAAAAGATGTCCAGAATCTAAGGAGAAATATTTAGCTGAGGGGAAAAAATGCCCGCCATCCTGACTCCGGTTAAAACTCGAGAGGACATTCTTTTTGAAGACAGCCTGCGGCCGCAGAAATTTGACGATTTCATCGGCCAGGAGAACGTCAAAAACAACCTGAAAATCTTCATCGAAGCCGCCCGCAGAAGGAACGAACATCTCGACCACGTGCTGCTTTACGGTCCGCCCGGACTGGGCAAGACCAGCCTGGCTTATCTAATTTCTCGTGAGCTCGGCGTCGGCATAAAGCCGACCTCCGGACCGGTAATAGAAAGGGCCGGCGACCTCTCAGCTATTCTAACCAGCCTTCAGGACCGTGAAATTCTGTTCATCGACGAGATACACCGCCTGCATCCATCGCTGGAAGAACTTCTTTATTCGGCTATGGAAGATTTCAGCCTCGATGTCATCATCGGTCAGGGACCGGGAGCCCGCAGCCACAAGTTGAGGATCAAAAAATTTACCCTGGTCGGAGCCACCACCCGGGCCGGTAAAATTTCAGCTCCGCTGCGCAGCCGTTTTGGCATAGTGCACCGGCTGGACTACTATCAGGAGGAAGACCTGAAAAGGATCATTCTGCGTTCTGCCCGAATTCTCGGTGTTAAGATAGACAGCGGCGGCGCCGGAGAAATTGCCAGAAGGGCCCGCGGAACCCCGCGTATCGCCAACCGCCTGCTGCGTCGGGTAAGAGATTATGCTGAAGTTAAGGGCGACGGTCGGATAGACGAAAAAATCGCGCGCCAGGCGCTCGACCAGATGGAAGTGGATGTCCTCGGACTGGACGAAGTCGACCGTAAAATTCTTATGACGATAATGGAAAATTTTGGAGGCGGACCGGTCGGCATCAATACCATAGCCGCGGCCATCGATGAAGATAAAGATACCATAGAATCCATTTACGAGCCCTATCTCATGCGACTCGGTTTTCTCGAAAGAACCCTGCGTGGCCGAAGGGTAACGCCAAAGGCTTACGAACATCTCGGCTTCAAACCTCCAGCCAGCCAGAAAAAACTTTTCTGAAATATTCCCGATGAGCGAAAAAATACATTTGAAAGATTACGATTATGAACTGCCGCCGGAACTGATCGCCCAGGAACCGCTTCCCGCCCGTGATGAATCGCGGATGATGGTGGTCTACCGGGCAGAGCAAAAATTCGAGCACCGCCGTTTTCGGGAAATAGTCAATTTTTTCCAGAAGGGAGATCTGGTGGTGTTGAACGACTCCAGAGTAATCCCGGCCAGAGCTTGGGCTCGCCGGGAAAAAGACAGTGAAAGATCCATAGAATTCCTTTTTATCAAAGAACAGGAGCCGGGCCTGTGGGAGGTTCTCTGTCGCCCAGCAAAAAAAGTCAGAGAGGGAGACCGCCTGGTGTTCGACAGTTCGCTCGAAGCCAGAGTGGTCGGGCGAGGCTCAGGAGGCCTTCGTCTTATTCAATTCAACACCACCGAGGTTCTGTCCGCATTGAAAAAAATAGGCGTTCCTCCCCTCCCCCCCTACATCAAGCGCAGGAAGGGAGATCCCAGGTTAAAAACCATAGACAGCGAAAGATACCAGACGGTCTATGCCCGGAAAGATGGTTCGATAGCGGCACCGACAGCCGGCCTGCATTTTACAGAAAGCATCCTGCAGGAACTGAAGGGAAAAGGAGTGGAAATACACTATGTCACCCTGAATGTAGGTCTGGCCACTTTTCAGCCGGTCAGGGTGGAAAAAATAACCGAACATAAAATGCTCGAAGAATCATTCTTCATCAGCCAGGAAACGGCCGAAGCCATAAACCGGGCGAAGAAGGAGGGCCGGCCGGTAACCGCGGTGGGTACGACGGTCGTCAGAACCCTGGAGAGCGCCTGGGAGGAGGAAACCGGACTTCAACCGGGCGAAAGGAAAACAGGACTTTTTATCTACCCGGGTTACAGGTTCAGGGTGGTCGACAGAATGCTGACTAATTTCCATCTGCCCCGTTCTACCCTGCTGATGCTGGTCAGCGCCTTTGCCGGCTATGAGCTGACCATGGCCGCCTACCGGGAAGCCGTTAACGAACGCTACCGATTTTTTTCTTACGGCGATTGCATGCTGATAATTTAGAAAACCTTTTCTGAAAGCTGTGCATCTCCGCAGACATCGGTTTACTTATGGGGAGAAAGTACTGCCTTCTGTCAATCCAGCCGATTCCGGAAACGGCTGATGCTCAGAAAGTTTATGGCCAGGGCCAGAATAAACAGGGCAAGCGTTTCATCAAACAGCGCCCGGAAACCAGCACCTTTAAGGAAGATCCCCCTTAGAATAACCAGGTAATAGCGAAGAGGTATGATGCAGGTTAGACCTTGAAAAAAGCGCGGCATGTTTTCAATCGGAAAAACAAATCCGGAAAGCAACATCATCGGGATCATAAAGAAAAACGAAGTCAGCATCGCCTGCTGCGGAGTTCTGGTAACGGTGGAAACAAATAACCCGAGGCCGAGTGTATTCAACATATATACCAGGCTCAGAACGAAAAGCAGGAAAACGCTGCCACGAAGCGGCAATTTAAACCAGAGTCTGACTACAGCCAGGATGATCACAATATCTGCCGTGCCCAGGAAAAAGAACGGCAGGAGCTTGCCCAGGATGATATCCTGCGGACGAAGAGGAGTGACGATCAGCTGTTCCATGGTCCCCAGGTCGTATTCCTTTACCACGGCCATCGAGGTTAGAATCACGGTGATCACCATGAGCAGAAGGCCAAAGATTCCGGGCAGCAGAAAATTGCGGCTGGCTAAAGAGGGATTGAAGAATACCCTGACCTCCGGTTTTATCATGGTCGGCCTGAATCCGGGAGCAGTCCGGCTGAGCCGCTGAAGAGTTAACTTCTGATTGAAATTTCGCGAAGCCATTTCCAGATAATTTAGCCCGACTGTGGCTGTCTGGCTTTCGCTTCCGTCTACAATCCCCTGAAAAAAAGTCTGGCGGCCCGAAAGAAGATCCCGTTCAAAACCGGCCGGTATGACGATGGCCACAGCCGCCTTCCCGCTGTCGAGCAAACGGTCTAATTCTGATAGCTCTGCCCGCTGAATTTCCACAAAATAACCGGAATTGAAAATGGTCGAAAGAAAATCCCGGCTGCTTCTCGACTGGTCGAGGTCAACCACAGCCACCGGGATATCTCTTACATCCAGGCTGACCGCATAACCCAGAATCAGAAGCTGCAACACCGGGGCAACAAGGACCAGGGGCAGCATCCTGCGGTCCCGTCTCACCTGGATTAATTCTTTTTTCACCAGCGCCAGAACCTTTTTCATCTATCAAGGCTCCTTCTCATAACTCTCGAACTCAGCGCGGTCATAATCAAACCATAAAGCAGAAGAAAAAGCACCTCATGGTAATAAGCAGCGAATCCGGCTCCTTTCAGGATTATGGAGCGAAGGCACACCAGAAAATAGCGGGCCGGAATGATATAGGTAAACATCTGAATGATTTGAGGCATGTTTCTTATCGGAAATACAAACCCGGAAAGGATGAAGGTCGGAAGAAGCGTGGTCAACCCGGCCATCAGGAAAGCCACCTGCTGGGAATTGGCCGCGGTCGAGATGAGCAGCCCCTGGCTCAGCCCGCAGAAAAGGAATAGAATCAACACCAGCAACAAATTTGGATAACTTCCTTTTATCCCTACCTTAAAAAGAGTCCATCCGGCCAGCAGGACCAGATGAGCCCCAACCAGAGAAAGAATCAGATATGGAATTATTTTGCCAATGATCATTTCGGCTGGAGTCAGCGGCGAAAGTCGCAATTGATTGATGGTACCCTTCTCTTTCTCTCTTACGATAGAAAGAGACGTGGAGAGAACTATGATAATCATCAGGATGAAAGCCATCAGTCCGGGCACCAGAAACATCGCGCTTCTGAGCTCAGGGTTATACCAGACCCTCAGCCTGCTCTCCACCGGCATCACTGCGTCCTTCTTCAGCCCGCTCCTTCCCAGGAATTCCAGGTTTAACCCCGCAGAATAACTAAGAAGAATATTGCCAAGATACCCAAGTGCTATCTGGGCCGTAGTGGAATTGGTCCCGTCAACCAGAACCTGAATGGCTGGACTCTCGCCCCTGAGAATATCGCGGTAGAAGTTCTCAGGGATAACCAGAGCCATTTTTATCTTTTCATTCAAAAAGAGAGAGTCGACCTCAGAGATGGATTCCAGCCGGCATTTTATGCCGAAATATTCTCCGGCAGTAATCTTCTGAAGAAGTTCGCGACTGAGCGGGCTCCGGTCAAAGTCGACCACTGCCAGGTTCAGGTGCTTCAGGTCAAAATTGAGGGCATAGCCGAACATGACCAGCAGAAAAGTCGGGAGAACGATGAGCAATACCAGACTGATGGGGTCGCGTCCTATGATAATAAATTCCTTTTTTACCAGCGGACGGATGCGCTGAAAATCAAGCACGGCCAGCCTCTCCCTGATTCTCCTCTTCAAGTCGTCTGATGAAAACATCCTCCAGAGTCGGGTTTACAGGTCTCAGCTTAAAATCGCCTGCGGTTAACGCCGTTAAGTTCGCAACCATTTCCTGAACCCTTTCCTCTTCCACCAGCAGGTGAATCTTCATCCCTAAAAGCGAAACCTGACGGACCCCGGACAATGATTTCAACCGTTCGCACGCCTCCAGCGGGTTCGAACAGGAAAGCTCCAGCAGCCTTCCGGAAAAATATTTTTGTTTTATTTCCTGCGGGCTTCCGGAGGCAATAATTCTTCCCGCATGAATTATAGCGAGTTGATGGCAGTATTCTGCTTCGTCCAGATAATGGGTGGTGACGAACACGGTCTTTCCGTTATCCGCCAGGCCGTTGATCAACTCCCAGAATTGTGCTCTGGCT
>FWWL01007715.1_pt1 | contig 14415 bp, 9 predicted proteins | sample 2228331 | NCBI WGS metagenome assembly FWWL01 (sample SAMEA103939775, study PRJEB20133) | metagenome
CACTACTGCCTATAAACCAGGCATCTTTAGTGAGTTTAGTAAGAACTACCCCACGGGTGTTTAACTGCTCCTCTATATCCACCTTTTCGTTATTTTGTCGCTGCACGGTTACGGCTTTGAGCTGCCCGGCATTTTGTGCTTTTTGTATCAACAGTATGTTGGTATCCACCGTGGCACTCTCAAAAATGCCGGGACCCAGGTCAGCGAGAATTACAGGGTTGTACTTAAGAAAGAAGTTGCGGAGTTTTTCGCCATAACCGGCACGCATCCATTTGTTGGATGTTATAAAACATAAAAAACCTCTGTTTTTTAACAGTTCCATTCCTTTTTCGTAAAATAAGCAATATATATCGCCTTTTTTATCAAAAGTCTGGAACTTTAAAGTTTGATATCGTTTTGCTAATTCTCCGTTATTTTTTTGAAGCTGAATATAAGGTGGATTACCTATAATTAGGTCGAATTGCGATTTAAGGATTTGTTTGTCATTAGAAGTAAATGTTTCTGTTGTTTGTGGAAATTCCAAAAACCAATTGAAGTGATTTTTGGAAACAGAACAGTCAGTAATTAATTGGTTACGTTTTTCCTCAATTTGCTGCCCGATATGTGTCTTTTCTTTTTTTGAGGTAGAAATAAAATATTGATGATACAGGTCGATTAAATCAGGAATATTAATAGAAAACAAATTGTCGTTTTCGAGACTAGAAGTGCTGATAAGCGAATCGCCGCTTTTGATATTTATTTCTATATTTGGTAATGTTTCTAGCTTAGTAAAATCTTCGGGTTTATAATAAGCGAATTTAAGTAGTTCTAACCAAAGGCGTAATTTTGCTATTTCGACAGCAAGAGGATTATTGTCTACACCAAACAGCTGATTTTTTATGATATAAGTTTTTATTTTGAAAATTGCTTCCTGCAAACAATGATTTAAGTCATGTTTGTTGCTTGGTTTTTTATAAGAAAACAACTCTCCCCGATAATTATAAATAACAGCTTCATCGTGTTCAATTGTAAGTTGAAAGTGGTTTTTGAAATTAGCTTCTTTATCATATGGATGCTGAATACATTCAAAATCCCAGTAAATTTTGAGAAGGCGATTAAGCACGGAGACCAGAAAGTGACCACTACCTACTGCGGGGTCACATATTTTAATAGATTTAATTAAAGATTGAATCTGCTCTTTGTCTTCTGATGATGAATTTTGAAAAAAGATTATTATATCTTTATATGAAGAAAACGGTTTGCTGAAAAGATGATTCACTTTATCAATTAAAATTTTTTCGAGAGAAATTTTTGACATAAATTCTGTTATTTCGCTGGGTGTGTAATAGCTTCCGTCTTTATATCCATTGATTTTTTCGAAAAATAAACCGAGAACGGCAGGATTGATAACGTTTTCGTTATATTCAGTGTTGAAATTCCAATAATTTAAAAATTTAATTAAGTAATCAAGTATTTTTAAATTTTTTTCTGAGTATTGTTTTTTTAAAACTGATGAGGGGAAAATAGGAATTTGATATTCAGAATTTAGAGATGATATAGGACAATTTCTTTCTTTGTCTTGAATCTCAAATAAAGAACTGTTTACAAAGGGTATATTGCAAAAATTTGATTTATCAAGGAATTGTCTATCCGCTGGATGTTTAGCCAGAACTTCGAAAAAAATATATTCTAAATCTTGGAAATTTTTACATTTGTCTTCTGACAAAATATAATAACGATTATGATTTTTGGAGTTAAAATTTATTAAGATTTTTTCATAAATTTTTAGAAACAAAATTCTATTGACCCAAAGAATTAATATGGAAAGTGCATCGTAAAAAGTAGAATTGTGATTTATATCGTCATTAATACGCCTAAAAATTTGTTCTATCAATGTTCCTTTAACTTGCTTATTAACAACAATATTTATGTGTTTATTTTTTACTATTTCCTTTAAACCTAAGATGTAAAGAAATTCTTTATAAAATTGAGTATTGAATCTGACTGGTTGAATTAAAGGGATATCTTTAAGTCTCGAAGGATGGAAAAAATCGAAAAAATTTTCATCTGTTGCGGTGAAAAACCAATATTGTTCAGGGTACTTGTTAAATGTTTCGGATAATTTATTTTTTTTAAAATAAGAAGAAATTAAGTTGTAAACCTCAGTATGTTGAGGACGTGCTGGTTTGAAAAGCATATTGCCTGCGGGGGTTAGTTCACCTTTAAACATAAAATTTAATAGCTCGGGTTTATAAAATAAATGGCGAAATAACTCCTCTTTAAATAAATAAAATCGGAAACCATCAGAAATAAACAACCATTTTAACGTATTTGCAGAAGCAAACCTTATAAACTGCAAATAATAATAAACTAATTCAAACAAAGCTTTTTTTTCAAAATTGTTGTGTTTAAGCATTTCTGGGGAATTGGGTGATTTAAACTCAAAAATAGCCAATACATTGTCTTGGCTGTCATAAATAGCACCATCACAACTAATGGAATGGTTTTTAAGTTTTATATTTCCACTTTTATACCTAAGGTCGTCGAGAATTTTGTTGATAAAATCTTGGAACTCGCTTTTAATCTTTTCCTCGTTGTTTACTTTCTCAATTTGGCGATTGTAATTTTCTAAATCATGGCGAAATGTGGCATAACTTGAAATCATGGTAGATTAAAAATTAAGCAAAATGTAAGCAAAATGTTTGTCAAAATTTGATACATAATGATACAATTTATTTTTGTAATTACTTGAAAATTAAGCATATTTATTATTGTTTGTGGGCCCTGAGGGACTTGAATATCACCCCAAAAATTAGCGAGTTAAAGGATTTATTAAAATTATTAAGCAAAATGTAAGCAAAAAATATATGGATATGCGTTTTTTGTGTTGTGGTAGATACTTTCAGTAGGAAAATCTAGAAAGGAAAATTACAACTAAAGAACTTTTCCGTGGATTATCTTTTTGTTGGCAACAGAAAACATATCGCCGTCTCTCTCAATTAACGCAAAACCAGCATTCCAAAAAGAAAGAGGTCGCCATAGTGGTTTTAATCCGCATAAGCAACCAACAACCCACACCCCAACCGTCTTCCCACTAACAGTATTCGCTATATCTTCTTGTGTTCGATGAAAATGTCCAACAATAAGATTGTCAAATGCTTTCAATCTAAGATTTCGTGCTACATTGATGGTTCCAGCTGAAGCAAGAATCTCATGACCGTGAGCGATATGAAGTTTGCCTACGCTGATTACTTCCAAAGAAGAAATATGCTGTATTTGGTATTTATATAATTGCAATAAATTTTCGAGTTTTATTTCTTCAAGATTTGTCAATTCTTCTGCTTTTTTCCACAAATAGATTTGAAGCCGATGTTCGTGATTTCCAAACTTGTAGTATATGTTGGTATCAGGAAAATACTCCCGTAAATAAGCAAGGAACTGTTTCATTATGTTTACTTCTTTGTTGAAATCTCTGTAATTTGGATCCCTGGCAAATGAAGATACTGCATAACAATCCATAATATCTCCATTGAGCAGTAGCGTTGTTGGTCCCCAATCTTTTATGTGTGATAAAGCTGTACGCAAATTGTCTTTTGAATGGAATGGAATGTGTACATCATTAATAATCGCGATTCTATTCTCTGATTCCGAAAGAATGTAATTAGTAATTTCTTCGTACCAGCTATCAGGAAGTTGCAAGTCTTGTGGTTCTAGTGAGAATTTTTGTGAATGCGGTACGCCAAGTGTTCGAAGTTTCTTTCGTAAACCATCGTGGCTAATTTGTAAATTTTCCCGAGAAAGGATTAAACTTGCCAAAGCACGGTCTGAAAGATAGGGGTTTTCCATTCGATATTGAAGCAAAAGCTGTTTGATTCTTTCAGTATATTTCATAGCCCTTTCTGTTTTATTCGACAATCCAAAAGCCTGTAATGTCAATAATTATTTCACCATCGTCGAGTTTTGTTCCAAGAATTTGTATTATATCTCCCGGTTGAGTTCTTTCGATACTTCCCACTTGTCCATTGGAACGAAGGAACACATAATTGCCAGTATCTATATCACCTTGTATGTCGACTTGGACTTTACCAAAGGTAATGAGCGGTATTTTATCATCAGGTTCACCGTTGTATTGTGCGAATGCGAACGCGGGTTTATTCTGTAGTGCATTGGCTTGGTAAATTTTGCCATCATCGGCTAAATATACCGCATCCCCGACATTGATGTTTTCTCCACAGAGACCATAAAGAACATTTTCGTTACGATTGATTCCAACTACCGCAGTTCTACCACCACTTACTTTTTTCTTCAAATGTGGAACCAGCAAGGTTTCGGTTATTTTGTTTGCTGCTATGAGTTCTTTAACTGGCATAGTTTACCATAAAACAGAGAATAATTCAACATCAACTGTTTCAGTGTTGAAATCGATAAGGCAATCGATAATAGTCCATTCATCAGTATTGATGGGAACGTTCCCATCAATGTTTTGTAAGTCAACTTTTAAATTAATTTGTGGCATTAACCACGGAATTTCGTTAGTGTCGAAGTTTGTTAAGGCTTCTAGCGGAAAAGAAGCCTTTAATGTGGTCTGTTTTTGATGTGAAAACAAGGCTAATGCAAGTTTGGAAGCCCAGTATGGTATTCCTGTTTGTTGCTGAGAAGCCATGAATAATTCAGAAATTTTGTTTTTTGGCAACGATAACCAGGAAAACGGTACAAAATCGCAATCTGGAATAGATGAAGAAAACACGTTGTTTTTTATTTCCCATTCACAGTATTCGTGGACACGGATTAGTACACCCGATGAACTTTTATAATATAAATTAGTTATATGAGGATAGAAAGATTTCATCCAATCAGAATCCAGGGCTTTGTATTGCACTGCTGATGGAATGTTGTTGAAAACTATGGGAATAGTTATTTCCGTTTCATTATACGAACCTGTTTTGACCGACTCCAAACGGTCTATATCACTATAATCATTATCACGGTAAAATTCGTACAAGGAAGCAGTAGCTCGTTTTATGATATTGCTATATAAATTAATTTCTTTGATTTCTTTGATGTTTTTGATATCAACTTCATAAGTTTGGCCTGTCCCAAAAACAGGGGACCAAACCACTCCAAACCAAGTGAATCTACCTCGAACAAACAACCATTCGGAATATTCTTTGAAAAAGTCCCAAACGCTATTTTTGTATCTATTCAAAAGACTGTTGTCGTCAAGATTTGAATATAATCCACCTATTTTTTGATTAGTTTCTTGAAGAGAAATATACGAAATATGGTAAATGTCGTTTTCTCCAAGAGCTGATCCCAATTCACCACTCCCATCTTCTTTTTGCGTATACAACTTTGGAAAATATAGTAATGGTACATCAAATGGTTCGTTGTTGCTGCGTATCATAAAATTTTTCACAAAGCTTCCAATGTACGATATAAATTCGAACAAAAACTTATGAGGTCGAAAATGAAAGAGAGAATCATTGGTAAAATGAGAAACATCACAGGGGGTTCCGACGATATCAAACACCATTGTTGTTGTTTCGGCTGGCTGTGGTGGTTGAGCCATATTTTCTAAATAGGAATCATATAAAGGCAAAAGTGTAAAACTTATGGAATCAAGTATACAACGACTTAAGTCAAGGCACTCAATAGAAATTGTTTTGTTTGAAAGTTCATATTTCAACTTGCTGGCTGAGCGATAAACTCCACGAAAAACAGGATAATAACCCTCACCATTTGAAATACTAAAAACAAAGAGAGTTCCTAATTCTATTGGGGCGTTGAATCCAGGTATGGTAACTATTACTAAAGGGTCAAAAAAACTTCTTCTAAGTTCATTATAAATTGGAGTCGATGGAATTAAATTAAGGTCGAATGTCATTGATAATGTTGGTGTTTCTGGAAATCCTAATGGGAATTTATCGTATTTATAGTTGAACTGCAAGGATTTCAAAAAACCCGATGGTAAATCGATTATACTTGGATTGTTTAGTAAAGAGTTATCTGCTGGAATAATTTCTAATTTATAATCCCATCGAGTTCTTATGCCTTTCCAAGTGTATCTGTAAATTACCTGACTCATAGCATCGGTTTTTCTTTCCTCATTTCCAAAGTAACTGCCTTGATTCCAGATTCATAATCATCTTCTGTTAATATCTTTGTAGCAACTCTGATTGCTTTGCCATCGGGATGTATGCTCCAATTGTCGAAAGTATAAGTCCCTTTGTAAAAATAAATGAATTTCTTTTTTAGAACATCGCATAATTGTTCGTATTTGTGCATATCGTTAGGGAATATAAAATACGCTAATTTAACGTTGAATGTTTGAATTTGCGCTGAATTATGAACTACTATTCCACCAATTCTTTGTTCAAACTCATTATTTAACAACTCTCTATGAGGAGAAACACCGTAAATATTTAATTTAAGCCAGTTATCATCAGTCAATGGATTTGATGTTCCAAGCGAAGACAAATCAATGGTACTATCTTCTGCAATTTCGTAATATTCATTTGTTCCGAACAAAGCAATGATCCAAAAGTCCATACTACAACCTTCGTAATGATAGCTCTTTGGCAATCTTTACTTTATCTACAATTTCTTTTGCGTTGAAGTCAATGTCCACATTGACTTCGCTAATCGTTTTACGAACATAGCCTGAGTTTTGAATTGTTTGTTGTAGTTCTTTTATATTTTTCTCAATGGTAGTTTCTAATCTTTGGATATTTTTGTTATTTTCCTGATTGAATAACCAAACGTGACTGAACAACAAGTCTCTTTGTTTTTCCACAAGTTCTTTTTCTTGTGCTAAAACATCAAGTCCAAGCTTTTGTTGTAGGAGTACTGGTTTTTGTGTAAGGTAAAACTCAATTGCTGGTCGACCTGTTTGGTTTAACCATTTAAAAAGTTCTTTATTTTCGCCAGCTCTTGTGGCCTTGGCGGTAAGGACCGATTCTCCTTTTGACAATCGAGCGGGAATAGAATCGCTTGTTTCTGTTCCAGGCCCTTGTATATCAACTGCACCTTTATATGCCGAAAGAGCCGCTTTAGCTGCCTCGAGAGCTGCATAAATAACAGCAAGAGCTCCTGTAGCTGCAACTGGACCTAAAAGACCAAGTTGTGCGAAGAAGGCAGCGTATATGGGTCCAATATAAGTGAGTATCATTTTCTCTGCCATATCGATAAGGGATACAAGTAGCCCCATTTTGAACGCATCCACAAACGAAGCTCCTGATGCAAGCATAGCTCCAAACGATTGAAGGCTGGTTGCCAATGCAGCGTTGGTAAAGTTTCGGAAGTTGTCTATATTTTGGTGCATTAACAAACTCATTTGTTCTTGAGCTTTTGCGGCCTCTATTTGTCCCGCTTGAACTTGCCTTTGTAGTTCTTTGATTGCTGCTTGATTTTGTAAAATTTTACCGAAACTTTCTTCGGCCTTTTTGCCGGTTATTTCTGCTGTTGTTTTGAAGGCATTGGCAAGCCCAAGTTGGATTCTTGTATTAATTTCTGATAGCATTAAGTTTTGTTGCAGTGCTTTTTGTCTTTTTTCTTCGAGTTCGATTTGTTTTTGATAGAATGCGGTTACTGAAATTTCCCGACGACGCAAGGAATCGAGTAGGGCTTTTTCTTCGTTTTTGATTTGGTTTAAATTGGCTTTCAAAAGGCTTTGTTCTTGTATGTCTTTTAATTTTTGTTTCAGATTTTCTATCATACTATCAAGTGGTCTAAAGGAAGTATCGATAATATTGCGTGCAAAAGTTTGTCCAAAGGATTCGAAAAGAGAGGCCATATATTTTTTTAATTCTTGCGATTCATTTGCTGCTTTTTTGTTAGCAGCGGAAACTGCGTTGAGATATTTCAGATATGCTTGTAGTCGTAACTGGAAATTATCTTTCGCAATTTTCAACTCTTCTTCGTATGTTTGTTTGGCTTTCTCAATTTCCAATTCTTTCTCACGTTCTAATGGATCTGCTATCATTTGGATTTGTTCTTCTCGGAGTTTCTTTCTGTATTCGCTTTCTAAAGAATAAATTTCTTTTTGTAAATCAGTGATTTGCTGTAAAATTGTAGCTCTTTCTTCTGGGGCTAAGGTTGGGTCCATTAGTTTAACGGAACTTTCCGAAAGTAATTCCGCCAATTTTGCCTTTAGGTTTTCGAGTTTTGCTGCTAGTACGCTGGAATCTGTTTCAATGCCCATTGTTACTTTTAATTCTAATTCTGAAATGCGAAGTTGACGAAATTGATCTTGGATTTTTCGCAGTTCTTCTTTGTTCTTTTTTTCGTCTTCTTTGATTTCTAAATTAAGTCGAAGCTTTGTATTTTCATTCTCTGCGATTTGTCGTGCTAAATCTTGGGTTTGTTTTAGAAGTTCGCTTGCCTCTTCGGGTTTAATTTTTCCTACAAATCGAATTCTACCAAATTCATCCATCGATATTTTGTACTTTTCTATAAGTCTGTTTAATTGTTCGTATTCTTCTTTGTTTTTTTTGATTTTTTCATCAATAATTCTTAATTCGTCATATTTAGAAATTTTAAGTCTACCAGCAAGTAAGTTTTCTTTTTCGATTTGAATTTCTAATGTTTGGATATAGTTATCGTTAGATTGTTTTCGTTTTTGATATATCTCTAACTCCAATGCAAGCTGTGATTGTTTTTCTTTGGTTCTTTCTTTTTCTTTTTCCGCTGTTTCGTCTTGAATTGTTTTCTGTATAAGACCTAGCTTATTAGCTTCTTTAGTGGCTTCGTTAAGTTCTGTTTGTATTTGTGCGCCTTCTTTTTGTTTTTGAATGCCTTCTGCGATTCTTTTGTTATATTCTTCTTGTGTGATTCTTCCAGCTTTTAAGTCCGCAACAGCTTTAATAACTAATCCTCGCCCTTCTTCTTGTTTTTGTTTTGCCATAGAAAGAGCGTCTGCAAAGGATTGAGCAGCAATTTCTGAGTTTTTTATTTCTTGCGTAACCTTTCTTTGAGCGTCTAAGATTTGTTGAACTTTTTCTCGACTAACGCCCCATTTATTAGCGATTTTCTCAATTACTTCAGCGGTGCCATTACCTTTTTTACTGGCTTCTTCAAGTTCTTTGCTAATTGCCATGTTTTTGGCTTCCTCGTTGGTTATTTCAAGTGTCTCTGCAATTTTTTGTATACTTTCCTGAGTTACTAAACCAGCTTGAGCTCCTTCGAGAAAGGATTGAACTAACGCTTCTTTGTTTTGGTTAAATGTCTCTGTAAGTTTTTCGTATTCTTCTTTTAATTCTTCTACTTTCTCGGGATCGGTGGTTTCTACGATTTGGTTTTGCAAATCTTTCAGCTGTGCTTTCTGCTCTTGCACAACTTCTGTTTGAGATTGTAGAGCTTGGGTAAATTTCTGGGATGCTGATAGAAGGTTTTCTTGTAGCAATGCTGTAGAAACGTATTCTTTTGCTTTTTGTATATTAACTTCCCAAACGGTTTTTATTTTGCCTGTATCATCGACTATGTTCCTCATTTGGTTTCTAGCTTCGGGGAATATCTCCGCGATGGAATTGCCTACTTCAAGCGCTTTCTTTTTTAATTCCTCTAATTTTTCTTTTTCTGCATCAGACAACCCGATGGTTGTACCTTTTGATGTTAGCGATTCTATTTCTTTTTGTATATCTTCGTAATCTTTGATTAGTTCTTCTGCTGTTGCTTTCTTGTCGATTTGAATTTGAATCTGTGCGGTTGTTTGTAATGCATTTTGTATTTCTTTAGCTGCATCTTCAAATTTTTGTTTATTCAGTTCTTCGGTTAATTTATCTACAAAGGCTTCACCTGCATTTTTTCCGGCCTCACCTATTCCTTCGATGAAACCGATAATATCTCCTTTGAGTAAATTACTTATCGCTTTGCCGAAAGAACTTATAAAAGAACCAATTGCCGAAGAAATAGACTTAATTACCATTAGTACTTTTTCTACTTTGCCTGTTATCCATTCAAAAATTTGCCCCAGCGTTTGCAAGACCTCGTTTATTCCTTCGCTAGCGCTTTCCAGATTGAATAATTCAGCAATAAAATCTCCTATGGTTTCGCCAATTGATTTGATAACCGTCCATACTAATTGGAACGGCGCAATGACAACTTGAACAATAATTTTACCGATTTCATAAAGTACTTCGCCTATTTTCTTTATTATTTGCCAAGCATAAGTTGCACCGGTAGATATGATTTTCCATATACCATCGAATATATTTCTGAATGCTTGACTGTTTTTGTACAACAAAATCATACCAGCAGCCAAAGCCCCAATGCCAGTAATAACCAAACCAATTGGAGAAGAGCGGAATGCTGCATTCAATGCATTTTGTGCGGCAGTAGCCAATTTTGTAGCAATTACATAAGCATTTTTAGAAGCGATATTTATGTAAGTTGCTGCTGTATCTTTAAGTACTGCTACAGTTAAGGCGTTTTTTTGTAAAACCAAGGTACCTGTTGCTGCATTTTGTGCGACAAGTGCTGGAATCACTTTTTGCAGTATAGTTAACCCAAATTGTGTAGCACTTGAAACAAGACCAGCAAAGGTTTTGATGCCTTGTAATGCCAATAAGCTTACAATTAATCCAGAGGCAGCAACTCCTGCAGCCACAAATACTGGCTGTAGAGGTTTGGTTAAATTAATTAGATTTGAAACCCATTTTGTTGCACCTTGAAGAATTGGGATTAGGTATTTATCTATCGTATAAATGAATGGGTCAACGGCTTCAAATATTATTTTACTTACTGCTACTTTTAATGAATTTATGGAATTTTGGAATCTGGCAGCAGAACCGGTTGAACTTTGAGCATTTTCTTCCATTTGTTTCAAAGCCGGTGAAAAAAACTGCAATGCTTTTGCGGTCGCCTGTGCAGGGTCTTTCATATCTTTTAAGGTTGCAGCAAGAGCGGGAAATTGTTTCGTTAATCTACCAAGGGCAAACTCGCTTTCTGGGTCGGCAACACCTTTGGAAAAAATTCTTATTGCCATTTCGCCAGAAATTAATCCATTCGTTGTTTTTTCAATTGCTAAAGCAAGTGTAACTAAGTCTTTATTAGCTTGTCCTGTCGCACCACCCAAAGCTGCAGCTAGTTGGCTGAATCTTCTTACTTCTGCGGTTGCCACACCATATCGATTTGCAATTTCAGCTGCATATTTCGTGCTTTCTTTGATAATTTGGCTTAGTTCTTCTCCACTCTTCCCTGCCTGCGCAAATGCAACCTTCATGTTTTCTATGGCTTCTGTTGCAGCTTTACCCTTTTCAATTATATCAGCAAAACCACCAAAAATTCCTGAGAATCCCTTTAAAAGGACACCCCCTCCAAAAACCCCCAACACGGTTCGCAATAAACCGCTCGAACCTTCAGCGATAGATTTAAATGAATCCAAAAAAGATTTTCGTATCGTACCCGATACTTTTTCTGCTTCTTTTTCTACTTTATTTAAATTACTTTTTGCCTGATTAATTTGGTTGGAAGTATTTGAAAATGCGGCTGAAGAACTACCTTGAATTTGTTCGAAAGTTTTTGCTGTTGCTTGAACTTGCGATTTAACCGAATTTAATGCCGCGTTAAACTTGTTTTCATCTATTGGTTTTATCCCTTGTCCGAGCGGGCCTAACGAATCCTTAATAGTATTTACAATTGTATTAAACGCCTGCACATCGAAGACAGGCGTTAGATTAAATGTTAATGATAAATTCGTTGCCATTACCATTCAAATGCTTTATGCAACATTATTATTTCATATACTGTAACCAAACTGGCCTCTTCGTACAATTTTTTCATCTCGGAATACACCCCTCGTGCAGCCATATAACAAAGTGCTTTGTATCTGTATTCGACCTCTTCAACAAATGCGTATCCTTCGGATACGCTTGGTATAAGATTATATACATTCCACCGAGCATTTTTCCTTCGTTCAATATATTCCTTTTCTTCCCTCGAATAACTTTTTACTACGTTAAATGCAGGTACATCTAATAACCACTGTATCTTCGCATTTTCATATTGAATGAGTTCCACGAAAGAAACGGTTAATTTCCGTCACTTTCGAAATGTTTACATTTTTCCAAAAATCTGAGTCTTCGCTACTAAGAATTAACCTCTTGTGTTCCTCTGGCAAAGAACTAACATCTACAATCAATTTGAAAAACTTAATATTCCATTCGTCATTATACATCCAATGTTTTATCAATGTCGTTTCTCGTTCTTTTAATTCTTCTTCAGTTATATCTTTTACTAACTCTAATAAAAATTTACTTTTCTCAATTTCTACTTCTTCGTCACTAATGTATGGATTAGTTCTTTTAATTTCTTCTATTTTCTGATTGATTTTCGTTTGTAGTTCTTCTTCTCTTCTGAATGCTTCTTGCTTTAATACCTCTTGTTCATACTTTTTAAATGCTAATTGCGTAGCAGTATCGTGCTGAATTATTTTAACCCGCAATGAAGGCGTAAGAAATTTTAAGCGGATGGGGATTTCCTTGCGGATTTCCCCATCGTAATATTCTAAAACAAATTGTTCATTCATATCTCACCTTATGATTGTTTCGCAACAAACTTGCGAACGAAACCAGCACCTTTTGGAATTTTTGGTATCTTCGCTGCAACATCGGTTGGGTCAACCAATCCGCCAGTACCGGAATGGAACAAATTTGCGCCAATATTTAAATCATACTCAGCTTTTGTCCCAACAAACTCAAATGTGGGCTTAGAATAATCATCAGCTTTTTGAGACCACGACCCTGAGGTTCGACTTACATACCCAAGGCTTGCCAGCACCTTTACCTTGGTCCCATCCGCTGAATATGCACCATAAGTTATCGCCAAAACCAACGAATCATTCGTTCCTCCTGTCCCTACTTTCTTTACACCATTTTCCAAAACCACATCTGGCAATTTCACACCAGAGGACGATGAAGGTGGATTCACCGTATCCAAAAATTCATATAATTCGGGGTCATCTTGATAATTATCAAACGTAATTTTCACCGTGCCATCTTCTTGAAATTGCGGCTTGGTATCCACCAATTCAACTAATGAGAAAGCTTTGTCGCTTCGGTCCGCGGCAACTGCTGTTCCAGTGAGTCCCTCAAGAATCTCATATGCATTGCCGCTCGATGCAACTCGCACTCGATAGAAATCTGTTAAAGATTGTCCGCCTGAAATCATTTTAAACCTCCATTTTTAAGTGAAACATAAAAAGACATTTTTTGCATATATTAAACAGTCATTTCTAAGTTTATAGTTTCATCCATTTCTTCTAAGTGAATATAACCATAATCCAGATACTTTGTCGCTCCATTAGGCAAAGTAATTCTAACATACACCATTCTATTCTGACCAACTTTGATTATTCCACTTCCTTGCAAACTTCTAACAAAAATGCTTCCTGCTACACTATAATCAATCAACATTGGGTCATTGACACTGGAATAAATTTCCAACATTCTTGAGGTTGTTGTAGGTACTTCATTTAGAGAAGCATCTAACTCTCTGGTTTTGCAAAATATATCGAATTGATAATATCGATTTCCAACGGGTAGTAAAACGTCAATATTTATTTCAGTTTCGGGTGCTGATATTGAGCGAGGATTAAATTGAAACCTTCCAAACCAATGTCTTTTTGCATAATTAAGTAATATCCAAGCATCAGCGTAATAACTATAAGTAAATTCGGCTTTGGTCACAAAAAACAAATCCGTTTGAGTTTTTGTAATAATCCGTTTATGGTTGGATGGAGCTTGGTTATTGGAGTTGTTTCTAATATTAAACCAACAACCATTTGCTGCGGTTAAGCAAAATCTAATGTCTTCTAATTTTCGCCAATCGTCTATATTTAGACTTGCTCCCAAAAACTCGAACATTCCCAAAGTTCGGGCTTCTAGGTCGTCGTAGCCATAGCTTAGGTTAATATTTTGTTTGCCATTGGCAAGGAAACTACTGGTAGCAACAACAAGTTGAGTTTCTGTTCGTGGGTTGGCACTATCTAATGAAAGATCGGTTTCATTTGACCAAGGCAAATTGTTCCAAGTGCACCATCTGAAACCATTCCAAAACCACAATCTATCGTTATAAAGCACAGTATATCCAGTGTGTTCACTTGTTAAGTCGGTAGGTAAATTATTAAGTGCCTCTATACCAAATCTTTTAACTTTTGAATAAACAAAATCAATCATTTGTTTTCCTCTTTCGTTTTTATTTTTGATTGTTTCCTGTTTTTATCTGTTTGATTCGTTTTATTTTTGGCTTTATGCCCCAATAATTTCCACCACTCCAGTTTGTTGCTAATCAGTATTTCACAAAATGTCTTTGCGAAGAAGTTTATCATTGTTTCGTTTTCGTCGCCTCCATCGTTCAAACTCGGAAACAACCGCCCGCACTGGATGTGTAGTAATTCGTGTATCAATGTTTCCAAGAGCAGTTCCGTAGGCAACTCCTCGC
>FWWL01007274.1_pt1 | contig 14411 bp, 11 predicted proteins | sample 2228331 | NCBI WGS metagenome assembly FWWL01 (sample SAMEA103939775, study PRJEB20133) | metagenome
TCAAAGATTAACGAATATACTAAAAAGTGTAGACAATTAAGTGGAAAAAGACTGCCCGCAATATTTTATAGATTTAGCAGAATAACGGTTATAATCCACTCAGAAAATATTGAAAAGATATTACCGGCTTTAAATATCCCTATTGATGTAAAAGAGAAAGTTATAGATGAGGTTAATAATGGTAAAGTCGTAGTGGTTTCAGAGATACCTTTTAAAACAAATAGTTGGGAAGGTGAAAAATACCTAATACTGGACACTTAGATATCAGGCAAAGTTAAAAAATATGGAAAACATAGAGATGCTAACAATAGTACTTGCAATTGCGATAAGTGTATTGATTTTGTTCTTTCCTCTTTTGCTGTGGATACACAATATTTATGATAGATTAACCATTCTGAAGGTTAACAGCTTTGAGAAATTTAAAGAAAAAATGAAGTGGAGGATATTGCCAGACAAAAAATTGTTTGATCCATCTACTTGGTTTAAACCAGTTACTTATACAATACAAGATTTGGAAAAAGAATTTGTGAAAATGGAAAAGAAACTTAATAAAAAAATATTCGATATTTTTAACAAGGTCGGCATTTCTTTCATTATCTTTGGTGCTTATGTATTACTGGCTAAAAACATAGGATATTATTATATAAAACTCAAAATAGGTTATGAAGTACCTCGAAAGTTTGCTTTAGGCGAAGTATTTTATCTTATGTTTCTTTCTATATGGGTAGCTTTAGTTCTATTCCGCAAGCTTGCAATCTACAGAATTAACATGTTTATTAAAAAACTTAAAGAATTTAAAAATGTAGAGCATTTAGAGTCTACGGAGACGCAGAGGTGATAATGGTTGCTGTAGAATTTAAAAAATACATTTTAATTCCGATTATTTTTATCGTTATAATTCTATCTACTTCCAACTCATTTGCCCAGTCTGCATCTATCGCTAATGGACTTTCTTATCTCCAATCCACCCAATCCCCTGAAGGCTACTGGGGAGATGTGTCAGAAGTTCCATACAACTCTTTTGTTGACACCTGCACTGTTGCTGAAACACTAAAATATCTCAATGAGACAGGCACACCCTATAACTCAGCCATTCAATGGATAAATACTACTGAGGTATCTAACAATGATTATCTCTTTACAAAGATGTTAATCTTGTCTCATGCAGGCTTTGATGTATCAACGATCAGAGATTATTTGTTGAGTGTAAGAAACTATGACGGAGGTTGGGGAATAACAGAAGAGTTTGAAAGTGATATAAAGAGAACAGCCCTTGCACTTCAGGCTTTGAGGTCAGTCAATTATCCTGACCAGACGGTTATCAGCAAGGCGATCAACTACCTCCTCTCCACCCAGAACCCTGATGGAGGTTGGGGATTTTATCAGGGAGACAGGAGCAATGTGTATATGACTGCATTAGTTACAATCACACTTCAGCAATTTTCTCGCACCACCTTCATGGCTACAGCCATCAATAAGGCCAGTAGTTATCTTATCACCCATCAGAATGCAGATGGAGGATTTGGTTCTTCGACAAGCTCAGAATCTACGATTTATGAAACAGCCCTTGCGTACATTGCCTTGGTTGGTGCAATCACTGATAATACAGTCCTTGGCAATGCAATTAACTATTTAAAATCAACTCAACTTCCTGATGGTTCATGGCTTCAAGACCCTTATTCAACAGCCCTGGCACTACGAGCCCTTTATCTTTCAGAAAACAGATCTGTCCCTTTACCTCCTCCAGATAAAGGCACAGTTACAGGCAGGGTGGTTGATGCATCAACGAATCAGCCACTGGCTGGAGTATCAGTAGTCAGTGGTCAGGTGTCTGCAATTACAACGAATAAAGGGGAGTTTACTCTCTCAGATATTCCTCAAGGAAGTCAGACAATTACCTTCTCACTCACAGGCTATACAACTGCATCAGTCACAGTAAACATCACTGCTGGCTCTATTATAGATCTTGGAACTATCCCTCTCTCATCAAGCCCGACAACAGGTATTATAAAGGGCACTGTTACAGATGCTGATAATGGCCAGCCCTTATCAGATGTAACGATCACGGTCACAGGCTCATTCACTGGAAGTATTATAACAGGTGCGGATGGAACATTCATATTCGACAATGTAACACCTGGCACAGTGACAATAACCGCATCAAAGACAGGTTATTATTCAGTCACAGGCACAGGGACGGTTGTGGCAGGTGGGATCCTCTTCTTCAACCCTCGGTTAAGCAGGCAACCTCCCCTGACAAACACAGGAGATCTCACTGGAAGGGTCTTTGATGCCTCGACAAACAGACCGATTCAGGGTGTAACTATCTCTATCTCACAAGGCCCATCCACAACGACTGATTCTCAGGGAATATTCTTCATAAAGGATATCACACCAGGCACTTATCAGGTGACCATCTCTGCCTTTGGATATATAAGCCAGGTCTATCAGGTGATGATAATAGCTGGAGTCACAACAGATATGCAGATTGTTTATCTCATGCCATCACCCCAGAGCACAACTATAACGGGGAGGGTCACTGATGTCCAAACAGGAAATCCAATAGTGGGTGCGGATGTTGTGGTTGTTGGGACAACTCTTTCTGCAAAGACCGATTCATCTGGCATATACACCATTACAGGAATAAATCTTTTAGAATTCAATCTCAAGGCCTCTGCTACAGGGTATGATAGCCTCGCATATAATGTGAAGACAAGAGATTATGGGACATACACGATTGACCTTGCATTGAACCCCAGCCAGGTGAGTGATCTGAGGATTATATCCCTTAGCACAGATAAAAGGAACTATATGGCAGATGAGAACCTCCTTATCACAGCAATCATAGAAAATAAAGGCATCACAGAGATACAGGGCCTTGTAATGGCAGAGATACAGGACCCGGAGGGCAATGTCATAGCAGTTGTAACACCACAGGACCCAAACATCACCCTTGCACCATCAGCGAGCATCAAAAAGACCATTCATTGGAACACAGGCCAGTTCTCACCAGGAGATTATACTATCATATTAATAGTTACAGATCCTCAAACATTGAGTTATACAAATCCCAGAGGAGATCTGCTTGCAGAAATGGCAAAGACAATAACCATAATCCCGACACCTGCATTGGGAGGCTCCATATCTCTCAATCCACCAGTGGCACATGTAGACATACAGAGACCTGTAATGATTACAGCAGTGGTGAGAAACACAGGGAATATCCCTGTAACCACGACATTGAGGTTAGATGTGACCTTCAATGGAACTGTAGTTTATACAGAAGATTCAGAGATAACAGACCTTCAGGTCAATAATACTCAGGACCTTGATCTTGGAAGTTTTATACCTCATCAAGGAGGTAATTATTCGATAACCCTCAGCCCTATGGACCCTTCAATAATATCGAACATCTCGACGACCCTCTATGTAGGTCCCCATGCAGAGGCGACATTCACTGTCACTCCAGATAAGGCATTTCCAGGTGATGTGAGGGTAAGGGGCAGTATCCACATAAGGGGTGCTGGTGTGGCTACAGGTTCAGCCCAGGACCCGCTGGTTTTGTTGATAAAAGAGGCGATACAGAAGGGAGTGAATTATGAACAGCCTGCTGTCATGGCATGGCACAACAGATTCAGGTGCTATGGCTGCCATATTCAGACACAGGCTTTTTATGGACTGCAGGAATCAAGAAAAAGAGCTACTGTGGATCCTTCTGTTACCCTCACCCTGTGGGATGCCTTAAAGGGATGGCAGAAGAGTGATGGGAGTGTGTGGAGTCATCATCCTTACTGGTTTACAACACAGACATCGCTGGCTCTCTGGGCTTATACCTCATGGCATGATAAGGATGAGGCAAGGCCATATATCTTAAGGTCTGCTGATTATCTTTTAGGAAGGCAGGCAACCAATGGTTCGTGGATGTGCGATTATTGTGGAGGATGGTGGGGTTCAAATGTTTCCCTGACAGCAATAACAATAATAGGCATTTCGGAGGCTTATAAGTTAAGTAATGATCAGAGGTACCTAACATCCATCATAAAGGCTGTTCAATATCTTCTGACCCCTAACCTTATACCGAGCACTGACAATATGCAGAGGGCTCACCAGGTTATCGGTCTTGAGGCTGCTCTATCGGTCATCACAGACCATGCCCTGAGAGATCAGATAACTGATACAATCAATACAGCAATCTCTCGATTGAAGTCTGTCCAGAGGATGGATGGTGGATGGGGAAGATTCACATGGAATATAAGCGATTCCCTAGTGACATCGCAGGTTCTCTATGCCATGGCAAAGGCTGGTTTAACACACGAAGACCCTTCATTGAGAAAGGCCACAATCTTTCTTTTGAACAATCAGGCAGCTGATGGCTCATGGTATAGCCAGAATTACATCATGTCTACAAGGCTTGCTACAACCACATGGGTTATTATCAGCCTCCCCATTGCCCTTGAAAGGATCGGAGGGATAGATACAGACCTATATTTGACCCTTCCAGATAATGTACTGCTTGACTCATCAACACCCATACCTGCTGATTCCAGTGACAGCAACTACCACTGGAAGATACTGGGTGTTATGGAAGAAGGCAAGGATGTCTTCCTTGACCTTACCATTAAATCCCTTTTAATCGGTGAAAAAAGAAAGGTTGCCACATCCGTAATCCTTACATTTATGAACACATTTACCGGAGAGACCATGAGCCTTCCAATCGAGATACCAGTAGTTACAGGCATAGCACCCATCACCTTGGGTCTCTCTACAGACAAAACTGTCTATACTGCGAATGAGGATGTCCAGATAACAGTAACCCTCGAAAATCTCATAGATTCAAATCGTTCAGGGACACTTGAGGTCAAGATCATGGACCTTAATGCCGGTGTTATCTCAACTGTAGTTAACAATCAGCCCATTACCCTTGGCTCTTATGAAAACAGGGTCTTAAATTATACATGGAATACAGGCAAGACACTCGCAGGAGATTATAAGGTCTATGTCCACTTCACAGAAGGCAAAGATGTGATAGCCAGGGCAGATACACCAGTAAGGATATCTCCAGTTAAAACCCTGTTATCAAGGGTGATAACCGACAGGATCTCATACAAAGCGAATGAACAGGTTACAATCACCTCAACTATCCAGAGCACAAGCCAGAATTATATCTTTGAGAACTTAATGGCAAAAATAGATATCAGCAATCAGCAGTCAGTGATTTACAAAGAGACACAGACCATACCAGTGCTTATTCCAGGCCAGCTTACAGAACTGAAGACCCACTGGAATACATCCACAAACCCAAAAGGTATATACACAGTCACCCTCGAGGTTATTGATGGCATGACAGTTCTGAGCACATCAACGACAGCCTTCGAGATCCTTGGTTCAAAAGACACAGGAGAAGGTCTTGCAGGCACAATCACAGCCTTTCCAGATCCTGTCTATCAAGGAGATGATGAGGCTATCACCTACACCATAACGAACAGAGGTAATGAAGACATCAGCGATCTGAAGGTAAAGGTTATTATAGTCGATCCTGACACTCAGGAAGTTAAGAATACCTTTGAGGGCACAATCGACCTATCAGTGAACACAACTGCCAGTGGAAACTTCATATCCAGTACATCAGATCTAATACCACGAATCTACCTTGCCATCCTCCAGGTCAGATCACCCACAATGCCAGACTCAAAGACCCTTGCGAGCACGACCTTTGAGGTAAGGCCAAGGATTGAAGTGACAAAGACCATCCCTGATATAAAGAATGTCCTTGTGTGGCTCAACTACTCTTGTGTGAGTGAACAGTGGTCAGGGGACAGTGAAGAGAAATGCGTAAATAAGAGACTTATTCAGCAGGCACTGAATGATTTAGGGGTAAATTATCACATGGTCTATGATAAAAAAGACTTTGAGACTGAGTTGAGGAATCCTCTCTATACGGACTTTATGATTCTTGGAGACCATAATCCAGTAGAGGACCATTTTGCAGAGGAACTGAGAGAGCAGGTTTACTCAGGAAAGGGATTAATATCATCTTTGTTCAACAGGCAGGATCTTGATGAAGATGTATTCGGAATAAGGTTTACTGGTTATCTTTCAGCCAGAGACTATCCTGTGGAGTTCATAGAAAGCGAAATAGCCCCACAGAGTAACTTCCACTCATATGGCAGGGCTTTAAAGATTGATGTTCTTAATAGTGATGAAATCATTGCATGGATTGTGGAGGTTACAAAGAGAGAGACTGGTAGGTATCCTGGCATTATAATGCGTGAGTATAGAGAGGGCAGGGTTCTCTTCTATGCCTTTGATCTCGGGATGAGCAGTAAAGATTATGAGCAGTTTGCTACATTGATCAAGAATTCATTGAATTATATACATACATTTTCTCATACCAATTCATTCTATCCGAACCAGTTTATCCCTGTTGAGATAACAATAAAGGGTTCTGGAGGGAGTTTTGATATAAGATTGAGTGAGACCTATTCTCCAGAAATAAGACTCTATGATCACCTGACAGGGGAATGGATAACAGAAAACCCGTGGGTTAGAGATATACATCTTGAGAGTGATGGGGCAGTAAGGCTCCTGTACTATATCCTCACGCCTGACACTATGGGCACATATAACTTAAAGACAGATGTCAGTTATCTGGAGAATGGAATATACAGGTTCTACAGGAGTCTTGAGACAGATATTGTTGTTTTAAGGGATATGCAGGCTATAAGTATCGATATTATTAGTGCATTGAATGCGCTTTCAGTCTCAGGAGAGGAAAGGGCAAAGGTTGATAATGCTATTAACTACATTCAGAAGGTAATGAATAGAAGCATAACAAGCGATATAGATGTTGAGCAGAATATCCACGATATACTTAAGGCAGTGGATTCGATTTTTTCTCTGACGACTGTTGATATTACAGAGATCAGGTTAATGATGGATGGTCTTCTTAAGGTATGGGAAGGAAGATGGTGGCTGGAAACCTCTTTCAGGGATTAAGACCCATCATTAACTATCGAGGTAATGGGATATCCTGTTTTTTAAACCTGTTTTTGATCTGGTGGTATAGAGGGTGTTATAGGTCATTCTTCAGGCAATTCGGTCTTTACAATTTTTGTCATTATTTGTATATAATATAAAAATTCATTGCATAAGGAGGTGAGGTATGTTTAAGAGAGTCATTGCATGGTATCTTGTTATGGCGATGTTTATCATAGGTATTGCACCGAAGGTCGAGGCAGGTTTTGCACCATCAGGTGTTGTGGCACTTGCTCCATCAGACAGAGATGCTGACCTCAAGAAGATCCAGTCTGTTCTTGAAAACAGGATCGTGAAACAGAGACTTCATGACCTCGGATTTACTGATGATGAGATCAGGGTGAGACTCTCTCAGTTAAGTGACCAGCAGATCCACAAACTCGCCATGGAGATAGATAATCTGAAGGTTGGAGATGATGCCCTCGGTGTGATAATAGCCCTTCTTATTATCGCCATCCTTATAGTTGTGCTCCTGCAGTTGATGGGACACAAGGTTATAATAACGAAGTGAGCTTAAAGTGCTGTGCCTCTCTGAGGCACAGCACTCAAGAAATAATGATAATGATTAAGTATTCTCTACTATTTTTAATAATTCTTTTTACTTTTTCCTGTGCAAAACAGGAGTTATCTCCACAGGCGAGGATAATAAAGGTCCCTTTTTATAAGCAGGAGGAGAATCAATGCGGTCCATCTGCCCTTGCTACTGTGATGAATTACTGGTGTCTCAGAGTGGGCAGAGGTTGTGTTTCGATGGAGGATATCTCAAAGGAGATATTCAGTCCTCATGCGAGGGGAGTTTTGGGGATTGATCTCGAGATCTATGCAACAAAGAATGGTTTCAGGACAGAACAGTTCAGTGGTAATGTGGATACAATAAAGGAAAGTATAGACCATGGCATACCATTGATAATAATGGTGACATATGGATTCTCATTTTACCAGATAAACCATTTTCTTGTTGTTACAGGATATGATGAAAAGGGTATAATAGTAAATGATGGCAGACATGAAAATGCTCTGGTGACATATGATGAACTCGAAAGGATATGGAAAAGGGCGAGATACTGGACATTAAAAATAATACCTCAGGATTGATACTTCTGATTGCAATCCTTTTTTTATCATCATGTGCAGTACCGAGGATCATTATTCTCAATGATCCTTTATCACCTGAAGAGCATATAAATCTCGGTGTTGCATACGAGAGAAATGGTGAACTCGATCATGCCCTGAGGGAGTATGAGACAGCGTCCAGAAGACTCGATATCGCATATTTATACATGGGCAATATATATTTCCAGAAAGGAGATCTTGAGAATGCTGAAAGGTATTATAAAAAGGCTATAAAAAAGACAGAATCAAAAGAGGCCTATAATAACCTTGCATGGCTTTATTATACAAGGGCATTAAGGATATCTGATACGACAGAAAGAATGAGATTGTTAAAGAAAGGGCTTGAACTTGCAGGGAGGGCTCTGGAGTCCTCTCCTGATAATGAGATCTTTATCGATACATTTAATAAAATAAAAGAATTTATAAATCGAGAGGAGGAAAGATAATGCTGTCAGAGAGAGCGATGCAGATCAAACCATCTCCAACACTCCAGATAGATGCGATGGCAAAGGCTATGAAGAAAGAAGGAAGGGATATAATAAGTTTTGGAGTTGGAGAGCCTGATTTCGATACCCCTGAAAATATAAAGGAGGCTGCAATAAAGGCTATCAGGGATGGTTTTACAAAGTATACTCCTGTTGGTGGTATCGATGAACTCAAGGAGGCGATTATAGAGAAATTTAAAAGGGACAATGGCATCACATATAAAAAGAGTGAGATACTCGTCTCCTGCGGTGCAAAACACAGCCTTTACAATATTGCACAATCTCTCATCAATGATGGTGATGAGGTGATAATACCTGTTCCATACTGGGTCTCCTATCCTGACCAGGTCCTTTTAAATGGAGGGATTCCTGTATTCCTGAAGACCAGAGAGGAGGATTCCTTCATGATGATGCCCGATGACTTGAGGAGAGCCATCACTCCGAGAACAAAGGCTATTATTATAAATTCGCCATCAAATCCAACAGGCCAGATATACAGAGAGGATATTTTAAGGGAGATAGCAGATATTGTGGTGGAGAAGAATATATATGTTATATCTGACGAGATATATGAGAAACTCCTTTATGATGGTTTGAGGCATATAAGTATTGCCTCATTAAGTGAAGAGATAAAGAAGAGGACCATTGTAGTCAATGGACTTTCTAAATCCCATGCAATGACAGGCTGGAGGATAGGTTATGCTGCAGGTTCTGAGGATATCATAAAGGCAATGACAGATATACAGAGCCAGTCAACCTCTAATCCCACATCCATAAGCCAGAAGGCTGCCCTTGAGGCGTTGAGGGGACCGCAGGACTTTACAGAGATGATGGTAAAGGAGTTCGATAAAAGAAGAAGATTTATTGTTGATGAATTGAATAGCATTGAAGGGATTACCTGTTCTATGCCATTAGGGGCATTTTATGTATTTCCAAGGGTATCTTCCCTTTATGGCAGGGGAGATGGTTCAAGGAAGATAATGAATTCTCAGGATCTCTCCATGTACCTTCTTGAGGAGGCAGGTGTTGCTGTTGTGCCTGGCATCGCATTCGGAGATGATAATTATATAAGGCTCTCTTATGCTACATCCATGGAGAATATAAAGAAGGGCATGGAGCGGGTAAAAGAGGCGATCTCGAGACTCAGATGAGTGAATTCAGATCAGGCTATGTATGTATTGCAGGAAGGCCGAATGTCGGAAAATCGACTCTCCTTAATTCTATACTTGGTGATAAGATTGCCATAGTTACTGAAAAACCCCAGACCACAAGAAAGAGATTGATAGGGATAAAGAATCTCGAGAATGCACAGATAGTATTTATCGATACCCCGGGGATACACAGACCAAGACATAAACTCGGTGAATTTATGGTGAAGGAGGCAAAAGAGGCTCTTAAGGATGTTGACCTTGTCGTATTTATGGTGGAGGCATCTGAAGATATTCATCCCGACGATACGGAGATAATAGAGATTCTAAAAAAGATTAATAAGCCAGTTATACTCGCTATAAATAAGATCGACAGGATCAAGAAACCAGAATTACTTCCCCTCATAGAGAGATATAGCACTCTCTTCAATTTTAAGGAGATTATACCCATATCTGCCCTTTATAATGATGGGATTGATAGACTTCTCAAACTCATAGTCGAGAACCTTCCTGAGGGACCTCCCTATTATCCACCTGATATTGTTACTGATCAGATGGAGAGATTCATAGTTTCAGAGCTCATAAGGGAACAGGTGATGCTCCATACAGGCGAGGAGGTACCCCATTCAGTCGCTGTTGAGGTTACAGGATGGACTGAAAGGGAAAACGGAGTTATCAATATCCAGGCAAATATATATGTTGAAAGAGATACTCAAAAAGGTATTATAATAGGTAAAGGAGGAGAGAGGTTGAAGTCCATAGGAACTGAAGCGAGAAAGAATATTGAGGCATTTCTTAAAAGAAGGATATTTCTTGAATTATGGGTCAAGGTAAAGGCTAAATGGCGTGATAATGTTCATGTATTGAGAGAACTGGGGTTTAATTGATGCTTATAGAGGTAAAGGTTGAGGGGCTCCTGTTTGATCCAAGAAGTAATATGTATATTCTCCTTCTGAAGGATGAGGATGGTTCGAATACTTTACCCATATGGATAGGAAAACCAGAAGCAGATTCCATTGCCCTTGCACTCGGTAAGGTCATCACACCGAGACCCCTTACACATGATCTTATAAAGAATATTGTTGATACACTCAGAATAAAGGTGGTGAGGGTTATAGTGACAGAGATAATAGATAATACATATTTTGCAGTGATACATCTTGATAACGGTGAAAAGGAATTCTTTATTGACTCAAGACCGAGCGATGCGATAGCCATAGCCATAAGAACAGGCACGCCCATATTTGTTGATGAAAAGGTATTTGGTCAGAGAAGCAAAGATGAACTCGAAGAATGGCTGAAAAATCTCAGACCTGAAGATTTTGGCAATATCATGTAGATGCTCCTGAGAACAAAGGGTATTGTCCTTAAAAATTATCCCTATGGAGAGGCAGATCTTCTCGTCACATATCTAACAGAAGATGCTGGTATAGTAAAGGCATTTGCAAAGAGTTCGAGAAAGACAAAGAGTAGATTTGGTAGCAGTCTCGAACCTCTCACATATTCAAGGATCTCTCTACTTGGCAGGGAGGATTCAGGGATCCTGAGACTTACACAATCAGATATAATAAAGCCTTTCCATGATATAAGAGAGGATATCTCAAAGATGGAGATCATCTCCAGGATTATAGAACTCACACTCAAGATAATTCCAGAGAAGGAACATGATATCAATATATTTAAACTATTCCTTCTTACTTTAAAGAATTTTCTTGCAGTCAGTGATCCTGTGAGATTAAAGGTTTTAAGCCTTTTTTATACTGTAAGGATACTTGCCCTTACAGGTTTTTCTCCAAAACTCGATGCGTGCGTGAGGTGTGGAGATGTTCCTGAAACATTCAATATCATGGATGGCTCTTTATTGTGCAGGAGATGTCTTATTCATGATGGTAGTGATAAAGATGTGGATGTATTCATACCATTTTCAAAGGGTGCAAGGAGATTTTATAAGTCGCTTCTTGAATGGGATCTGAAGAGTATTCTGAGAATAAGACCTTCGAAGGTTCTGATGGATGAAATCCAAAATCTCCTCGCAAGACACATGAGATACCATGTCATTCAAACAGGAAGACATCAACCTCTTCATCCTTCTCAAGACCCGGTCTCTCAGGGGGTATGATTACGATGCCATCTGAAGATGTCAGTGTGGTGATGAGTCCTGACTTTCCGAATACAGGCTCTGCATAAAACCGAGAATCCTTTTTGAGGAGCTTTACCCTGATATGGTCTGTCCTCTGTGGAGCAGATGGTATATTTGATGTAAGTTTTGCCTTTACTTTTTTGGGTATCTCGTCCATCTTCAGCCCTGATATATATTCAAGGACAGGTTTCACAAATCTTATGAAGCAGATGGTCGTTGCAGCGGGATGGCCCGGTATACCGAAGATGACCCTGTTGTTAATGATTCCACCTATCAGTGGTTTTCCAGGTTTCATCATCACTCCGTGGAAGAGAACCCCTGGCTTGCCGATCTCATCTATTATTCCAGAGGTGAGGTCCTTTGTTCCGACTGAACTTCCTCCTGATATGAGGAGCATATCTGAATCATTGAGTGCCTCTTCTATTGCATTCCTTATGACCCTCAGGTCATCCCTGTAGATGCCTCTTCTTTTGGGTATCCCTCCATATTGCATGATGAGACCATAAAGATTATATGAATTTATGTCCCTTATCTCACCAGGCATGATGATATCCTTTCTATCGACTATCTCGTCACCTGTGGATATTATGGATACAACAGGTTTTTTATACACACTTACACTGTATATACCCAATCCTGCAAGGGCACCGATATCCTGGGGTCTTAACCTATGCCCTTTTTTAAGAACAGGTTCACCTTTTCTTATATCCTCTCCTTTCTGTATGACATTCTCGCCGATTCCAGCAGGTTTCAATACCTCTATGAGTTCATCGCTCAGCTGGTTTGTGTGTTCAAACATCACAACAGCATCACTTCCCTGAGGAAGTGCACCGCCTGTGGGAATCTTTATTGCTTTACCGGAGTTGAGTGTAATTGATGGTATCTCTCCCATCCTTACTTCACCACTCACCTCAAGGATTACAGGAAGGGTTTCAGTTGCACCGAATGTATCCCTGGCAATTACCGCATAACCATCAACTGATGATCTCGGAAATGGAGGTAAATCCTCGGTTGCATGGATATCTGATGCAAGGATTCTGTGATATGCATCGAGTATGTCTATGGTCTCTGAATCAGGTTCTTTCCTTTTGAGGTTACTGAATATCAGATTGAGGCCATCCTCAATGGATACAGCCTCACCTCTTCCGAGCATGTCCTTCATATGATGAAGGGATTTTTCCGGGTGATCTTTGAGTCAAGACCTTTGAGAAGTATATCGAGCATCCTGTCAAGTGACTCCTCATGAAGATTTTTCAATTCCTCTTTCCATTGAGGAGAGGAAAAAGAAGTATTATCGATTATATCGCCAAGGAATATCTTCGGAATCTTCCTGTTGAGGATGGAGAGATAAATGAGTCCCTTAAATAGCCTTTTATTGGTCTTGAATGAAAAGATAGCGCTATTTACCGAGGACATGAGGAGGTGGTCATTTCTCTTTTCTATATCCTTTCCTATCGTGACTGCCTGGAGCCAGTATTTTGGTTCTATCAATCTATCAGCCCTCAATTCCATGATGGTATGGCTGATATTTATGGAATCTGCAAAATCCTCATGTGCTACTGTATCTGATGCAAGATGGCAGAGATAGCCATAAACAAATGCCTTTTCAGATGGTTTTTTTGCCTTTTCGAACATATGGAATGCAACATTCCAGTTATGTGGATTCTTCTCCTCTGGCAGAAGTCCTTTTGCGAATATTATATCAGCAACGATATTTCCATAGAGAAAGTCCTTTCTGTATTTCCTGAGGAGTGCATAGAGTGAAGGCGGTATGAGGGGTGAGAGATAGAATATCTCATTTGCGAGATATATATGGGTGAGCGGTCCCCATGCAAAGGACTCTTCAGGCATCAGTAAAAGAAGCAATACAGAGATTATAATAATTCCTGACATAATGTATAATTATAACACACGATATGGGGATAAGACTAATAATATTTGACCTTGATGGTACATTGATAGATTCAAGTAGAGATATTACGAATGCGATCAATTATGCGCTCGAGCCATATGGCATGGGAAGATTTACTGTTGATGAGATTACACGGATGGTGGGTAAGGGTATAACAGCCCTCATAGAGGATATCTTGAGACCTCATCCAGATATAAATAAGGAAGGGGTATTAAAGAGATTTCTCGAATACTACGAATCACACCTTGTGGATAATACCACACCATACCGTGGTGTTAAGGAAACCCTCGAAAGACTCCATAAATACAGAAAGGCTGTTATATCGAATAAGAGGGAATATCTATCGAGATTGATCCTGAGGTATCTCAATCTCGAGAGTTTTTTCGATATTATAGTTGGAAGCGATACCACACCAGAGAAGAAACCCTCTCCTCTGCCTGTGAATCTTGTCCTTGATAGACTCGGTATCTCAAGATCTCAGGCAGTAATGGTTGGAGATAGCGAGATAGATATAAAGACAGCAAGGGCATCGGGTGTGAAGATAATCTCTGTGACATATGGCTATAGACCCCGGGAGG
>FWWL01007719.1_pt1 | contig 14410 bp, 10 predicted proteins | sample 2228331 | NCBI WGS metagenome assembly FWWL01 (sample SAMEA103939775, study PRJEB20133) | metagenome
ATTAACTACGCCTTGACGTCCAACGACAACTATAGTAAACTTTTGGCGCACGGTCCCGTGGTGTAGTGGCCTAACATGCGGCCCTGTCAAGGCCGAGATCGCGGGTTCAAATCCCGTCGGGACCGCCTCACAATGGATAACCCGCAGTACGTCTGGGTAAGCTCTCGACTGCAGAAACCTAGACGTTTTTATCTAAGTCATCGATATTCTTCCTGAAATTCTAAGACAATCGCAGCGAAAATTCTTGATACCAATCTGCGACTCGTTTGATCTCGTCTCGAAGCTGTGATACGTATAACTGACAATTCTTTAGTTGCTCATGTTTGCCAGAATCCTCAAGCAGTTGCGCAATTCGGGTCACCCTCTCCGCCCCTAAATTCGCAGCCATGCCCTTGAAGCGGTGCGCTAGAAAATTCAATTGTTTTCCATCGCCATTTTTGATTGCATCTTCCATTTCCTTAACACGCAATTCGGAATTGGATAAAAATTCGGTCAGCATCTCAAAATAAAAATCTCGATCATCGACAAAGCGAGGCAAGACTTCGTGCAGCTTGATCAATTCTGAGTCGCTTAGATGAGTCTGCAAATTCTCTTCAGTCTCGCCTTGCTTATAAACCGATTGCGGATCCTCAACCTCCACCTCCTTGAAATCAATGGCTAAATCTTCCAATAAAGGCTCCCCCACCAATACTTGATCAAAATCCGGCGAGGTTTCTTCGACAATATCTTCTGTCAAGAAATCATCTTTCTGAAGGATTACTTTTTTGGATACTTTTTCCTCGTTGGATAGACTAATGGGAGACCATTTTTTGATTGCCTCAAACAACTCATCAGCGTTGATCGGTTTCGATACATAATCGTTCATACCAGCCTCTAAGCACTTTTCTCGATCTCCCTTTAAGGCATGCGCAGTCATAGCAATGATAGGAATATTCTGAAAGGACATTCCAGAATTACGAATCCGATAGGTTGTCTCAAAACCATCTAATTCTGGCATCTGAATATCCATCAAAACAACTTGATAATCGCCCTTCCCCAAAGCATCCAGTGCTTCCAATCCATTATTTGCCGTATCAACTGCAAAACCAGCTTTGTTTAGAAGTTTTACCGCAACTTTTTGATTGATCGGATTATCTTCCACCAAAAGGATGCGACATTGTTCAGCGCATTCGGTCAAAGTATGACGCGTGATCATCCTCGATTTTACTCCCCCTCTGCTAGCTGTCCCTAATGCGAGAAGAAGAGCATCCTTTAGTTCTTGCTGTCGAATGGGTTTCAACAAATAGCCTACACATCCCAACTCATTAAACCGAGCTACATCACCCTGCGCTCCCATTGAAGTCAAGACAATAATTTTTATTTCAGCTAATTCAGGTGTTTGTTGAATTAGACGAATCGTCGCTTCGCCATCTAGAACAGGCATCTGCATATCGATTAACGCAATATGGTAAGGTTCATCTGAGTTTACCCCCCGCATCAATTCGTCCAAACCTTCATGACCGCTGCTGACTGCGTGTACTCGACAACCCAACCCTTCAATCGTACGAGAAAGGTAAGTACGGTTCGTAAAGTTGTCGTCTACAATCAAGACACGCGTATTGTATAACTCGGTGCTGGCAGCTTTTGTCCATTTCTCTTTTCTTTCCTGCTTTTCAAACTCAAGCCAAAACCAAAACTCACTCCCTTTGCCTGGCTCACTCGAAACACCAATTTCTCCTCCCATCAACTCGACCAATTGTTTACAGATGGTCAATCCCAAGCCGGTTCCGCCATATTTACGCGTTGTTGAACCATCTACTTGGGTAAATCGATTAAAAATTGCCTCCTGACGGTCATAAGGAATACCTATTCCTGTATCTTTAACCCAGAATTTGAGTGCCACTTTGTCTTGACTTTCAGAAATTTTTTCTACTCGTACAACAATTTCACCGCTTTCAGTGAACTTGATGGCATTACCAATTAAGTTGATTAAGATTTGTCGTAGACGAGTGGGGTCACCAATGAGGTCATTGGGAATCTCACTAGGGATAATACAAATTGTCTCTAAGTTCTTTTCTGCTGCCCGTTGTGCCATGGTTCGAGACACCGACTCGACAGTAGCACGCAATTCAAATTCGATCTTTTCGATCTCAAGCTTTCGCGCTTCAATCTTGGAGAAATCCAAAATATCATTTAGGAGCGATAAAAGAGTCTCTGCTGACTCAAGCGCTGTTTTGACAAAATCCTGTTGCTCCGAAGAAAGACGGGTATCCAGCAACAGCTCCAACATCCCCATAATTCCGTTCATTGGTGTCCGAATCTCATGGGACATGTTGGCAAGAAATTCACTCTTTGCTCGGTCAGCCTCTTCGGCTTTTATTTTTGCCTGAATGAGCTCTGTTATATTATGGTACATCCCCAATACACCAACCCTTTCCCCTCGAACCACAATGGGGACACCTAAGATTTCAACATCGATTAGTGTACCATCACGTTTTTTTCGCTTTCCAATTGCGTGAACTGAATAATCTTGTGCGCTGCGCGTCAATTCCCGTGCTTCGCCAGACAGATTTGGCGGAACGATCAATGTGTCTAAATCCTGACCTATTACCTCTTTTTCACCATACTCGAATAACGACTCAAAAGCTGGGTTACAAGAAAGAATTTTGTTCTCACGATCTAGAATTACAATCGCCACCGGACTATTGTAAACAACTGCCTCAAAATACTGCTTTTGACTAATCAGCTCAATTTCTGCATTGCGGCGATCCGTGATGTCTCGCACAATATAGACATATCCCTTTCCAGATGACGCCAGTTCAATAGGATATTCTGAGACTTCATACCAGCCGTCAATGCTTGGAAATTGACAAAATTCTTCCGTATAAATCAGTTTTTCTCCACCATCCTCGCTTCTCCCATAAAATAACTCATTAATATTGAGCCCGATAACCTCTTGGAAGGTTTTATCAAAACACTGGATTACCGCCCGGTTACAACGAATAATTTTTCCAGTACGGTCGACAATCAAGATCAAATCTCTTACCGAGTCGAAGGTAACTTCCCACTCTTTTTTTGCCCTTGAGATAATCAACTCCGCCCGTAATCTCTCTTCATTTTCTGCTAGCAGTTTTTGATTCATCTCATGTAATTTTTTTGTTCGATCCTCTACCGCCCTTTCCAATTCTTCTGTAGCTAGTTTGAGACGGTGACTTATCTTGCCCAAATACGCAAATACTATCCCCAACGCAAGGGGAAGAAAATTTATGAACCAGAGAATTTTGTGAGTCTGATGGATCAACAAAAGCTGACTGATAGAAATTTTCAAACCTTCCTCAACAACGATAATTGCTGTTGAGACGAGAACACCTAGAATTCCAATCCCCACTCCAATCAAGGCATATAGCAGCATAGAATTTCGATACAGCGGCTTCCCAAATATCATACGCAAAACTCGCAATTTTTCTTTTCAGTTTAGCATGATCGCACTGCTAGATAATCAACAAAATTGTAAGGAACTCCCTTACAAAATCGCAAAATATTCCTCGACAATTCCTGCATATTAACTTGACATTTATTGTCTAATTTATTACAATACGGTTAATCTTAAACAGGAGGAGTTAGTTTATGAATATAACCATAGCTGGTGGAAGCGGCTTCATCGGAACAAGCCTGACGCAGACTCTCATTCAAGAAGGACATCAAGTCACAATTCTATCCCGCCGTGTCAGCCAAGTAAGCCAAGTAAACGGCAACTCGAAGCGGAATCCTGATTATTTCTATTGGGACGGTGAACATTTAGGCGAGTGGGTTTCAGTGATCGCTCAAAGTCAAGTCGTCATCAACCTAGCCGGTGAGAACATTGGCGGTAAGAACATCGTTGAGGTAGCTACCAAACGTTGGACACCAGAACGCAAAGCTGCCTTACGAAACAGTCGAATTAACTCGGGAAAAGCTCTGGTAGAAGCCATTAAAAATTCTCCATCTAAACCTCAAGTGTTCATTCAAGCCTCAGCGGTTGGGTACTACGGCAGTCATCCTGACAAAGAAATGGATGAAGAAGCTCCCGCAGGTGATGACTTCCTTGCAAAGTTATGTGTGGATTGGGAAAATACGACTGCAGAACTCGACCAAATGGGTGTTCGGCGGGCAATTCTTCGTATCGCCGGGGTTGTGATGTCTTTGAATGGCGGTTCGCTACCATTCATTTTATTGCCTTACCGCTTTTTCTTGGGAGGTCCGCTTGGTACAGGACGCCAATGGGTTTCGTGGATTCATTTGCATGACCTTGTGCGTGCAATTCTCTTTATTATTCAGCGGTCTGATGCAAAGGGAATCTTTAACATTTGTGCTCCTCAACCCGTAACCAGTAAGGAAATGAGTAAAGTCATTGGCAAGATAATGGGGCGTCCATCCGTTTTTCCTACCCCAGAATTTTTCTTCCGCATAATCTTTGGAGAAAAAGCTGCATTATTACTGGCATCTCAAAAGCAAATTCCTAAAAGGCTATTATCACTTGGTTTTGAGTATCATTTCCCAACAGTTGAGCGTGCCCTGCAGGATCTTCTAAAGTCATGACTAAAGGCAACCAATATACCAACCCAATGATTGACACATAAAGAGTAAATCAAAATGAACGACTATACGACATTCGGGACAATTTCACAAAAAGTATCTGTACTCGGAATCGGAAGCTGGGCTTGGGGCGACCGCCGCTTCTGGGGATATGGGTCAGATTACGATCTCCAAGATATTCGTCAAGCATTTCAAATAACTATTGAACAAGGGATCAATTTCTTGGATACTGCTGAAGTCTACGGCAATGGAATGTCAGAGAAAATTGTCGCTTCCCTCGTTCAAGAAACTCAGTATCCGATGGTGATTGCTACCAAGTTCTTCCCTTATCCATGGAGGTTGCGGTCTTCCGATTTCCGCAAGGCGCTCTTTAACAGCCTCAAGCGGTTAAATCTTCAACGAGTACACTTGTATCAAATTCATTGGCCGTTCCCTCCCGTACCCGTTGAAAAGTGGGTGAGTTGTCTTGGCGATGCTTACGAAGATGGTTTAGTCGAAGCAGTAGGGGTTTCAAATTACAATGCCGATCAACTCCAACGCGCCCATGATGTTCTCGCTAGACGAAATATCCCCCTTACTTCCAATCAGGTTCCTTATAGCCTGATTAACCGTAAAATTGAAACCAATGGAGTGGTGAGAGTTAGCCAAGAACGAAATATTCGCATTATTGCTTATAGTCCTATTGGACAAGGCCTTTTGACTGGAAAGTATTCGGAACAAAATCCGCCTTCAGGTGCTCGACGCTTTCTCTATTCAAAAGAATATCTACGTAAACTAAAACCCCTTCAGGAAAAACTCAGAGAAATTGGCGCATCCTATGGTGGCAAGACCCCCGCTCAAGTTGCATTGAATTGGGTGATTTGCAAAGGAGCGATTCCTATTCCCGGAGCAAAGAACGCTAAACAAGCTCAGGAGAATGTAGGTGCGTTGAACTGGCGATTATCAGAAGAAGATGTATTGATTTTAGATCAAATGAGCGAACCATTACAAAAATAGTCATGAATTCACTCGAACTGCGGTGTTAACACTTCGTAATGACGTAGTTAAGGCAACACTCAAAACAAAAAAAATTTCTCATTGGAATCCAACCTTTTTTGAGTTGTCCTTGCCCAATAAACAGGTAAAATAAGGGCATCTACTGATAAGGCAAGGAACTAGAATGATCCATATTGATCAAATTGATCCCTCACGCAAAGAGGACGTTAATCGTTTTGTACTCTTTCCTTTTCGTTTATATCAAAATACCCCTCAATGGGTGCCCCCTTTGATACAAGATTCCAAACTCTATCTCAATAAGAAGAAACACCCGTTTTATCAACATTCCATCGCCGATTTTTTTATTGCCCGGCGTGACGGTGAAGATGTTGGCAGAATTGCGGTGCTGGAAAACCGACACTTTAATGAATACCACCAAAAACGGGATGCCCAATTTTATTTTTTTGACTCGATCAATGATCTCGATGTTGCCCAAGCCCTTTTTAATTGCGCCTTCGAATGGGCAAAAGCCCGAAATTTGAATCGCATTGTAGGGCCAAAAGGAATGGGGCCATTGGATGGTTACGGGGTCTTGGTTGAAGGGTTTGAGCATCGTCAAATGATGATGATGATGAATTATAACCATGCCTATTACCAAACCTTGATTGAAGCTCAGGGTTTTACCAAAGAGGTTGATTTTGTTTCATGCTATCTATCAGCAGACACATTTCGTCTCCCCGATCGAATCCATCATATCGCTAGACGTGTTCAAGAACGCGGCACATTAAAGGTCTTATCTTTCCAGAATCGTGCCCAACTTCGCCAGTGGGCAAAAAAGATTGGGGCTGCATATAACAATGCTTTTGTTAATAATTGGGAATATTACCCTCTCACTGAGGCAGAGATTCAATTTGTTTTGGATAACATCATTCCATACGCTGACCCGAAATTGATCAAAATCATCACTCATGATGACAATGCCGTCGGCTTTCTTTTTGGTTTCCCCGATATATCCGCAGCCATGCAACGAGCAAAGGGAAAAATTACCCCACTTTCAGTGATCGATATTTTACTTGAAATGCGCCGCACTCGCTGGATAGCCCTCAACGGTGCTGGTATTCTTCCCGAATTTCACGGACGCGGTGGAAATGCCCTGCTCTACTCTGAGATGGAAAAAACCGTTCGTAGTTATCAGTTCAAACATGCTGATTTGACTCAGGTAGCTGAAACAGCCGTTCAAATGCGCCGTGATCTTGAAAATGTGGGGGGTAAACCTTACAAGAATCACCGCGTTTTCTCCCGCAATCTATAACTACAAAATTCTTCTTTATACTACACTAGATATCCAATGAGCGAGAATCAACTAACCCTTCGAGAACTTCTTGCAGAACCGAACCAAATTGAAGACCTAAAGATCCCTCAAAGTATTGTCATTGACATTATCTTTCGTCTTCTGTTCAATGAAGGCAACGTTGCCTTGGTTCGTTTTGTGGAAGTTTTAAAAATATCCAATCGCATCATTGACGAGGTTTTGGCTTGGATGCAGAAAGAACATTTGGTAGAAGTTGCCAAAGCCATCGGCGAACTTGGACGCCTTGGGTATGTCTATACCCTAACCGAGGCGGGTGAAGAACGTGCCCGGGCAGCCTTTGAGCGTAGTCAATACATTGGGCCTGTACCGGTCTCAATCCCAGCTTACAATCAAGGGATAGAATTGCAAACCCAACAACGTCGTCGCATCCAATCGACTCAAGTCAAAGAAGCCCTTAAGGGATTAATCCTCCCAGAAGATTTTCATCAACGTATAGGACCAGCTATCAATTCTGGATCATCGCTTTTCTTATATGGGCCGCCTGGTAATGGAAAGACTACCGTAGCTCAGGCAATTTCCAATCTGATTTCGGGTACCGACCCGATTTGGCTACCCTATGCTATCACTGCTGGCGGACATGTTATCCAAATTCACGACCGTCTCATCCATCGACAGGTACAAACGGACACCAAACGAACTGCCGAATTCGGCCGTATAGACGGACGTTGGGCATTGTTTCACAGACCAACGGTCATGGTTGGCGGTGAACTCAAGATGGATGCTTTAGACTTGCGCTATGATCCCATCGCCAAGATTTACGAAGCCCCACTTCAACTTAAAGCCAATGGAGGTATGTTTCTCATCGATGATTTTGGCAGACAGCAAGTGCGCCCAGGTGATCTACTCAATCGTTGGATCGTCCCACTAGAAAATCATGTTGATTTTTTACGCCTTATTAGTGGACAAACCATCCTCGTACCTTTCAAGCTTCTATTGGTCTTCAGCACGAATTTAGATCCCTACGAGCTAATGGACGATGCCTTCTTGCGACGCATCCAAATAAAAGTGGAGCTCTCTTCACCAGACGAAAAAATGTTCGCCCAAATATTTCTCCTAGAATGTAAGAATCACAACATTCCCTTTAACAAGGATGCCTTCATGTATTTACTAAATAAATGGTACAAACAGTCCAATCGTGTCATGCAAGCAGTTCATCCACGTGATTTATTGCGCACCATTAAAGCAATCTGTGATTATGAAGGCATTCCAGCCGCAATGACCCCCGAGTTGCTAGATCAAGCCTGTAAAAGTTACTTTGTTAGCCAATAAATTCTATCCTTCCAAATGGATTTTCTGATTTATCTATCGACAGGAAATTCCACCTTTAGAAAGAAACATCTTCTCATTTTCTCTTTGGAATTGATAGATATTGATAGTTCTAAAAGGTACAATCCAATCTGGTTGGATTTTTACATATCTGGTTAGAGGTAACAAATGAGAGAAGTTGCAATCATCGGTATTGGTCAGACACCTGTTGACGAACATTGGGATAAATCCATTCGTGATCTTGCTGCCGAAGCAGTTATCTTAGCCTTAAATGACGCACAACGCGAAAGCGTCGATGCGTTGTATGTTGGGAACATGCTTTCTGGTCTAATTAGCCAACAGGAAAATTTAGGCACATTAATTGCAGATTGGGCAGGACTACGTTATACAGAGGCAGTCAAAATCGAAGCCGCCTGCAGTTCTGGAGCTGCTGCAGTACGTCAAGCGGTGATTGCTGTCGCCTCTGGTTTCATCGACTCAGCCATTGCAGTTGGAGTCGAAAAAATGACCGAAGCAAAAGGCACAGAGATTACGGCTGCCTTAGCGACAGCAGCAGATGCAGATTATGAGGTGGCACACGGAGTCAGTTTTGTCGCTTTGAACGCGCTCATTATGCAGCGCTATATTCACGAGTATGGGTGGCAACATTCCGATTTCGCTGCTTTTTCAATTAACGCCCACCAAAACGCGCTGACCAATCCTTACGCGCGTTTACAAGAAAAAATTACCGAACAAGACTATGCAAAGGCAAAAATGATCGCTTATCCGATCAATTTGCTGGATGCCTCACCTACCGGAGATGGTGCCGCAGCAGTTTTGATTGTCCCTAAAGAATCCTTAAACAAAAACGGTAAACCGATCATAAAAATTGCCGGCTCTGCTGCAGCAACGGACAGCATCGCAATTCACGATCGCAAAGACCCGCTCTGGCTAAAAGCGGCTGAAATCTCTGCCAAGAAAGCCTATGCTCAAGCCCATGTTGAACCAAGAGACATTGATTTCTTTGAACTTCATGATGCCTTTTCCATTATGTCTGCTCTGTCATTGGAGGCTTGTGGCTTTGCAGAACGGGGCGAAGGACGTCGCCTTGCTTTAGAAGGACAAATCAGTCTCAATGGCAAACTCCCCATTACCACCATGGGGGGATTAAAAGCTCGCGGACATCCCGTTGGGGCAACAGGTGTCTATCAAATTGTGGAAGCAGTCTTACAGTTAAGGAGCATGGCAGGCGAGAATCAGATTCCGGATGCCAAAATTGCAATGACGCAAAATATTGGCGGAAGTGGATCGAACATCATTACACATATTTTAGTTATAGAATGATGTCTCTTTGTTCTACGGAGTATCCTGATGTATCCTATAGTTGAAAATATTATTCATGTCTCGCAGGTTCAGATAACCGCTACCCCAGCGCTAAACTACTCGCCACCCAATGCGAGCACCATAAATGTCATCATTGGGCTAAGCGTTTTGATCGTCTTGATCATCTTCGTTGGTGTATGGATCAATAGGCAGAAAGTTTAACCCTCCCGATGGTTCTCAGTAGAGAATACAATCGAAAAAACAACTTGTCCACTCTGTTGCACCAATAATCCCTGCCGAGCATGGTGCGACGCTTTGCATTTTTAATCACTTAACATTACAATAAATATACTTCACGCATTCCGCCGCATCATCCCCATAGATTTCAATTTCGGAGGTATAAGAAGCTTATCAGATATGCTGCCCCCATTTGTAACCATTCATCCTATATTCACCATCCAACCCAAAAAGTTTGGTTTACAGTTTTTCAAAAAAGGGAGCTAAGAATGACCGATGAGTTACGCCAGTTGTTACGAATTGGAACCAGTAAACTAGAAGAAATCAACGCCCTCATACTAGACCCCAACACGAAAATCATCCAACAATTCTTTGAAGTTGTTCAAAAGTACGGCACCCCTGCTGAAATCAATCAGAAAGCCAAAGAAGCCGCATCAATGCCTCACTTGATAGACCTCGTTCGTCAAAGATGTCCTCAATATCTGGACGATCTCAGATGGTTGGAAGATCAACGCGATCAAAAGGCATTTATTAGTGTTAAGGAATATCGCCGCCAGCTATTAGGTGATCGAGCTGATCAACTTTCTTTCGCAGACGATTTTGCCGTCACCCTCGAGATCAGCGCTACCCAGTATTTTCCTTGGGTAATTACCATTGCTAAAAAAGCCATCGCTGAAAAATCGCTGATGCCCGGCCGCTTCATTCGTGTCCGAAAAATGAAAGAACAAGAAGAAGATGGCGATTTGGTCGCTATGGCAGCCGCCATGCAAATCATCGGAGCCAGTTATGTCGAATCTTTAGATACAAAGGGCACTGATGGATCCAACATTCATCTTGGCGGGCCCGAGACGATTACAGGATATTTCGGCGGCGTAGGTCAACCTAATGACTACGCTCTCAAATGGATTGATGAATATTTATACTATTACACCAATTACGGCATTCGCCAAGTTCTGAATTTGAATTCCGGCACGATTTTACTTGGATATCTACTACACCGAATAGGAATAGACATCGAATTTAAGATTTCCGTATTTGTCGGAAACGACAATCCTTATGCCGCATTGTGGACCTTAATCGGCGCAAAGCTCTTTTCACGATCGGACGGTAGCACGCCCTTAGTTGGTTTCAATTGGAGTAATTCTGTAAATAACGAAACCATCGAACTAACCGCCCAGGTTCGGAAAAAACTAAATGTTGAGGATTTGGTGCGTTTTGAACATCACATAACTGAAACATGGAAAAGCATCGTGCGGCAACCCTACAACCGCCGAGAAGAACTTGTTGAACTAGCCCGAAAAGTCAAGAATATCAGCGCCAAGCATGAGGGAGGTGACCCGGAAGTTGAAATCACCCGCGAGCATCCTTCCGATATCTTAGATTATTTCAGAGATAAAACCGAGGTCATCTCTTCGGGTGATTGGGATCATCTATTACAAAACTTTATCGACAAATTCGATGCTACCAATCGCACAGCGCAAGCCCTCACCGAAAACGGCTTATCTTTTGTTGCCGCCCAAAATCTTCATTACCATCAAGTTTAGGCTTTTTATCGAAGAGGACAGCCACCAAAAACAAGGATTATTGGTGGCTATCCTCCAGAGCTTTGACCATTTTGCCTAGCTCAAGGTAAAAAGGTGAATCTTCATTGAGTTCGATCAAGGGTTTCCCCATCGCATCATACTCAGACAAGGTTTGATCGTCTCGAAATACACCTATGAGGGGTATCTCCATCTTATTGATAAATTCCTGTAAATCCGCTGTAATCTCCCCTCTCACCCGGTTTAATACTAGATAAGCATGATGGATGCGAATATCCAGCTCGTGCCGAAAGCTAGCAATTCTCTGAGCAGCGATTAACCCCAGAATACTCGGGTCTGAGACAATAATTAAATGATCAACATCGCGAGTTGTGCGACGACTCAAGTGTTCCATGCCGGCTTCATTATCGATCACGACATAACGGTAATTCTTGCTAATGGTATCGATCACCATTCTCAAGTTGTGATTTACCGCACAATAACACCCAGGGCCTTCAGAACGCCCCATGGCGATCAAATCAAAATCGTTCCCCTCAATCATTGCTGACCGAATCTGGTAATCCAGATATTCACGCTTGGTTATTCCACCGGGAAGCGAACCAATTGCTGCACCGCTGGTAGCCAAAGATGTTTTTACCTGCTCAAGCATCTCTTCACGGATATCTCCCACTGTCCACTCTAACTCTACGCCTAAAACCAGATTCAAGTTGCTGCTTGGATCTGCGTCAATAGCCAGCACGGGGGTCATCCGATTTCGAATTAAATACTTGATGATCAGACCAGCAATAGTGGTTTTCCCTACGCCACCTTTTCCAGCCAACGCTATGAAAGTTGTCATCGTCGAACTCCTAAGTTACCAGTAATCTTCACTCACTATGAACAATCTCCACCAGTTTATCAGCCATCTCATGGGCTGCTTGTTTTAATTGTGGAACATAATCATAAACAGCAACCCCCAATCGATCAGCTTCTTGCACCGCCAAATCAGCATACATTACACCCAAAACAGGTATATCTGGTGAATTTTCCATAAGAAATTGAACTTCATCATCGTTTCGAACTTTATTACCGACTAACCATAAACGAAATAAACCGATATCATTGGCTAATTTCTTGATTTGAGTAGCCGTTCCCAAGCTTCGTCGGGTTGGCTCAACCACGACCAACATGGCATCGACAAAATCAACCGTTGCCCGCCCCAAATGTTCCACACCAGCATACATATCCAAGATGAGCATCTCATCTTTACGGAATAAGAGGTGGGTAAATAGGGTTTTGAGCATGGCGCTTTCTGGGCAAATACAGCCACTTCCCCCAATATCCACCGACCCCATCTCCAACAACCGCACGCCGCGATGTACGACACTAAACCGTTCCGGAATATCATCTACACGGGGATTAAGGGTAAAAAATCCACCAATCGTCCCCGGCTTTGCCCCCGTTCTCTCCTCAATCAAATCATCCATTTCGCTGATGGGGTGTAAGCGTGCTCGCAATTCGGCAGGAAATCCGAGTGCGCCGGCTAAACAAGGAGATGGATCGGCATCAACCGCAAGCACCTGTTTGCCTTGATCTGCATAAGCCTGCGCCAATAAGGCTGCTAAAGTGGTTTTTCCAACCCCGCCCTTTCCAGTAATTGCCAATTTCATGGTTTCACTTATCCCTTCTTGCGCTTTATTTTTGGACCGTGGGGTGTATCTTCGATCTCATAGCCCAGTTCTCCAACTTGTGCACGGAGCGCGTCGGCTTCTGCCCAATTGCGCACCTGACGTGCTTGTTGACGTTTCTCAACCAACTCAAGCACTTTAGCAGGAATCTCCTCTTCTGGTGGTTTCCATTCCCCTAAACCCAATCCGAGCACCCGATCGAATACCAATATCGTTGCCTTCTTGGTTTGAGGGGCTAGGTCAGATTTGGTTAACTCCCAAGTCAGGGCAACCGCACGTGGCATATTGAGATCATCGTTTACCTCATTGCGAAATCGCTCGATCCAACCTTGATCGGGTTCACCAGCTTCTCCCCACTCAAAAACCAAATTTCTCAATCGATCCAAACTATAAGCAGCAGCGTCTAAACTTTCCCAAGTGAAATTCAATTTTGCTCGATAGTGAGCGCTCATGCAGAAAAAACGATAGGCAAGAGGATCGTAACCGCGATCAATCAGAGATTGTAAGCGTAAGAACTCTCCAGCCGATTTGGACATTTTCTCCGCATCCAATTGTAAAAAGTGACCATGTAACCAAAAATTCGCCAGACGAGTCCCGTAGCAAGCCTCTGTCTGAGCAATTTCATTGGTATGATGGACGTTAATATGGTCCTCTCCACCACAGTGAATATCGAAGAATTCACCCAAGTATCGCACAGACATCGCCGAACATTCAATATGCCATCCAGGGAATCCAATCCCCCACGGGCTATCCCATTCCATTTGGCGTTTTTGATCTTTTGGGCTAAACTTCCAGAGCGCGAAATCGGTAGGCGATTTTTTCTCTCCAACATCTACCCGAGCGCCAGCTTGAAGCCCTTCCTTATCTAAACGAGCCAAGTATCCATAATCACTTAATTTAGACGTATCAAAATAGATACCATCTGAGGTCTGATAGGTAAATCCCCGCCGCTCAATACATTGGATAAATTCAATTTGTTCTTTGATATGGTCAGTAGCTCTACACCAAATTGTGGGCTCTTTGATGTTTAATCTTCGGATATCCTCTTTGAATGCTTGGGTATACATTTCGGCTATTTCCCAAGCGCTTTTTCCCGCTTTGCGTGCTCCTTTTTCCATCTTGTCTTCCCCCGTATCTGCATCCGAAGTCAAATGTCCAACATCGGTAATATTGACTACATGTTTGACCGTATAGCCATTAAACTCCAGCGTCCTTCGCAGGAAATCCTCAAACAAATACGTCCTTAGATTTCCAATGTGAGCATAGTCATATACTGTTGGCCCACAAGCATACATTCCCACATAGTCACTTCTGAGGGGTTCAAAGTCCCGCATCGTCCGATTGTAGGTATCATATAATCGCAACTTCATAACAAAAATCGATCTCCTCTAAAATTTTCAGACTCGCCGAGGATTTGATGTTTGAAATCAATACACCTCTCGAATATCACATAAATGAACGATTTTATTATATCGTGAAGTTTGCTTCAGAATAAT
>FWWL01006995.1_pt1 | contig 14405 bp, 11 predicted proteins | sample 2228331 | NCBI WGS metagenome assembly FWWL01 (sample SAMEA103939775, study PRJEB20133) | metagenome
TGATGTCTCCTGGGAACCCCTCCGCGCCAGTGCCGGCTATCTGCTCGAAGGGGAGACCATCGTTTGGACGCTGGCCAGCGTGGAGCCAAACCAGACCCTGCGTCGGCAGATTGAACTGCGCGCGGTGAGCGCGTCCCAGCGGGCATGTTGCCGTGCGGAGTTGGTCGCGGGATCGGCCACACTCGCCAGCCAGGAGGCCTGTGCCCGCGTGGAGGCCGGCAGCCCTGCGCCCACGGTCCGAGAACGTCCTTCCACGTTGAGCACAGGCGCCCCCGGGAACGATTCGCAATCATCCGCAGAAGGCGTGCCCACCGAAGTCGCTGCAACGAAAGAGTCGCAAAGCGGACCGAGCCAGACTCCATCTCAGGCGGCGCCGAGCCAATCCCATCGCCTTTCTTCACCGCCCGAGCTAAAGACATGGGTCATCGACCGTTACGAGCCGATCACCGTGGGAAAGACAAAGTCGGTCACCTTCGTCGTGCAGAATCCGGGGAACGACCCAGTCCACGGCGTTGCCTGCCAGGTGGAAGTTCCCCCAGAGTTTGAGGTCGATCCCGATATGACGGTCGGACCCGCGGGAAAGGCGACGCTCCAAGGGCACAAGGTCATATTCGGCCCGGCGGAGGTGCTGCACGCCGCGGAGACGGTCTCCTTCACGGTGGGGCTGAAGGCCGCGTCACCGGGCAAGGCCCGGTTAAAGGCAGAAATCACCTACGAGGGCATGACATCGCCGGCGACGCTGGAAAGGGTAAACACCATCATCGGGCAGTAAAGGGTTGGAGTTTACCCAATTTTTGCAGCTATGGGGCGCGCTTCCAACGTTTCAACAGCAATGTAACCAAGGGCAAATCTGCGTTGGGGGGCAAAATCCATAGTCTCCCCTGGAGGCCACATCCATAGTCTGCCCCGGAGGGCAAAATCCATAGTTCGCCCTGGAGGGCCACGCGCCGTCGTGGCCGCGGACCATGATGGATAATCAACTAGCAGTTCGGCGCACGCGACGGCGCGCGTCCCTCCATTTTTGATGTTGTATCGTTACCCATTCTGGAGGGTTACACCCTGCCGGGGCTACGTGAAACCATTGGCTACGTCAAACCACAAAAAACTGGGTAAACTCCAGGTAAAGGGCAGTTGCGATCCTGGGGTGCTTCCAATAGGCGGAGGGTGGCCGTGCCCCGTTTTCGAGTCTTACGACACGACAGTCCGCGGGGACTCCATTATGACCTTCTTCTGGAGACGGCCACGTTGCTGGTCACGTTTGCCCTGGATCGTGAACCATTCCCCGGCACAACGGGAAAGGCAGAGCCGTTGCCCGATCATCGCCGACGGTATCTCGAATACGAAGGCCCTATCTCGGGGGACCGAGGGAGCGTGGCGGAGTGGGACGGCGGGACCTACCTCATCATGCGTCGCAATGAGCAAATACTGGAGATTGCGGTTGAGGGTCGTGTGTTAAAGGGAAGGATCGTCCTTCGATTGGTGGATGCCGCGTCTCAGGAGTGGGAGTTCCGGGTGATCTGATCGCAACAAAGGTGCGGCTTTCGCCCAAAAGTAGGGCTGGGTATCTTTGTGGGAGGTTCGTTTTTCCGGGAGCAACGTTGGCAAAGGTTGCCCTGGGTGCAACAATTAAGTAAAGTTTTTGTGAACTGTGGCAATACCCGAATAACATAGGGCCTCCATGGAACCTTCCGCCTCCACCGAAAACCATACCCCCGCCGCCCGCGAAGGGACCTGCTCCCTCGCCTTGCGGGATTTCCTTTTTGCGCGGACCAATTATGAACGTCAGGCGGCCCCGATGGGGAGTCGCGTTCGGGTCTTTAAACTCGCCCGGATGCGGGAACTCCTCCATCGCTTGGGCAGCCCCGATCGACTCTACCCCATCATCCACATCACGGGGACAAAAGGGAAAGGTTCCACGGCCATCTTGGCAGGGACGATGTTGACGGCCTCAGGGCGGCGGGTGGGGATCTTCACCTCCCCCCACCTCGAGCACGTCGAAGAACGATTGAGCATCGACGGCATGCCGTGTTCACCCTCCCGATTTGACCGGCTGCTCGCCGAGATTATCCCCATGGTTCGCATCATGGACGAAGAGGCGGCAAGTCGTGGTGAAAGTGGGCCCACGTATTTTGAAATGCTCACGGCCATGGCCTTTCTCTATTTTGCCCAGGAAAAAGTCGATGCCGCCGTGATCGAGGTCGGCTTGGGTGGCCGCTTGGACTCGACCAACGTCTGCCATCCCCAAGTGTGCGTCATCACGAGCATCAGTCATGATCACATGGACCTATTGGGAAATTCACTCGAGCAGATTGCCTGGGAGAAGGCCGGGATCATCAAACGCAACCTCCCGGTGATAAGCGGCGTGACCCAGCCGGGTCCGCGGGACGTCATTCGCCGGGTCTGCCAAAAGCGAGGCTGTCGCCTGTACGAGCTCGACCGCGATTTCGGCGTGTCGTACTTGCCACCGCGGCATCTTGAGCGGGATACCGCCTTGGGAAACGTGACCTTTTGGTTCCAAGGAGGCGAGGATAACGGCCGGCGGACATGGCGGGAAGGGCAGTTGCGGCTGTTGGGTAGCCACCAAGCGGCCAACGCCGCCGTGGCCATCATGGCGGTCAAGTGCTTCCAGGAGCGTCTGGGATGGAGCATCTCAGACCAGGCCATCCAGGTCGCTCTCCGCGAGACAATTGTCCCCGCGCGGGTCGAGGTCCTCGGACGTCGCCCGGTCGTTATCCTGGATGTCGCCCACAATACGGCGTCCGCTCAGGCCCTGGTCGCCACCCTTCGCGAGTGTTTTGATGTCCGGCGGCGATACCTCGTCTTTGGAACCACCCAGGGCAAGGACTACCGTGGCATGCTGGAGGTCCTGGCACCCCACTTCGATCACATCTTCCTAACGCAATACACCTGCAATCCGCGGGCATTGCCAGGACTACTTCTCATCCAGGCAGCCAAAGAGCTAATCCCCACCAAGTTCAGTGTGTGTCCCCATCCGGTCGATGCCTGGAACGAGGCCTGGAGCCGGGTCACGGCCGAAGACTTGGTCTGTATTACGGGCTCGTTTTTCCTTGCCGCCGAGATGCAGCCGATCCTGCGGGAACACGGGATGATGTCGGCTCAGAGCTTTCTCAGGCGGCGTCCAGAAAACGCCTAAGGGGACAAGCGTCGGGGCGAGTCACTTATGGTGCACAGCGAACCGATCCTGCATATCGTCCTCTATCAGCCGGAAATTCCCCATAATACCGGCGCAGTCGGTCGGACGTGCGTCGCCCTGGCGGCCAAATTGTGGTTGGTTCGTCCACTGGGGTTTCGCATCACAAACCGCCACCTCAAACGGGCTGGCCTGGACTATTGGCAATACCTGGACTGGGAGGCCGTGGACAATTGGGCGGCCCTGGAAGCCGCCCTTGCCGGGCGACGCTTTTGGTACTTCACCAAGACGGCCACCACGCTTTACACCGCGGTGACTTATCGGCCGGGTGACGTTCTGGTGTTTGGCAGCGAGTCCCAAGGCCTGCCCCCCGGTTTGCTCGCCGCACATCGCGAGGCCTGCCTCCGCATCCCCATCCGTCCCCAGGTCCGCAGCCTCAATCTCTCGGTCAGTGTGGCCGTGGCAGCATATGAGGCAATCCGGCAAATCGGTTGGGGCGAGCACGGTCCTCTCACGCCTTCCGGACCGCAATGATCGTCGGGTGATGCTTTTCACGGTTTCGCCGCCGGCTCGATGGTGACCGTCACATCGCCCTGGTTATCGGCCAATTCGGCAGGTGCGTCGTTGATTCTCAGAAACAGCGTTCCACTGCGATTTGGCGAAACCACCAGATGGCGTCCCACGGCATAAGGCTGAAAGAAGCTCCCCTCCGTGGTCAATTCCATGTGCGGCTCCGTGGGCTCAAAAGGCACGATGGCCGCCATAAGAAGTCCCAGGGGCTTACCCCGCACATAGCGTATCGTCACCCCTTGGGGTTCGCTCTCCCAAGGAGGATCGTCTTGGACCACGACGAATCGCTCGCGGGCAGTGAGGGAGTAGGTTTGTCCGGCTTCCAAATACCACCCCGAGTTCTGCCAACCTCGGTCGGCCACGACACGCACAATAACCTGATGGGGTGGGAGCGGCTGTCCCCGGGCAAAATCGCTGGCCTCCCGTTCAAAGTCGTAGCCGTAATCCAGATTGCTCAAAAGGATCACCCATTGCCACTGGGCATCTCGCCAGCGCTGTCCCAGATGATTCAAAAACTGTTGCTGAAAATCGGGGCGATTCACCCAGTCCCTGGCACGCCGAAAGACCGGAGAAAACCGTGCGTCGCGATCAAAAAGGGCCGTGGCCGCCCAACACCAGCCGTAGGGTGCCACCTCCCGGTGGGCCGTCGGACCGAAGGCCAACACGGCGTCCAGCGACAACGGCTGCCCCGCCCTAACGGCATCGCGAACGATCTTCACACGTCCCCAAAGAGGGCACTCCTCCCGCGTCCGCGGTACGTAGCCGAGAATCAATCGGCTGCCGTCCCAAAAGTGGGTGCCCAACAACTCGGCGATCCCCTCGTTGTACCAGGGAGGCACACCGTCGCCAAAATGGGCGCGGATGAAGCCGTGCGTCCCCTCGTGGAGGAGCAAATGGCGCCGGTAGTAGTCGCTCGCCTGATCGTAACACCAAAGGATGTCACCCACCGAATACCCATTGGTAAAAGGTGGCAACCACGCGGGCAGGACCCCCAATTGCCGAAAACGTCCAGCGTCTTTCATCAAAAAGGCCTGCATCCGCCAAGGGCGACTCCCCGGCGTGAGGCCAAAGTATTGGCACCACTGGGGATAAGCGGCATCGAAGACCTCGCCCAGTTGGGCGATCTCCTGTGTGAGTGGGCAATCCGTATAAAGCACAATGTGTTTCGCCGCAATCTTCTGGAGGCTGCCTGCGAGAAGCTTGGCTTCGTCAATCTGGAGCAGGGGACGCCGCTGGCCGAAGACATCGCTCGGCGGTGTCTGCTGCTCTCCTGTCAAAGGACCCGCCAGACACACAACCGTCAGCAGTGCGGTGGGCACGAAAGACATGATAAGCACGGCCGTCATACGTCCCGGCGAGGGCCGCTCGATCTTGATCGCAGCTCTAGCCGACAGAGGTGTCCGTTTCCATGGTGTGACAGATCCGCAGCGTCGGAAATGCCGTCTCTTGCCGCCTCTGGGAACTCGTGTCGCTCTGTCAAACATCGGGAGGATCCCAATACGACAACCTCTTGATCGAGTTGAGACAACTGACGGTCATGGCCTGAAAGACGTCCGCCAGTTTCTCGTAATCCCGATCCCAGCCTTGGCTAAAGAAAACATACGTCCCTTGACTTGTCCGTACACTGTGGACCTGGGCCGTGCACACGAGGTCCAAAAGAAAGAAATTCATCTCGTAGCCCACTAGAGATCGCCCGGCAAGTGTCAGTGGAGCCGATTGGTACTCAAGCGTGTCGTATTCCTGCCGCATTGCCTCCACGGCGGCCTCCGCCAACTTCTGGGGATCGGCGTCCCGCGGATAGACGCTGACACTCCAAAACGCCCCCTCCGGGCTGTAAACGGTGATGGAGTGCTTCCCCGCCCAGAGGTCGTCTTCTTCGACTCGCCAATTCTCGGGATACTGAAAGCGGATGTTGTCGTGGTTATACTCGGCCGGCATGGGAACCTTCCTGCTTCTGGTACAACCGTCCCTTGTCACTCAAAACGGTATTCCTTTCCGATGATACCCTCACACCGTTCGCCTCGCCTCCTGGCAATTTGGGATATCCAGGAGAAATACACCCAGAAACTGGTCTAGGACTGAACGACATCACTGGGTATCATGGCCACGAGGCGACGTCCTTTTTTGACTTTTTTTCGTTCCACCGTTGGAGGCGCAAGGGAATTCCTCGAACAGGGCGCATGGACGTATCACCATCGCTGATATGACTCATTTTACCAAAACTGCGGCAATTTGGGCCGTCGTCGGCCTTATGGTCGGCGGGGGCGGATGCCGTCTCATGCATCGGGAAATGCAGGCCACGCGGCTGTTGGAACGGTGCCGCCTGATGAGCCAGCAGGCCTATTTTGCCATGGAGAAGGGGGACCTGCAGGAGGCCGATCATCTCCTCGTCCAAGCCCTGCAACTTTGCCCTCAAGACACCGAGGCCCGCGCCCGGTATGCCCAACTCCTTTGGCGATGCGGTCGCCGCGAGGAGGCCCTGGACCAGATGAAAATTGCCCTCCGTATTGCCCCCAACGACGCCGAGTTGCACCTCCGCATTGCCGAGCAGTACCTAGAATTGGGCCAATCGACTGAGGCCCAATCGCACATCCAAAGGGGCCTGCACCTTGCCCCACAAAATCCCAACGGTTGGGTCCTTCAAGGACGCCTGGCCTTGATGCGCAACGATCCTGAGGCCGCGTTGCGGGCGTTCCATCAGGCGGCCAGTCTTCGCCCCCACGACCGCCACATTCTGGAATGGATGGCCAAAGCGTACTTGGCCCGAGGTGATGCCGACCAGGCCCTCGCCGTCCGCCAGCGGATCCTGGACACCTTCACCCCGGGCGAGGAATCGCAAGAGGCCTTGGTGGCCTTGGCCGAGGCCTACCAGGCCGTAGAGCGCTACGCCTCGGCGGCGGAAATCTACCTCCAGGCCGCCCAAAAAAGCGATAACCCGGAACCGCTCCTTCTCGCGGCGGCCGAGAACTACTACCGCGCCGGCCAACCGGCCCAGGCCCTGGGCATCATCGCACAGATCCTCGCCTCCAATCCCCAAAATCCCCGTGCCCGTGATTTGCAAAGCCGCCTCCAGGGCGTCACCGTGGCTTCCCAATCGCCCGTCTTTCAGTAAACCGACATGGCCTCTGACCGTCGATCGTATCGTTTTGACTGTGCAGATGGGCTCAGTTCACCGACGTCCCTCGCGCCGCCGTACCGCGATGACTGTGGTAAACACGGGGTATAATTCCAAAGGTTGCCTGATTTACCTATTCCTTCTTATCGCTGAAGGAATCGTTGAATTCGCCCATGTCTCACCAGTCGGATAGCCGCGACGACCGTGCACCAGGGGGCGGCACTCCACCCCGTGGTGTGGATGAGCGTCCGGCAGATACGACGGCATCGACACAACCCCAACAACCGACTTTATCTGTACACTTAGACCAAACCTCCCAACCTGCCCCGGCGGAACTCCCCACAGAGCGCAAGCGGCCCATCGTACTTCGGGCACCGCTGGCCAAGGTTGCCCGCGTGGTCGAAGAGGCCCAAGTCGTGGCCATGCTCCCGGCTGAGGTGGCGACGACGATCAAGCCCCGGCTGCCGCGTGGTCGGGATCGGTATCGTTTCCTCGCCAGTTGCCTCATCAGTGCCGTGGTCCACAGTGTTGCGCTCATCGTGCTTTCGCTGTGGATTTTGAACGTGCCGCAGGGGCTAGGGCCGACCAGTCTTTTCGCCACGTGGGCAGGACAAGAATCCCTCGAAGGCCCAGAGGCGGAGCTTGTCCTCCAGGCGGAATCGCACGAGCTGACCCCCAAGGAGACAGAACTGGCCCTCCAGCAATCGCGGATCAACGTCTTGGAAAGCTCGCCCACAGAAGACGACAATTCCGATGAGCCGACTCCACAGGTGGCGGAGGTTGGCGATCCTGCCCGGCCGTGGGGAATTCAGGAAACGACCTTGATGCAGACGATGGAACGGCCCACCGGCGGCGGCTTGGAAGGGCGATCTCCGGACATGCGGCAAAAATTGGCCCTCGGGGACGGAGGAACGGCCGAAAGTGAAGAGGCCGTCGAACGTGGTCTCCGCTGGATTGCCGCCCATCAGGACCCAAAAGACGGCGGCTGGAGTTTCGACTTGAAGAGGGGGACCTGCAAGGGCCAGTGCAAAAACCCGGGCACAGAACCGAGCACCGCAGCGGCCACGGCCATGGCCCTGTTGCCCTTCCTTGGAGCGGGTTACACCCATCGGGAAGGCATCTACGAGGATACCGTCCGCCGCGGACTGTACTACCTCCTACGTCGTGGACGTGTGACGGAGAATGGCCTGGACTTTCAGGAGGCCATGAAGAACGGCATGTACGCCCAGGGGTTGGCCACCTTGGTCCTTTGCGAAGCCTATGCCATGACCAAGGATCCGGCCCTCAAGGACCCGGCCCAACAGGCAATCCGGTTCATTGAATACGCCCAAGACAAGAAAGGCGGCGGCTGGCGCTACCGCCCGGGAGACCCGGGTGATACAACGGTCACCGGGTGGCAATTGATGGCCCTGAAAAGCGCCGAGTTGGCCGGCTTGAAGGTCGATCGCTCCGTGCATTACGCGGCCCAGCGATTTCTCGATTCCGTCGCCAGTGACGAGGGTTCTCAGTACGGTTATCAGGATAAGACACCACGGAGGAGCACCACGGCGATTGGGCTTCTCTGTCGCATGTACGCGGGCTGGATGCGAGCGAATCCGCCCCTGGTCCGCGGTATCGGCCATCTCGGCTCGTGGGGACCCTCGCCGACCGACATCTACTACAACTACTACGCCACACAGGTCCTTCGTCATTGGGGTGGCTCGGACTGGAAACGCTGGAACGACGCCATGCGCGATTTCCTCATCAGCATGCAGGAAACTAAGGGCCATGAATCGGGAAGCTGGTATTTCGACGATGAACATTCCCGGGTGGGTGGCCGACTTTACACAACCGCCATGGCCGTCATGATCCTCGAGGTGTATTACCGTTACATGCCCCTTTACGGTAAGCAGGTCTTCCCCGAGTTATGAGGCCGTCTGTCCTGCGGCACGCAAGGCGTCGGCGAGGATGGCCTCCGTGACCCGGTCGAACGACCAGCCGCCCTCGGCAGCTGCCGCGACAAACCCGGCATCGGGACTCAAGCAAGGATTGGTGTTGATCTCCAAAATCCACGGCCGACCTGCCACATCCACCCGAAAGTCGATCCGTGCATAACCCCGAAGACCAAAGACCTGCCAGCACTGCCGGGCTAGGGCCTGCAGTTGCGACAACAGCGGTTCGTCCTCCGCCGGGAAGACAAACCGCCGCGGCGTTGCCACATACTCAAACGAATCGGCATCCCACTTGGCACGGTATCCCACAATTCTTAGTTTCTCCGGGGGAAAGGCAGAAAAGTCAATCTCGGCGGGCGGAAAGACGATCGGCCCGGTTTCGCCCGCGATGACCGAGAGATTAAACTCTCGCCCATCAATGTAGCGCTCCGCAAACCACGGTTCCTGCAACTGTTGACAGCGACACGCAAGTTCTTGCCGCAGCCGCCGGAAATCCTCCCTTGTGACAATCGGCCAAAGCTGTTCGATCAACCCCGCCGAGGCGTGTGACCAAGCACTTTTTTGCAGAAACGCCCGGCGCGATCCTCCATGGTCGCTAAGCTCGTCGTGCCCGGTCGTGCGATGCCATCTTTCGGCATGTCGCTCTTGCAGCCGGCGGAAAACACGGGCCATGGACCTCTCCTGGCGACGGGCGTCGTCCTCCGCAGCTTGCCCTTGCAAACATTTCTCCTCCCACCGGGCAAGCCAATCGCAAGCCACGTCGTCCGGGGCGATCCACTCCGGGGTCGGCAGCCCGGCCTCACGTAGGATCGACTTGGCGATGAGTTTGTCTCCCGTCAGAAAAAGGGCATCTTCCGCAGATCCGGTGAACGGCACCCCCAACTCGGCCAAGATACCGGCGCCCCACCATTGGAAAAAATCCTTTCTGAAGAAAGACTCGACGAGATTGAAAACGACGTCCGGTTGCAAGCGGTGGACCAGCCGGTCCAAATCCGCGGGAGACTGTCCCGCAGGCTGGATGATCGCTTCGTGACCCAGTCGGGTCAACGCCTCGGCCACGGCACCGGCCTGGACGAGTACGTCCTGATCATCTTGGGAGGCCTCAGGCCCAACCGCTTGATGGACAACCAGCACCCGCATGTCATGGCCCCGCAGGACGACACTTCCGCGTTTGGCAAGATGCCTTCACCCGTTCCATGGCCGAGGCAACGATCCGCCGAATCAACTCTCGGAAGGATAGCCCCTTGGCCTTGGCAATCAAGGGGAGGTCCGAGTGCTCGGGATGCAGACCCGCCAGGGGATTGACCTCCAAAAAGTGGGGCTGGCCTGTCTCGTCGGAACGGATATCCACGCGACCGGCGTCGCGCCCGCCAATGGCCTGCCATGCCGCCAGGGCCACGCGCTCGGCCTCGGCCACCTCGGGGTCATTCTCCGCCACGGGATATCGATATTCCACGAGCTCCTCACAATACTCCTTGTTGACGTAGGAGTAGGCGTGGGCCTCTGCCTGCGGACGGAGGATGATCTCCATTGTCCCCAAGACCTTGGCCTTCTTGCCCGTACCGAGGATTCCCACGGTAAACTCTCGTCTCGACAGATATCGCTCCACCAAGACCGGCTGGCGAAAACGTTCCAACAGCGACAGACAGGCGGTCTTCAGGGCCTGGGGTGTATCAACCTTGGATTGGGGCGAAATCCCTTTGCCCGTGCCTTCCGCTAGCGGCTTTACAAAAAGGGGGAAGGGCAAATGGACATGATCGATGTCGGCCTCGCAGCGAACCACCGCGTGGGCGGGAGTAGGCAAACCCGCCTCACGAACCACCAACTTGCAGAGGGCCTTATCCAGGCTGAGCATGAGCACGGCCGGATCGGCGAACGTGTAGGGAATTTGGTAAGCATCGAGAAGGGCAGGCACCTGGGCCTCCCGTCCCAGGCCGTGTAACCCTTCCGCAATGTTGAAGACCAAATCCCAGCGATCTCCGGCGGCTAGCCTCCGCACGAGGTTATGGATCCGGCCGATCCGATCGACCCGATGCCCTTCGGCACGCAGGGCATCTTCGATCGCTTGAATCGTATCGTCGCGATCGAATTCGGCCGTCTCCTCCTCGGAGAAGCCTTCCGCCAGGTATTCACTCCGCAAGTCGTAGGTGAAACCGATGTTCATTAGGGCGCCTTTGCCACCGCGGGGGGAAAGGAAGACGGTTTTCCAAGCTCGTTCGACTTTTGGCCCGCCTGGAGGGTCGCCGGACCTGGCGGCGGTTGGGTCAGCACCGAAACACCGGCACCGCCAGGGGCAGCAGGGACCGGTTCCGGCCCATCCACCCGCACCGGGACGGGGTTGACCTCAACCGGAGCGGTGTTACCTCGCCCTGCCGTACCGAGGACATGTGGTTCCAACCGGATTTCGGCATAAAGCTGCCAGTGCCAGAGGGTGGCCTTTTCCCAGGTCATATCCAGCGCCTGGAGTAAATCCTGCCCGGGAGGAAGCAGGTCCAAGGGGCAACCGTCAGCCAGCTCCGGCTTCAATCCGCTGGCCGTGTACTCCACGGGGTAAAGGCGACACACAAGAGGCCGAACTTCCCAAGGAAGCCGACAGCCCATGGGTCCCAGGAAGACGCAGTCGCCCGTACTTGACCGCCGCAAGACCCGGCGAGAACCGTCAGGGCGGAAGACGCACCTTGCCCACTCCGGGTCGTCATCCTGGTCCAGATACCGTGGATCGGCCGGCTCACGGAATTCGAAGAAAGCAAAATGACCCACAAACGCCCCGATCCGTTGGACATCGCCCGGGGTAACGTAAATCTCGCAGATTTGGCAGCATGTTTTACCCCGCTGCGCGCACCGCGAACACAAAGATGCCTCATTTCCCATGATCCACCCCTTTCTTACTTGTCTGAGGACTGTTGCAAGGGATCGGGATACCGGAAAATGGCACCTTCGTAGTTGCGGAGGACGAGGTCATCACCCTCCCGACCGACAACATAGTTCGGCTGGAGCGGAATCTTGCCGCCCCCGCCCGGGGCATCGATGACAAACGTGGGCACGGCGTAACCGGACGTATGCCCCCGCAAGCCTTCGATGATTTCCAGGCCCTTGGAGACCGGTGTCCGGAAGTGGGCCGAACCGCTGATCGGGTCGCACTGGTACAGGTAATACGGTTTGACCCGCATCTTGAGCAGTTCATGGACCAGCCGCTTCATGGTCTCAACGTTGTCGTTGATCCCTTTGAGCAGGACGGTCTGGGAGCCGAGGGGAATCCCCGCGTCGGCCAATCGCCCACAGGCCGTGTAGGCCTCAGGCGAGCACTCGTCCGGATGGGTAAAGTGGATGCTCATCCACAGGGGGTGATACCGCCGCAGGACCCGACACAACTGTGGTGTGATCCGCTGCGGAAGGACAACAGGGACCTTGGTTCCGATCCGCAGGAACTCCACGTGAGGAATCTTCCGCAGCTCGCCGAGCAGCCAATCGAGTTTCTCGTCGCTTAGCGTCAGCGGATCGCCTCCCGATAGGAGAACGTCCCTCACGGTCGGCGTACGGCGGATGTAATCCAGCCCCAAGGCCAGCCGATCGGCACTCGATTTCAACTCTCCATGACCGACGACACGGCTTCGCGTGCAATATCGGCAATAGGTCGAGCAGAAATCGTGGACCAGGAAGAGAACGCGGTCCGGGTAGCGGTGGACGATCCCCGGCACCGGGCTGTCCTTGTCCTCGCCCAAGGGGTCATCCGCCTCGCCGGGCGAACGGACAAATTCCGCCGTGCGAGGAATGACCGTCTTGCGCAACGGCTGGTCCGGGTTATCCGGGGAGATCAAGGCCATATAGTACGGCGTGATCGCCACCGGCAATTTGGACCCCGCATGCTCGAGGGCTGCCCTTTCATCCGGCGAAAGAACGAGCATCCGCTCGATCTCTTCCAATGTGCGGATGCGGTGGCTAATTTGCCAATGCCAATCGTTCCAGAGCCGGTCGGGAACGTCACGGTAGAAGGTCCGACGAAACTGTCGAACACGGATGTCGGTCCTGACCCGCCGGAGAGCTACCGGCGGGGGATCACCGAGCGAAGACGAATCTGCACCCGAAAACGTCGGGTAAGGCAGGAGACCGCTATCGGGGGTCTCAAAAAGAGGGAGAACATTCAGTGCCGCACCGGAACTCGGAGGCTCCTCTTCGGCGGCACGCACAGACGCTGTCTCAGCGTCAACGGTGGCCATAGCTAACCGATCCTTCGTTAATCACTGCGGTCAGGCGACAACCCATCCACGTTGCCCGTGCTCCGACTCGCGGGACGGCCATGACACCACAGTGATCAAACCAATTCATAAAAGGATTATCGGAAGACCAAATCTTGTCAAGAGGAAGAAATTTCCGCCACCGCGCAGATTTTTGGGTCCAGCGTCGATCCCGGCTACCCGAACCCGAATTCGAGGGCCACCGCCCGTTACATTCAAACCAAATGTTTGGAGGGCCACGCGCCGTCGTGGCCGTGAACGACAATGGGGCACCAATCGGCATTTCGGCGGACGCGACGGCGCGCGTCCCTCCAGATTTAATGGAAAACGTTGGGTCGTTCCAGATTTGATGGATCACCGCGCAAAAAAAACCGGGCGACCACAAGGGTCGCCCCTACCGTCGTTGGAAGATCGCGCGAAAAAACGGGCAAACATCATCCCGTCATTCGCCGCCGTAAAGTTCCGTCAGTAGCCGCACGGCGGTGTTGACCAGCATTTCGCCGGAACCCTCAGCACAGCGGGCACTCACGACCTCGTACTGACCCTCGGCATAGGCCGAGCGGTTCGGCACGTATCCCAACGAACCGTTGGCCAGTTCCACGACAAACGTCTGGCGGAAGGGCGAGGCCGCCTTGATGCTTAGCCCCAGGTCAACGAAAATCTCCCCGGGCAGGGCCACCCAGGCTACGTCACGTCCCAGCGCGATGACTTGGACCTCTGCCTCCAGCGGCTGACCGTTGCGATCGGCCACATCCAGGACCTTGTAGGCAAAGACCTGGTCCAGGAACTTGGCCTTGCTGCCCTGGGCGATGATCTCTTTGGCCCGTTTGACATCCTCCTCCGTGATGGGCGCTAAGGGCAGAGGCACAATTTCTCGTCGAACGGCCAGCCGGCTGCCCGTAACGGGCTGCAATTTCATCAAGGCTTTCATCACATCCCCGGCCAGGATCGTCCCAATCCGTCCTGCTTCTTCCGGCCCTTTTTGCCGATCTTTCCAGCGGACGTTGATATGATTGATGTCGCCGCACGTCCCGTTGCCGAACAGCGTCACAAATTGCGGCCCTTTGTATTCCGCCAGGCGCTTGGCCAAAACGCCGGGATAGTCCGCCGAAATCCACGTTCCTCCCACCGTGTCGCAGTGCAGGGCAAAATTGACGTAGGCCGCCACAGGCTCGCTTTTGAGCGTTTCCACATAAAGGACCAAAACATCGGGATCAATGGGATTGATGGGTCGAATGATGTTCGGATTCAATTTTCCCGGATTCCAACCCACGCTCCCATCCTTCATCCAAAAGCGACGGCAGAACGAGAGTTCATGTTCCTCCTGGCGGGCAAAGGCCAGACGGCACGGCGTCCGGTTTTTGAAGGCCTCGGCAACCACCTGGGCGATCTTCTCCGGCAGG
>FWWL01007720.1_pt1 | contig 14403 bp, 13 predicted proteins | sample 2228331 | NCBI WGS metagenome assembly FWWL01 (sample SAMEA103939775, study PRJEB20133) | metagenome
CAGATAGACAAATAAAGGAATTAAAGGAAAGGCAGGGAGAAACAGATAAACAAATAAAAGAGCTAAGAGAATTACAAGAGAGAGACCATAAAAATTTAACAAAAGCTATATCTGACTTAAATGGAGTATGGCAGAATTATACAGAGAAGATAATAATTGATGGACTTGAAAATGCTCTAAAAAATTATGGTTTAAAACTAATACAACCAGCAATAAAGCCACCAATAAGAAGGATAGATGGAAAGGATTTTGAGATTGATGGACTTGCTGTTGGAAGAGATTTTGTAATAGTAATTGAGACAAAGACAAAGCCAAGCAAAAAAGCAATAAAGCAATTAGAAAACAATTTAAAGAAATTTTTAACATTTTATCCTGAATATAGGAATTATAGGATTTATGGTGCCATTGCAGGAATAATAAGTTCTGATGAGATTAAGAATTTAGCTGAAAGCAAGGGATTTTTTGTAATAGAACATAAGGATGGAGAGGATGTTAGAATTCTAAATAGAAAAGATTTTAAACCCAAAAATTATTCTACTTAATTTGTCAAGTAAATTAAGGGGGAATAGGCTACTTTATGATTTAAAATTTTCGTATGTCAAATTTGGATTTTGTTCATTTGCATGTTCATAGTGAATATAGTTTATTAGATGGTGTTCCAAGTATTTCAGATCTTGTAAAGAAGGCTAAAGAACTATCAATGCCTGCACTTGCTCTTACTGACCATGGTAATTTATTTGGTATTATTGAATTCTATGAGAGTGCTATTAATGAAGGTATAAAGCCAATAATTGGAATGGAAGCCTATGTCGCTCCTGCTTATAGAAATCAGAAACCTACAAAAGAAGACGAAAGTGCATACTTTCATATTACACTACTAGCAAAGGATGATGAAGGTCTTAAAAATTTATATAAACTTTCAACATTTGCTTATTTAGAAGGTTTCTTTGTACGACCAAGAATAGATAAAGAGCTATTAGAAAAGTATTCAAAAGGTATAATAGTTTTATCAGGCTGTCCAAAAGGTGAGATTGCTCAGAATATACTCACTAATAATTATGAAAATGCTAAAAATTTAATAGGATGGTTTTATGAAATTTTTAAGGATGATTTTTACCTTGAAATTCAAGATGTTGGCATTAAGGAGAATAAGAAGATAAATAGAGAATTATTAGATTTTGCACAAAAATCCAACCTAAAATTAGTTGCTACAAATGATGTTCATTATATAGAGCAAGAAGACTATAAAATACAAGATATATTACTTGCAATTCATAGTAAAAGTAAAATTGATGACCCAAAACGTTTTAAAATTGAAACAAGAGAAATCTATATGAAAAGTTCTGCTCAAATGTATGAGTTATTCAAAGGTTATGAATTTGCTCTAAAAAACACATTAGAAATAGCGGAAAAATGTAATTATAACATAAAATTAGACCCAAATAATCTAAAATTACCAAAGGTATCAACAAATAGAAGTTTAAGAGATTTGGCTTATGAAGGTTTAAAGAATAAGATGGGAGGTGAAATACCTTTTGCTTACAGAGAAAGGCTTGAAATGGAACTTGAAACAATTGAAAAACTTGGATTTGGTGGTTACTTCTTGATAGTTTATGATATTGTTCAATTTGCCAAAAATAATAATGTCCCTGTTGGACCAGGAAGGGGTAGTGCAGCAGGTTCTTTGGTCCTATATGCATTAGATGTTACGAAAATTGATCCACTTAAATATAATCTTCTATTTGAAAGATTCCTAAATCCTGAAAGGATTTCTCCACCAGATGTTGATTTGGATTTTGGGGATATTAAGAGGGATAAAATTATTGATTATTTGTTTGAAAAATATGGTATAAATTCAACCGCTCAAATAATAACATTTAATAAGCTTGGAATAAAAGCTGCAATAAAGGATGTTGCAAGGGTTTATAATTATCCATATGCAGAAATAAACTATCTAACCAAGCTAATTCCATATAATCCAAATGTTCCAAAATCAAAAAATGAAATTTTTAAGGAAATTTATTCAATACCTGAGATTAAACAAGCTTTACAATCAAATCCAAAATTGTATGAAATACTAAATTATGCAAAAGCTATTTCAGGCAAACCAAGAACAACCTCAGTTCATGCAGCAGGTATAGCTATAACACCTGATGATATTACAAACTACACACCCTTAGCTATTTCAAAGTCTTCAAACAAAAAGGACAAAATTATAACCACCCAATTTGATAAGGATATTCTTGAAAAGCTTGGTATACTAAAAATAGATTTGCTTGCTGTGACAGTCCTTAGTATTATTGAAAAGACTGTTGAATTGATCAAAATTAGGAAAGATCTTAACTTTGATATTGATAAAATTCCAATTGATGATAGGAAAACTTATGAAATGCTTTGGAGAGGTAATTTGATTGGTATATTTCAGCTTGAATCTTCAAGGGGCATGCAGGACTTAGTTATGAAGTTGAAGCCTGATAGATTTGAAGATTTAATAGCCTTAATAGCACTATATAGACCTGGTGCATTGAATTGGGCAGATGAATATATAGATAGGAAATTTGGGAGGAAGAAAATTGAATACGATTTTGAAGAGTTAGAAGATATACTAAGAGAGACATATGGGATTATTGTATATCAGGAACAAGTTATGCAAATTGCAAATAAACTGGCAGGTTTCACACTTGGTCAGGCGGACGTTCTAAGAAAAGCTATTGGAAAAAAGAAAAAGGACTTAATGGATAAGATGCGAGATGAATTTATAAATGGTGCAATAGGTAGAGGCAAAGACCCACAAAAAGTTATGAAACTTTGGGAAACTATTGAAAAATTTGCCGAGTATTCATTTAATAAATCACATTCCGCCGGTTATGCTCTACTAACTTACCAAACTGCATATCTAAAAGCAAACTATACAATTGAATTTTATACCGCATTATTGTCGCTTGAAATGTTAAAAGGACAACAATTTTCCAAAAAAGCACCAGCTATTATTTATGAAGCCAAAAAGTTTGGTATAACTGTTCTTCCACCTGATATAAATGAAAGTGATTATGAATTCAAAATTGAAGATGAAAATACAATAAGATATGGACTTGGTGGTATTAAGGGAATTGGTGAAAATACAATTAAGGATATACTAAATGCAAGGAAAATTGGTAAGTTTAGAAGTATAGAAGATCTGAGAATTAGAGTTAAAGGAATAAACAAAAAAGTTTTAGAAGCTCTTATTAAATCTGGTGCACTTGATAAGTCAATAAAATCAAGGAAGAATGCTCTTTTAAGGGTAAATGGAAGAGGAAATGTTTCGACAGGAAATAGCTTGTTCTCAATAGGTTTTGATAATAAAAATGAAACTATTCAACAAGATGATGAAAACTTCATATTAAAGTGCGAAATGGAATCACTTGGGATGTATTTAACAAGACATCCATTGGATAGCTTTAAAAAGTTATTTGAGCTATATCATGGCTTTACGATAGAAGATTTGTATAATGAAGATATTAAGGATAATAAAGTTGTTCTATATGTTGCAAAAGTTTTCATGCAGACTAAGAAGAATTCAAATAAGGAAACTTATTGCATTTTGACAGTAGAGGATTTTACAGGTTCAATTGATGTATTTGTCCCTGCTAGTAAATATAATCAATATAGGGATATTATTGAAAGAGATCATTTTGCATATAAAATAACTGGTATTCTAAGCTACGATGAGGAAGATGAACAGAGATATCCTGAAATTATGCTTGAAAGTATAGAAGTTTTAACACCTAAGAATTTTGGTAGTAAAGTCATTTTTGAATTAGATTTAAATGACGAAGTAAATGTTAACAAGTTAATAGAGTTTATAAAACAAAAGCATGCAGATGATGGTTTTGAGATTATCTTAAATATCAGAAACGAGAAAATATTTGAAAGATATAAATCTCACCTATATAAGCTTGAGAGAACAGCTTTATTAGATGAAATAAAAATTGATGGACTTAAAGTATCAATTTTATAGGATATTTATAACAACCTATCAACAATACTTTGAAGTTCTCTAATATGTTCTGCACACTTATTCAGTAATTTCCTTTCATCTTCATCTATTTCAAACTCTACAATCTTCTCTAAACCATTTTTCCCAAGAATTATCGGAAGACCTATTACAACATCATTAAGATTATACTCACCTTTTGTATAAATGCTTGCAGGAACTAATTTCTTACTATCTTTTAGAATTAGCTCTACCATATAAGCTACTGCATCACCAGGTGCAAAGAATGCAGATGTTCCCATAAGTTGAACTATCTCACCACCACCATATTTAGTTTTATTTACAATTTCATCTATATCTTTCTTACTTAAAAGCTTAGTAATTGGAATACCATTTACAGTTGTATATTTAATAAGTGGGAGCATATCATCACCATGTGTTCCAAGAACTAAACCTTGAACTTCAGAAGCCGAAACATTTAATTTTTGAGATACAAAATAAGCAAGTCTTGCACTATCTAAAACACCTGCCTGACCTATTACTCTTTCCCTTTCAAATCCTAAAATTTTATATGCTGCATATGTCATGGCATCCAATGGGTTTGTAACAACTATAACAATTGAATTTTTAGCATAATTTTTAATTTTCTCACATACATCCCTAATAATTTTGAAATTTACTTCAATGAGGTCATCTCTTGACATCCCAGGTTTTCTTGGTAATCCAGCTGTAATTACTACAACATCTGAATCAGCTATATCTTCATAGTTTGAGGAACCTTTAATTTTAGATGAAAAGCCTATGATCTGCCCTGCTTGACCTAAATCTAATGCTTTTCCCTTAGCTAACCCTTCAACAATATCAATGAGAACTATATCTGCTAGATCCTTATAAAGAAGATATCTTGCTGTTTCTGAACCAACATTACCAGCACCGATGATTGATACTTTAAAGCGCATACGGGGACGACGGGATTTGAACCCGCGACCTTCGGCGTGACAGGCCGACGTTCTAACCAAGCTGAACTACGTCCCCAAATTAAGTTTGAAAATTTTAAAGGATAAATTTTTCTACTTTAAAATTTCAGAACTATGAGAGAATACAAAAATTATATAGGTGGAAAGTGGGTTGATAGCAAAAGTGATAAGAAATTTGAAAGTAGGAACCCTTCGAATTGGGATGAGATTATAGGAATTTTTCCTGATGCCAATGAAGAGGATGTTAATTTAGCAATTGAGAGTGCAAAAAAAGGCTTTAAAGTTTGGTCAAAAATTCCTACTCCAAAGCGAGGAGAAATATTAAGAAGGGTTGGTGAAATTTTACTTAAGAGAAAAAGTGAAATTGCAAAACTAATGAGTAGGGAAATTGGAAAAACTCTAACTGAGGCTGAAGGCGATGTTCAAGAAGCAATAGATACCGCGTTTTATGCAGCTGGGGAAGGAAGAAGATTATTTTCATATGTGACACCTTCTGAACTTCCCAATAAATTTGCATTAACATTTAGAAGACCTATTGGAATAGTTGGTATTATAACTGCCTGGAATTTCCCTATTGCTGTTCCATCTTGGAAAATTTTTCCAGCACTATTAAGTGGAAATAGTGTTATATTCAAGCCTGCTCCAGATGGATCTGCAACAGGAGCTATATTTGCAGAAGTTTTCGAAGAAGCTGGACTTCCAGAAGGTGTATTTAATATAGTTTTTGGATATAGTTCTGGTAAATATCTTGTAGAGCACCCTGATGTTAAGGTAATTGGATTTACAGGTGGAACTGAAACTGGTAGGGCTGTTTATCAAAGTGCAGCTAAATACTTAAAGCGTGTATCTTTGGAGCTTGGAGGCAAAAATCCACAAATTGTTATGCCTTCTGCAAATTTAGATTTAGCGGTTGATGGTGTTCTTTGGGGTGCATTTGGAACAAGTGGTCAAAGATGCACATCTACTTCAAGACTTATTTTACACGAAAAAATTTATGATGAATTTATGGAAAAATTAAGAAGGAGATTACCAGAATTAGTAGTAGGAGACCCATTTGATCCCAAGACAACTGTTGGACCTATTATAAATCCACAATCACTTGAAAAAATTAAAAAATATGTAGATATTGGCATTAGTGAAGGTGCTAAGTTAAGTTATGGGGGTAAGGTTTTGAGTGATGGTTATTATGCGAAAGGATGGTGGTTTGAGCCTACAATTTTTGAAGATGTAAGTGTAAATATGAAAATTTTTCAGGATGAGATATTTGGACCAGTTTTAAGTGTAATAAAAGTATCAAGTTTTGAAGAAGCTATTGAAGTTGCCAATAATTCAAGATATGGATTATCATCTTCAATCTATACAAATGATATAAATGAAGCTATGAGAGCAATTGAGTTATTAGAAGCTGGTATAACATATATAAATGCTCCTACGATTGGTGCGGAAAGTCATCTCCCATTTGGAGGTGTTAAAGATACAGGAAATGGATATAGAGAAGGTGGATGGACAGTTTATGATATATTTACTGAATGGAAAACAGTTTACATTGATTTTTCAGGGAAGCTCCAAAAAGCGCAAATAGACACCTGGAAAAATTAATGCCAAAGCTAAACACAACAGACATCCTTAAACTTAAATTCTTAGGAAGTGTAAAGTTCTTTTCAAATTCTGCTATATTTACGCTTTCTTATATGGATGAAAAAGAAAATACATATATAACGCATCTTTATAGAGCAAACAAAAAAACAACACATCAAATAACATTTCAAGGGAAAAAGAATATAAATCCAAAGGTTTCAAAAGATAAAAAGTTATTAGCATTTTTATCAGATAGGCATGGTCAAAAGGAACTTCAAATCTATTACCTTAGGGAAGGATTATTTGAGCCAATTAAATTAACTGATGAAAAAGAAGGTATAAATGATTTTGTTTGGACAGATGATAATAAAATAGTTTTTGTAAAGTCCAAAAAGAAGAAAATAGAGAGTCCCTATGGAAAAGATTCCGATATTCATGTAATTGATAGGCTTGTATATAAATATGATAATGTGGGATATTTTGAAAATCAAGCAATTGAGGTCTATCTATTGGATCTAAGAGGTAATAAAAAGCTTCTATTTAGATCTAAAAATCGTTCAGTTTCAAATGTTAGACTTAGAGAGGATAAACTTTATTTCATTTCAAACTTTGATGAAAATTGGGACTTAAATAATTATAGCTATATTTACGAATATGACATAAAAACCAAAAAACTTAAAAAACTTATTGATGGAAACTGGGATATTAGTGCATTTGAATTTCACAACGATGATATAATTTTCATGGGTTCTAAACGAGATAGAGGTTTTGCAGAGATTAACCATTTTTATAAGTTAAAAGATAATCAAATCATTGACCTTACACCAAGTTTGGATAGAAATCCATATAATAGCCTAAATTCTGATAGTAGATATGCAAACAATCAATCCCCTTTCATAATTGATAAGGATGGAAATATCTATTTTTTATTAACGGATGGTCCAAGATGTGTTTTATGTGTATTGAATAAAAATGGAGAGATTAAAAGAGTTATTGAAGGGAATTTTTCTGTTGAGAGTTTTGATGTTGATGATGAAGGTAATATCTATTGGATTAAGCAAAGCTTTATAAATCCTGCTGAGTTGTATTTTAATGATAAAAAAATTACAAAATTTAATGAAAAGTTTTCAAAAACATACAAATTAAGAGAACCTGAATATATAAAATTTAGAACAAATGATGATGTTGAAGTTGAAGGATTTGTATTAAGAGCATATAATGATGATAAAAAGAAGAATGATAAATATCCTGCAATTTTAGAGATACATGGAGGTCCAAGGACCACCTACGGATATAGCTTTATATTTGAATTTCATTTACTTGCAAGTAATGGATATTTTGTCATATTTTCAAATCCAAGGGGTTCAGATGGATATGGCTTTGATTTTGCAAACAAAATTGTAAAGGATTATGGAAATAGGGATTACTTGGATATTATGGAATTTGTAGATGAAGTTTTAAAAAGATATAAGGAAATTGATGAAAATAGACTTGGTGTAACAGGTGGAAGTTATGGAGGATTTATGACAAATTGGATTATTACAAGAACTCATAGATTTAAATTAGCATTAAGTCAAAGAAGTATTTCAAATTGGTTAAGTTTTTATGGAACAAGTGATATTGGATGGTTATTCGGATATACTGAAATTGGTGGCACAATTTTCGATAATTTTGATGAATATATTAAGCGCTCTCCACTATTTTATGTAAAAAATGTTAAAACCCCACTTCTAATACTTCATACAGATAAGGATTATAGATGCCCTCTTGAACAAGCGGAACAATTGTTTGTTGCATTAAGGACGAATAATAAGGAAGTTAAGTTAATAGTTATACCTGATGAAAGTCATGAACTTTCAAGAAGTGGAAAGCCTAAGCATAGAATAGAAAGGCTATATCATATTCTAAAATGGTTTGAAAGGCTATGAGAAAATTTTTACTATTTTTATCACTTCTTGGATGTTTTAGTATTGAACAAACTCTATGGATTAAGAAGAATGATAAATACGATTTGTTATATAAGGTTAAAATGAGTTCATCTCTAACTCAAATAATATCAGAAGATAGTATTAGAGAACATTTGAAAGATGAACGAGCAAAGTATGTCAATATTCAAACTGACACAACTTTGGGTATTACTACAATTGAAATTTTTTATGAAGAACTAACATTAAGTGAGCTTATTGAGAAGGATAGTTTATTGAAAATCTATAAAGGGGAGAATTATCTTGAATTCTATAAAGTTATTTCACCACTTGATACTTTGACACATAATTTAATGTCTTTCTTGACTGATGAAGATCATTATAAGCTTGTTGTAATTTCCGAGAATAAAATTTTACAATCAAATGCAGATAGTGTTTTTGAGAACAAATTAGTTTGGCATTTTCCATTGAAGAAACTTTATGCTATGAAGGTAGGAGATAGTATAAAAGTTGTTTTTAGAGTAAAGAGATAAATTGAGAATCTCAAATTTACTAATCACATCACTTTTAATTCTGCTCTATTCAAACTCTCTAAGCATAAACACGATTTTATTTACCCTTTCATCTCTTCTCATTTTGCTATTTGCAAATTTTCAAAATGATTACATTGATAGGAAAATTGATTTAAAAAAAAATAAAAAAAGGTTTATTATTCATCCATTTTTCCAATTTTTGATACTTTTTGCTTCAATAGTGATTTCTACCTTTATAAACCTAAATGTTTTTGTTTTATTTTCAATTATGGCAGTTTTAATAAACTTTTACAATCTACATGCAAGCAGAAAGCCATATGGATTTTTGATTACAAGTTTTGTGATAGCAAATGGTGTTCTAAATCTTGGATTTGCATTTGGATTTAAAGAACATTTAGTTTATTTAGTTTTATTTTCATTTTTGTTTAATGTTCAAAGGGAAATTGTAAAGAGTTATATTGATTATGAATATGATCTTGGTTTTAGAAGAACAATTGCAATTGTGCTATCAAAAGACAAAACAAAAGTCTTAATAAGGCTTATTACACTTGTTATAATAGGGGTTTTGGTTGCTTTTGCATTCATCATAAAAAATCTCAATTTTTTATTATATACTACATTTTCTACTTTTATACTTTTACTATACTATCTCAACATCTATAATGAGCAATTACTTTCAAAAATTGTCAAAATTTTAATGCTTTTGGGTTTCATTTCAATTTTAATTTAATCCGATTTTGTGAGACTATTTAAATTAAGTTTATAAACACCTAAGAATTTTTTTGTGATACCTAGTAAGTAAAATTCGTTTTCAACTTTTATAATTTTCAAAATATCCTCAATTTCCTTGTCAAAATGTTGGAAAATCTCTTCCCCATTATGGTAATTAACAATTTTTATAACACCTCTTTTTTGACCTTCCCTCATTGAATAACCATATGCTACAATTTTGTTATTCTCGATCAAAACATCTCTAAATGTTTCATCAAGATAATAAACACCAAGCACTCTTGGATTATAAACCCAAATATCATCCCCCATCAAATCTTTTAAGTTTAAATAAAATGTTCTTTGAGAAGAACCATAAATCAAAATTGTTCTTTCATCTAAATCTAATTTCAAATCAGAGATTATAATTTTTGTAGAAATTTTGTTATACCACCTTAACTTTCTATCCTCAAAGAAGTAGAGATAAAAGTTTCTTTTGGAGAGTCCTGCAACCAAAGCATAAATGCTATCTTGTTTACCAAAATATGGTAAAAACATTTCAAAGTTCCTAATCTCTAATGTGTCAAAACTGCTTATAGAAAGTAAAGAGATTTTCCTTGGAATTGTATCCGAAAGTATAATAAAGTCATTTATAACATTATATTTGCCCTTAATCTCAGAAATAATTTTTAAATTCAAGTCAAATATAGCAAAAATACTATCTTTCCAAGCCAAAATGCGACTTTTTGAGCAGGATATATCTGAAAAATTACCTCTTACAAAGTTCATTATTCTATTATTCTCATAATCAAATTTATAAATACCTTCACTTGTTAATATGAACAAATCATCATTAGATTTGCAAGTGTTAATAAATTCCGATTTTAAATCAGTGCTATACAATTTTTTATTTTTTTTATAAGCTTCAATTTTATTACCTACAAAGAATATCACATCATTCTTTGTAAATATCAGATAGGGTAGGAAGTTGAGTTTGAAAAGAAGGTAAATTTCTATCAAAACATTTAAAATTTTAAAGGATAGATTATGCCCACTTTAAAATTTTACAACTTATGTTATTAAATGATTTAATTGAAAAATTCAAAAATAAAAACAGACTAGCTCTATCAAAAATTATAACACTTGTGGAAAATGAGATAAACACTGAGCTAATATTGTCAGAAATTTATGAACACATAGGAAAGGCTCATAGAATTGGTATAACAGGACCACCTGGTGCAGGCAAATCCACTTTATTAAATAAGCTCTCAATTCACTATAGAAAAAATCATTATAATCCATCAATTATTGCAGTAGATCCATCTTCCCCATTTTCAGGTGGTGCTTTGCTTGGAGATAGATTTAGGATGATGGATGCACTGAATGAAAGCGTCTATATTAGAAGTATGGCAAGTAGAGGAAGTCTTGGAGGTATTGCAAGAACCACAATTTTTGTTGCGGATGTAATGGATGCTTATGGATTCGACCCTATATTTATAGAAACAGTTGGTGTTGGACAGATTGAGCTTGATATTATGAAAGCATCTGACACAATTGTAGTTGTTCTAGTTCCAGAATCAGGCGATAGTATTCAAGCAATGAAAGCTGGACTTATGGAAATAGGAGATATTTTCGTTATAAATAAAGCAGATAGGGAAGGTGCTGACAGGATTTACATAGACCTAAAACTAACTCTTGAGATGGGTTTTAATACAAAGGATAAGAATTGGAAACCGCCAATTATTAAAGTTTCTGCTATTAATGGAACGGGTATTCAGGAACTGTTTGATGCTATAAATAAACATAAAGAATACATTAAAAGCAATGAAAAACTCATTGAAATGAGGAAAAGAAGATACTATAATGAATTTGAAGAACTTGTAAAGGAGAAACTATGGCAAAGGTTTAAGGATGAAAAGAAGATAGAAAAAATTTTGGAAAGGGGGTTTCTAGAAAAGAAAAGTCCCTATGAGCTTTTAAAAGAGGTTTTAGATGATTAAGGTAATTGCAGAAAACAAAAAGGTAAAGTCAAACTATGAGATTATTGAAACATATGAAGCAGGTATTGAACTTAAAGGACCTGAGGTTAAATCTATAAAGCTTGGTAGAATTTCATTTAAGGATAGTTTTATAATTATTAAAAAGGGAGAACTTTATGTTATAAATATGTATGTGGCACCTTACGAGTTTTCAACGCATGAAAAATTTGATCCAGAGCGACCAAGAAAATTATTACTTCATAGAAGAGAGATTGATAGAATTATAGGGAAGTCAAAGGAAAGGGGATTAACGATTATTCCACTCAAAGTTTATCAAAAAAAACATCTGATTAAAATGGAAATAGCACTTGCAAAAGGATTGAAAAAGTATGAAAAAAGGGAGAAGATCAAGGAGAGAATTTTAGAAAGAGAAATAAAGCGAGAGTTAAAGAAACATAGATGAAACTTTTAGAAATTCACTTATACTTTTTAATTTTTTATCCTTATCTGACAAAATTGGATTTTCAACAGGCCATGGAATTTTTAACAATTCATCATTATAAATGATACCATCCTCATAATTTGGGTTATAGTATTCATCAACAAGATAGATTAGATGTGTATTTTCAAGTGCCAAAAATCCATGTGCATATCCTTTTGGAATGAAAATTGCCTTATTTTCATCAAGCTCAATTGTAATATAATTTAAACCTTTTAAATCAACTACAACATCAAAAATTCTACCACTTATAACCTTTACTAATTTTGCTTGCTCTTTTGGATATCTTTGAAAATGAAGACCCCTTATAACATTTTTTTCTGAAAATGAATGATTTAATTGAACAAAATGAACATTCAAGTTTAATTCTCTAAAAACTTCAATAAAAAATCCCCTATTATCAGCAAACTTATCAAGTTCAAAAAGAAAAACACCTTTTAGTGATAATTCACTTACTTTCACCTTATATTCAAAATTTTCATTATTTCCCTAACTACATTATAATCACTATCTTCTGCAGTTGCTATACCATCCCAACTATAAATCTCTTTCAAAATTTTCATCACATTTTCATCATTATTCAAATCCAAAAATACCTGCTTTAACTTATGCTTCAAGTTTCCATCTAAATTCCTTCTTACTACAATTCCATCATTTGGTATACTATCAGTATATGCTACAATTTCAAGCTTATCTTTTATATCTTTATATTCTTTTAACAACCTATTTTCTGCACCCTCAAATGTCGTAGCTAAGTCTGCTTCCTTATTATAAACTGCTAGAATTGCATTATCATGTGAACCAGTCTGAATTCTATCCTTAAAGAACTTATCAGGATCAATACCTTTTCTTATTAAGTATGCTTTTGGAAATATATAACCGCTTGTTGATGCTGCATCAGGATACGCCCAAATTTTACCTTTTAAATCATTTAAATTTTTTACTTCTCCCTTCCTTACTACAAATTGAGACCTATAATAAGCTTTCCCTTGCCTAATAGCCTTTGCAATAATCTCAACATTATACTTCTCATGAGCTAAAACATATCCGAATGGAGGTAAAAATGCAATATCTATTTTATTACTACCAAGTGCTTCTATAAGAGCAGTATAATCCGTTGCTAAGTATGTTTTAATTCTAATACCAAGCTTTTTTGATAAAATATCTTCAAGGGGTTTTACTGTTGTTGCTATCTTTTCAGTTTCTGCAGATGGTGTGAATCCAAGAACTAAAATATTCTCCCTATTACAGCTTATTAAAAAGACAAAAGCTAAAAACCTTTTCATTTCATCTACTAATTTGCATCTTACTTCTATAGATATAACCTATATCTTCAATAACATCCTTTATTTTCCTATCATCGAAATTTTCATCTACAATTATAATAAATAAATCCCTTCTAACATCATATGAAACTTTTCTTACGCCATTTAAAGGCTCTAAAGCTTCTTTAACTTCTCTAATGCAATCTTTGCAAACTAAACCACCTCTACTTATAGGTGACCCATTAGGTTGGGCAACCCTTATTCCTATAATTCTTTCACCGCTATCAGCAAAAACCAAACCTAAAAAAATCAAAATTAAAAATAACCTCATATTATCACCTGATTATCCCCCAAAAGGGGGACAAATGCTAATTCATCTGCTTTATACCCTTGTAATGATAACCAGCCTTTTCAATAGTATCCTTTATCTTCTGCTCGTCAAGTTTATATCCATCTTTTAGAACAATATAGAACAAATCTTTCTTAGCATCATATGAAACATCCTTCACTTCATCAAGCTTTAGAAGAGCATTCTTTACTTCTTCAACACAATGAGAGCAGGATATACCATCTACACTAATTGGTATTCCGTTAGCTTGTGATACTGCAACTGCACTAGCAGAAGTTTCATGCTGATGTGCCTTTTCTTTCCCTTCACCTGGGCATGCAAATGAAATGCCTACAAAGGTTAAAGTTAAAATGAGCGATCTCATAGCTTTCTATCTCCTCTCTAAGATCTTTACAATCTCTTCAGCGGCTTTAATTCCTTCCTTTATCATTCCAACACCTACTCCACCTCTGTAATATGCAAAAATATGTAGATTTTCATATGCAGTGTTTAGATAAGCTACTAATTTTCCGTTTCTTGGTATCTTTTTAATCACTTTAAAATATTCCTCAATAGATGATGGTAATTTATCACTTGTATATCCTCTTGATAGCAAATAGCTATCAATTGCTCTT
>FWWL01007722.1_pt1 | contig 14402 bp, 11 predicted proteins | sample 2228331 | NCBI WGS metagenome assembly FWWL01 (sample SAMEA103939775, study PRJEB20133) | metagenome
GGGCTACAATCTACGATTGACAACCGCACAGGTTGTATACAGCGTGGGGGAATCTACCTGCTGGCGATTAGCCTCTACAACCGCGACCCTGTAAACGATCGAGGTCAGCCTATTTGGAACCCTGCGGGTGCTGGTCGAGCGGTGCGTTGTCCGGATGACTCCAGCGGGGCAAATACGGCGATTGCAGGTTGGGCGGGCGATACGACCCTGACAGGTGTGTACAATATCACCCTGCAAGGCGCGTACTTTGTGAGCCTCGATGGATGTCCGACCTGCCAGTCGCACAACGGCGATGTCGATAATAACGGTTGTGTGGACGACGCCGACCTGCTCGCGGTGCTGTTTGCGTTCGGTCAGTCGGGCGAAGACCTCGGACGCGTCGATGTGAACTGTGACGAGGTGGTGGACGACGCTGACCTGCTGTTGGTGTTGTTCAACTTCGGTAGCGGTTGTTAGCCCTCACCCCCAGCCCCTCTCCCACGCTGTGGGAGAGGGAAATGAACCTCACCCCCTTGCCCCCTCTCTGCTTGCGGAGAGGGGGCAAGCTGACAGGGGTACAACCTTTCAGTTCACTTTTGGGACGAACGGCAGATATCTCCTGCGATTTCAGCCCTCACCCCCAGCCCCTCTCCCACGCTGTGGGAGAGGGGAGTCGCACTCCCTCCCTCTCCCGAAGCGTCGGGAGAGGGAGGGCAGGGGTGGGTGAGGGCTTCGTGAGGCTGAGGAATAGGGGTTTTCGCCCTGAAAAAATATGCAAAGGCGTTGGAAGTTGAACTCAAACCGTGTACCCCTGTCAGCCTTACTAAGGGGGGAATCAGAGGGGGGATTGACACGGGCGGGACGCCCGTGCTACGAATGGACTTCTCGAACAGCCTCTGGGTGGGTTGGCATTTTTGTTAGGCATTCCAATAGAGGGGCACACTCGTCCAACTCGCATTCCCCATCACTCGGTTGTATACTCTCATCGGCGTTCCACCACACCCAATCCGACACAAGTGCCGATACTCCTGCTGGTTCAGGTGGTCTTTTTTCCACACTCTCCCACCATCGCTATTATACCCATACTCGTATGCCAACGACTTATTTCTATTTGTGATTGTCCTCCCATAGCCAACACTATGGACGAGAAAGTGTGCCACACAGCACTATTCCCTCAGCCCGACTGCACCACACACGACCTTGAGCGTCCAAGCCAAAGGGTGGCTCAACATTTTCCATGTCGTCCTGCGAACGGTCAGAAAGGTTCAATCGCACTAACTGATATATTCCCTCTCCATCAACGGGATATCCATATAGCATAGGGCGTTCAGGGTTCGGATTCCAAACCCAAAAATCCCATACCCTTCTCTTCATCTCTTGCTTGTCCAAATCACCCAGAGCAATCAGCAACTCCACTTCACCTGTATCGGGGTCTAATAATCCAGCCCACCGCTGTTCTGCATGCTTTGTCAGCAAGATGACCTTTCCATCGGAGGTCGACCACGTAAGCGTTGTCGTTTCTTTTAGGGGCAGGCGCGGGGTGATAGAAATCGCCTGATGGTTCTCTGCGTTATACAGTACAAAACGAGGCGAGCGCGCTCCAAACCGAGCAATAAACTGCTTCGGACGCACCCAAGTCAAAGAGTACAAATCAGCGAGCGCTTCTGGTTCCAGGCTGAACTCGTGGACTGCACCGGTTTCAACCTCCCACAACAGAATCCCTCTGTCGGTTTCGGCAATCACCTCCCTTCCATCAGGGGAGAGCACGGCTTTCAAATTTGCCGTTTCATCGTTTTGGAAGGGGCTTAGGTTGAGACGCCAAGACTTTCCGCTCTGAACTTCCATCACGATGTATGCTGGCGGGTTATCTGCAGAAAGAAGAAACCGCTTGGACTGTCGGTCCCACATCGCTCCTCCCACAAAGGGCAGACTGACACGCTCCGCAAACTGTTTGAGGAGAGACTGTTCCTTGAGCGAATAGAGGAGCACTGCCCCAGATTGTTTGTTCTGAAGAAGCGCAAACGAGCCATCTGGTGAGGGATAGGGTTGATATTTGGAGTAGTCTATTTCCTGTGCTGAAGGTGTTTTTGTCTGCATCAGCACGATGCTCACAAGTAGCGTTATCAGAAATATCATTGTTCCCAAAACCAGCCTCTTCTTCATCTTCTTGACCTCCTTACTTTCCCACCATCGCTATTGTACCTATACTCGTATGCCACCTGTTTGTTCCCATTTTCATAGTCCCGCTCTATCATCCCCTTCTTTGCGCGCTCGCTGAAACGGGATAAAACGCAAGCAAGCAGTTGCCTTTGCACACTGCGGTGCCCTCCATTCCTTCGCGCAATTGTTGGAACAGGGCAGGCGTGCATTCAAACTCCTCGCCCTGACCGTCGGGAAAGCGCAGGCGCACATAGTAGCACAGCTCGCTGGGCGCATATCCCATCGGATACACAATCATCTCGCCCTGCCGATTGGTGTAAAAGCGGGCGGTGATGGTGGCGCCGGGGTAAACTCGTCGTAGCCCCCATCGGCGCGTGAGATGGATGATGGCTATCGCCACTATGCCCCCAAGAACGAAGATGCCCCCAATCAACGCGAGGACACCTGCCGCCTTCCATAGTGTCGGATTGAATCGAAACCTTCTCAATCCGCTACCGCGTCTGCTTGGGATAACCAGGAAGAGAGCGACCACCCACAAGCTCGCCCCTATCCACAAAAGAATGGATGCCCAACGCTCACGCCACTTCATGGTAGCTACAGTGAACAATCCACGCTGAAGGCGAGTAGTCCAGAAAAATCGCTTCTACCTCCACAGGCTGGTCGAGGGGTACCGAGATGGGTGTATATCGCTTTTGAGAACGATCGGATAATGGGAACAGAATAGAGAAGCCCCCCAAGATTATCCCGATGAACCCTATCAAACTCCAGCAGTTTTTGTTCAACATGCTACACCCTCCTGTAGACCTCTTTTCGGCAGAGCGTGTCCGATTCCTGTAATACGAAGGGGATTGTTTTGAGATTCTTCGCTTCGCTCAGAATGACGAAAGAAGGGGTAATCAGAATGATGAGAAGAAGGGCAACAGTGGGAGGCGGGCTACAAATGTGCCACAGGCTCGTACTCGATCTCCACGACCTGCCCGTCGTATGCCAACTCGATGCCGTTGGGCAGTTCGGCATTGGTCTGCTCGTAGTCGAAATCGTGGGTCAGGTGGGTGAACAGGGTGCGCTTCGCTTGGAGGGTCTGCGCTACCTGTATCGCCTGTTCGATGTTGAAGTGGGTGGGATGGGGCGCACGGCGCAGGGCATCCAATATCAGCAACTCCAGCCCGTACAACCGCTCCATCGTCTCAGGTGGGATATAGCTCACATCGGTCACATAGGCGAAGTTGCCCACTCGGAACGCCAGAATGGGCATTTCCCCGTGAAACACGCGCAGAGGCTCAAAGTACAAATCGCCTATCTGGAGCGGGGTCGGCAGTTCCAGGAACTGGATTTGGGGGATACTGACGCCCGGCGGATAGGGAAAAAACACATACCGAAACACGCGCTTCAGGTCGTCCAACGCGTTCGGCTCGGCATAGACGGGCATGGGGGTCTTGGTGCGTAGGGTGAACCCTCGCACATCGTCCAAGCCCATAATGTGGTCGGCGTGGGTGTGGGTAATCAGCAGGGCGTCCAAGTGGTCGTCCAGCCCTGTTCGAATCAGTTGTAGGCGCAGTTCGGGGGGGGCATCGATGACCACGCGCGTTGTGTCGGTCATTAGGTGGATGGCGGGGCGTGTGCGGTGGTTGCGTGGGTCGGTGGAAGTGCAGACCGCACACCGACAGCCAATCTGGGGCACACCCATCGAAGTGCCACACCCCAGCACTGTGATGCGCAGACGCATTAGCCCTCCTTCTCTTGGTGAAGCAAGGTCAAAGCGTGGCGCAGAGTGGGGATGAGGCGGTTCGCCACCGCCTGCGCCGCCACCGAAATCGCCTGACGCACGGCGTAGCGGTCGGAGCGTCCGTGCCCGATGATGCACACGCCATCCACGCCCAGCAAAGGCGCACCGCCATACTCGCGGTAATCTAAGCGACGCTTAATACGGTTGAACGCAGGCTTCAGCAGGGCTAAGGGGAGCGTGTTGAGTCGGCTGCGAGTGAGTTCTTCCTTGATGACCTTCAGCACGGTTTCGGCAACACCCTCGCCCGTCTTCAGGAACACATTCCCTACAAAGCCGTCGCACACCACCACATCGGCGACCCCCTCAAAGAAGGTTTTGCCTTCCACATTGCCGATGAACTCGTCGCCGAGTCGGGCTTGGAGCAGTTGGTACGCCTCTTTCGTGACGCTGTTGCCCTTGGTGGCTTCTTCACCGATGTTGAGCAGTCCGACGCGGGGGTTTTCAATTTCCAGCACTTGGCTGGCGTAGATTTGCCCCATCAGGGCGAAGTCGAGCAGTTGGCGTGGCGTGCAGTCGACCGTTGCCCCGCTATCGAGAAGCACGCACCGCCCGGTATAGGTGGGCAGGACAGTGGCGATTGCAGGGCGGTCGACATAGGGCAGTCCGCCCCAGAGCAGTTTTGCGGCGACGCCCACTGCCCCTGTGTTGCCCATCGAGACGAGTGCGTCGGCTTTGCCTTCCTTCACCAGTTTCGCTGCGACCACGAGCGACGAGTCGCGCTTGCGTCGCATCGCCATCACGGGGCTATCGTCCATCGTGATGACCTGCGAGGCGTGATGCAGGTGCAGGTTGCTCGGTCGTCCGCGCTTGGGCAGGAGCGGTTCGATCTGCTCGGTGTCGCCCACGAGCAGGATATCGAAGCTCACTTGGCGCGCCGATTCGAGCGCACCTGCGACGATTTCTTGGGGCGCGTAGTCGCCCCCCATCGCGTCGACCGCAATCGTCATCGTTTACTCGTTGGCGGTGCCGACGATGGCGTTCTCGTACTTGCGCTTGTTGTAGTAGCCGCAGGTCGGGCAAGCGCGGTGGGGCAAGTGCATCGCACCACACTGCTTGCATCGGCTCAGACCCGGTGCTTCCAACTTATAGTGCGTTCGGCGTTTCGCACCGCGTGCGTGCGAATGTCTGCGTTTCGGGTTTGCCATCTTTATTGCCTCCTAATTGTTTTCCTCTTCTGAGTACCAGGCGCGTGCCAGCGCCTCGAAGGCGGGATGCCCCTTGCGCGGGGCACAACTGCACACGCCCTCGTTCAGGTTCTGCCCACAGGTCGGGCAGAGCCCCTTACAATCGTCTCGGCACACCGGCGCTATCGGCAGCTCCAACAACAGATATTGCCGAAGCAGGTCGTCGGCGTGCAACAGGTTCCCCTCGAATACGGGGAACGAGTCGATATCTTCCACCGTGGCGAAACCTGTCGATGAAACTCCCGCAGGAATCCCTTTCAGCGGGAACTCCTCGTGGAGTTCGAACGCCACTGGGAGCTGAAAGTAGTTCAGACAGCGACCACATTCGAGCCACACGGTGGTGTGGAACTCGCCCTGCAATCGGATAATCCGACCGCCACTTTCTGCTACCAGCGTCCCGCGAATCGGTTCCGCCAGTGGGGGAGCCTCTTCTCGCTCCAACCAGATTTCGAGTGGATACTCCACTCTTCGTCCAGGGTGCTGGACGACATCATTCAAGTCAATCCAATACGCTTTCATGGCGCTCCCCCTGTAGCACAACGCTACGAATCGATAGTGTACCCGATGTGAGGGCGATATCGATAGGGGGATGCCCGCGAGGCGTTTCCTGAGGGGAAACACCTGTATCGCTTCGCCTTTGAGAATCACCCCTTCACTCCTCGCGCAGGCTTACAGGCAGGAGGAACACCCGTTCCACAGGCAGTTGGCACTCGGTGTCGTTGCAGGGCTGGTAGACCACGCGAACGCGCACATGCCCGTCCATCCCGCCTGTTGCGGCGGCGCGTGCGATCGGCACAATCGCCACTGCGCTCTCGGTGTACACATAGAGCGTCTCACCGCCCGCCGTGTAGGGCTGAGAGAGCGTCCAGTGCGGTTCACCGAACTCAATCGGCAGGTCGGTCGTGACTTCGACCTTCGTGGCGATGCGTCCGGGCTGTTCTTCGGGAGCGTTGATGTGCCAGCCCTCGTCGATTTCGAACACCACCACCAATCCTTCTGGTTGGGGCACGAGGCTCACGCGCACAGGACCCGTCTGCTCCTCTTCATTGAGGGCGGGTATCTCCATCTGCAGTTCGGGCAGGGTCATCGTCTCACCGTCCAGCAGGAGATAGCCATAGAGCAGGCTATCGCCCACCACGGGCGCGCGCTCCAGCAGACGCCAGCACGAATCGAGCGTGCCCTCTGCCAGTTCGCGATAGCGCTCACTGCGTTCGGGGTCGTCTATCTGCAGAACATTGCTCAGTTGCGCCAAGAACTGCACCACCGCCCCGTTGCCCGAAGGCATCGCACGGTCTTGGTAGGTCTTCACGGGCAGGATGAGCAGGTCGTGGTGCTTATCGGTGGTGTAGAAGCCCCCGAACTCGGCGTCGTGGAACCGCTCGATCATCTGGTCGGCTAACCGAATGGCGCGCTCCAGCCACTTCAGTTCGGGTTTCGCTTCGTAGAGGCTCATCAGCCCCATCCCGAAGTAGGCGTAGTCGGTCAGATAGGCGGGGATTGCCGATTCGCCGTCGCGGTAGCGGTGAAGGAGGATACCCTCCTCATTCCACATCGTGTTCCAGAGGAAATCGACACATTCGCTGGCGGGCTGATAGTATTCAGGCGCGTCCAGTGCGTCGGCTGAGTAGGCGAGCGCCCAGATTGCCAAGCCGTTCCAATCGGTCAGCACCTTATCGTCGCGGGCAGGGGCGGTGCGCTTCTGGCGTGCTTCCAGGAGTTTGGCGCGCATTTCGCTCAATCGCTGTTTGAGCGTCTCCAGCGGAATGCCGAACTCGTTCGCATAGGCGTCGAGGGGCTGGGTCATGTGCAGGATGTTGCGTCCTGTGGGGCGTCCTGTCGCCTCGTCGTGGGCGTTGCCTTCGGGCGTGACTTCGTACACCCTGCAGAACAGGGGGGCGTCCTCTTCGCCAAGGATTTCGTAGATTTCGTGTTCGCGCCAAGTGTAGTAGTAGCCCTCACCTTCAGGGCTGTCGGCGTCTAATGCGCTGGCGAAACCGCCTTCGGGCAAGCGCATCTCGCGCAGGAGCCACTGAAGCGTGCCGTGCGCAACCTCGGCGTAGATGTCCACTCCCGTCAGTGCGTAGGCGTAGGCATAAGCGTAGGCGAGTTGGGCGTTGTCGTAGAGCATCTTCTCGAAGTGGGGCAGGAACCAACGCTCGTCGGTCGAGTAGCGGTGGAACCCTCCGCCGATGTGGTCATAAATCCCGCCGTGCGCCATCTGCATCAGGGTGTTGAGCGCCATCAGCCCCAGCTGGTCGTCGTCTGCCTCCACCGCCAGATAGAGCATCGGGGGCAGGGCGGTGCTGGGCGGGAACTTGGGCGCGCCCCCGAAACCGCCATACTGGGGGTCATAGCCTGCCAGCAGTTGCGCCTTGTAAGCACGGAAGATTTCGGGCGAACGCTCCCCGCGCATCTCGGCGTGGCGCGCTGCGACCAGTCCTGCAAGGTTCTGCATCAGCTCCTGCGCGCCCCGATAGACCTGGTCGCGGTGATTGTGCCACACATAGTTCACCCGCGCCATCAGGTCGACGAACGCTTGGGGTGGGAAGTAGGTTCCGCCATAGAACGGCAGTCCGTCGGGCGTGAGGAACACCGAGAGGGGCCAGCCAGCGTGCCCCACCATCAGCTGAACCGCCGTGATGTAGATTTCGTCTACATCGGGGCGTTCTTCACGGTCGACCTTGATCGGCACGAAATCGCGGTTCAGTAGGTCGGCAATCTGTTGGTTTTCGAACGATTCGCGTTCCATCACATGGCACCAGTGGCACGAGGAGTAGCCTATCGAGAGGAAAATCGGTTTATCTTCGGCTTTCGCTTTGAAAAACGCCTCCGCCCCCCACGGATACCAATCCACAGGATTATAAGCGTGTTGGAGCAGATAGGGGCTTTTTTCGTCAATCAGTCGGTTGGGTCTGCGAATAATCATTGTCTCACCTGGCAGTAGGATACCTGATTGTGGGTAGGCTTTACGGGCGAGACGCCCGTGCTATGCTTGATGGGCAAGATGCCCAAGCCACGATTGCCCACTGCCCCATTCGTCATTCTGAGCGAAGCGAAGAATCTCAACCTCACCCCCCAACCCCCCTCTCCGCAAGCAGCTTGATGCACGACACTTTTTTTTGAGGGAGAATACAAAATGGGCGCACACGGGGGTGCGCCCCTACACAACCACCTTACCTGTAGGGGCAGACCCCCGTGTCTGCCCTTCAAAACCGAAGCCCATTTCAGGCACAAGTACGAAAAACTGTCGTGTAGTAAGCCGTTTACGGAGAGGGGCTGGGGGTGAGGTTCATAACCCACTCCCCTCACACGGGTATACTAACCCTCTGGAGAGGAAAGGAATGCACTTCGAAACACGCGCGATTCGAGTAGGTCAAGACCCCGACCCCACCACTGGGTCGGTGATTGTGCCAATCTATGCCACCACGAACTTCGAGCGACCCTCGGTCGACTCGCAGGAAGGCTATGAGTATTCTCGCGTTTCGAACCCCACGCGCCACGCTGCCGAGCAGTGCCTCGCCTCGTTGGAAAATGGGAAATACTGCCTGCTGTTCGCTTCGGGGATGGCGGCGGAGACGGCGGTGCTGGGGCTACTGCGTCCGAGCGACCACCTCATCTGCACGCACGATGTGTACGGGGGCACTCTCTCGCTGATGAAGCACATCGCACCCCAACGCGGGATTGAAGTGAGCTATGTCGATATGCGCTCGCCCGACTGCCTGCGCGATGCATTTCGCCCCAACACGCGCCTGGTGTGGTTCGAATCGCCCACGAACCCCCTCACCTATGTCCACGACATCCCGACGCTCGCCCAAATCGTGCATCAGCAGGGCGCGCTGAGCGTGATCGACAACACCTTCGCCACGCCCTACCTGCAGAACCCGCTCGATTGGGGCGTCGATATCGTGCTGCATAGCGTCACCAAGTATCTCGGCGGACATAGCGATGTGTTGGGCGGTGCACTGGTGTTCAATCGGGACGATTTGTACGAACCGCTCTGGGACCAGCAGGCAATCGGTGGGGGCGTGCTCTCACCGTTCGAGAGTTGGCTCCTGTTGCGCGGGATGAAGACGCTGGCAGTACGGATGCGCGAACACTGCAAAAACGCCCAAGCGGTCGCCGAGTATCTTGAGACCCACCCGAAAGTTCAGCGCGTGCTCTATCCGGGTCTGCCCAGCCACCCTCAGCACGAGTTGGCGAAACGGCTGATGCGCGGGTTCGGCGGGATGATGGCAGTCTACATCGACGGCGGGCGCAAGGAGGCGAACCAGTTCTGCAAGAGCCTGCGCCTGTTCACCCTCGCCAGCAGTCTGGGCGGGGTCGAATCGCTTGTGGGCTACCCCATCACGATGTCGCACGGCGGACTGACCCCCGAAGAGCAAGCCGAGCGTGGACTCACCGAGAACCTCATCCGCCTCTCCATCGGAATTGAACATGTGGACGACCTGATTGCCGATCTCGATCAGGCGTTGGCGCAGATATGAAGACCATCGCGGTCGACACGGGCGGAACCTTCACCGACTTGGTGCTGTGGTCGGAGAATCGCCTGTGCATCTTGAAAGTGCCTTCCACGCCCAGCGCGCCCGAACAGGCGGTGCTGAACGGGGTTCGGCGACTGCTGGGCGACGATACGAGTGGCGAGCCGTTCACCCTGCTCCACGGCACGACGGTCGGCACGAACCGCATTTTGGAGCGCAAGGGCGCCCGCACCGCCTTCCTCACCACTCAGGGCTTTCGGGACTTACTGCACTTGGCGCGCCAAGACCGAATGGAACTCTACGCGCTCTGTCCGCGCCCGCGACCCTGCCTTGCCGAGCGCGCCCTCTGTGCCGAAGTGCCCGAACGGGTCGCCTACGACGGCACGGTGCTGAAATCGCTGGACACCTCGAACCTGAACCGCCTCATTCGTCAGTGGAAGCGCGCTGGAGTGGAGGCGGTGGCGGTCTGCCTGCTTTTTTCCTATGCGAACCCTTCCCACGAGCGCAAACTGAAACGCCTGCTGGAACCCCACTTTGCGGTCTCACTCTCCAGCGAAGTGGCGCCCGAGTTTCGTGAGTACGAGCGCGCCAGCACCACTTTCCTGAACGCTTACCTCATCCCCCCGATGCGGGGCTACTTGGAGGCGTTGGAGACGGGCGCGCAGTCGCTGGGTGCAACGCAAACCCTCATCAGCCATTCGGCAGGCGGCTTGATGGGCGTTCCGCTTGCCAGCGCTTTGCCGATTACGACCGTGCTGTCGGGTCCGTCGGCGGGCGTGATGGGCGCGTGGGCACTCGCACGCCAAACGGGGTTCAGCCGAGTGCTCACGCTGGATATGGGCGGAACCTCGACCGATATGGCGCTGATTGATCGCGAACCCCTGCGCACCTCGCTGGGGGAGATAGAAGGGATGCCCATTCGCCTGCCACGCCTCGATATCCACACGATTGGTGCGGGGGGTGGCTCGCTGGCGTATTTAGACCCTGCGGGCGGTCTGCGCGTCGGACCTCAGAGCGCAGGTGCCGACCCCGGTCCTGCCCTCTATGGCAAAGGCGACCAGCCAACCCTGACCGACGCCCACGCCGCACTGGGACACCTGTTGCGGGAAACTTTCGGTTTCGGACAGTTCGAGTTGCAGATGGAGCGCGCCTTCACCGCCCTCGAACCGCTTGCCCGTGCGCTGGGGTTGAGCCTCCACGAGACGGCACAAGCCATCCTCGACCAAGCGCGGGCGAAGATGGCGCGGGGACTGCGCACCATCTCCTCGGGGCGCGGGATTAGCCCCGAATCGTGCACCCTGTTGGTCTTTGGCGGGGCAGGGGGACTGCATCTCTGTGCGCTGGCGCGCCTCGTTGGCATTCGGCAGTGGGTGGTGCCACCCTACCCCGGCGTGCTGTCGGCATACGGATTGCTCTGGATGGACCGCTTGTATGAAGCGGTGCGCACGGTGTTGACCCCCTTGCCCCAGAGCCGTTCGATTGCTATCGAGCAGGTGCTGTTGGAGTTGCGTGCCGAGTGCGAATCGGTGATGGGAACAAGCGAAGGGTTAGACCTCCAAGCCTATGCCGACCTGCGCTATCAGGGGCAATCGCACGAGCTCACCGTGCCGTTCGACCCTGCTAACCCCCCTCAATCGGGGGAACGGTTCGTCCAGCGTCATCAAGAGCGGTACGGTTTCACTTTGCCCGACCGACCGATTGAGCTAGTGAACTTGCGTTTGCGGGCGGTCATCCTCCAGCCGAAGCCAGCGGGCGCACTGTGGGAACCTGTGTGCCTTGACAAACTGCCCGACTTGCCGACGCACACTACGCTCTGGCTAGAAGGGGAGCAGGTGGAAGTGCCTGTTTTGACGCGCGAAGGTCTCCTGCCTCATCGCCCTTTGCCCACGCCTGCGCTGTTGGTTCAGCCCGACACGACGGTGCTTTTAGAGGCGGGCTGGGAAGTGATGCTCGACCCGCGCACGGGCGCGCTGGTTGGGCGGTGGAATAGATGAGCAAAATCTTAGCTTGTCTAAATATGTCGTCGGTCTCCGATTCTGCATTTCCACGCTACGACCGACGACACCTCAAAAACACCCTTTTTGAACTCAAATCCCGACCAAACCTAAAGCAATACTTCAACTTCGCTCTCGAACAACGAGTCAAATTTGGGGGGACCGACGACACCCCTTGACAAACCCCTATCGGATGTGCTATAATACTACTGCTTGGCGGCAGCGTACCCCAAGCCATAGTAGTTCCTTGACAGTAGGTTCGTAGCCTACCTATGAGGGATTGAAACGTACGACTTCCAGGTGCATCCCTAATTGCTTGGCAAGGTTCGTAGCCTACCTATGAGGGATTGAAACGAAAGTCGGCTGGCTCTCGTATGGAAGCCAGTACGAGTTCGTAGCCTACCTATGAGGGATTGAAACACAGCAGACAAAGCTGCTGTGGGGTTTGGTTTGGGTTGTTCGTAGCCTACCTATGAGGGATTGAAACGGGTCTTTTTCCCTCCAGAGCTCGTACTCTTGTACGAGTTCGTAGCCTACCTATGAGGGATTGAAACTTCGCTATCAGCGTCAAGTTCGCGTCGGGTGAAAAGGTTCGTAGCCTACCTATGAGGGATTGAAACCGATTTTGAGCGGACAGGCAATCTCTGGCTCGCATTCGTTCGTAGCCTACCTATGAGGGATTGAAACCGAGTGTTATTGATGCGACCTTTACCGTTAGGCTACGTTCGTAGCCTACCTATGAGGGATTGAAACTTTTCATTCAAAGGAGAGGGCACAGAACAAGGAGGTAGTTCGTAGCCTACCTATGAGGGATTGAAACCACCGTTAGGCTACCCTGGCGCCAGCCAGAGTAGCCCGGTTCGTAGCCTACCTATGAGGGATTGAAACACGCGGTTGCTCTCGATGAGAGGCATTCTCAAGAGAGGTTCGTAGCCTACCTATGAGGGATTGAAACACGAGAGGGAACGCGTCCTCTATCGGTTTGGGCTGGGTTCGTAGCCTACCTATGAGGGATTGAAACGCGGAAACTCGATCAGCAGTCTCGCTTGATGGCACGGTTCGTAGCCTACCTATGAGGGATTGAAACTCGAACGGCGTGTTCAGGAGATGTTCCCAGAGCGCGTGTTCGTAGCCTACCTATGAGGGATTGAAACTTCTCTATGCTGTCTTTGTCTCCCGATTTGATGGGGAGTTCGTAGCCTACCTATGAGGGATTGAAACTTTCAAAGAAGCCAACGCATTCGTCGCCCAGTACCACCGCGTTCGTAGCCTACCTATGAGGGATTGAAACATATCTTAGATTCGGAACTCGGCACGAGCCTGAAAGCGTTCGTAGCCTACCTATGAGGGATTGAAACCCTCGATCTGCTCCATCCATTTGTTTTGTTGGCGGAGCGTTCGTAGCCTACCTATGAGGGATTGAAACCTACTTGGAGACGGTGGATTCGACAGAATAGAGAGAGTTCGTAGCCTACCTATGAGGGATTGAAACTCCCGTGCGTTGGGGACGCTCGTGCCCACGCCTGACATGTTCGTAGCCTACCTATGAGGGATTGAAACAATAATCAATAATCCCTTCGGCGTCATCGGCGCCGAAGTTCGTAGCCTACCTATGAGGGATTGAAACGTAAAAGTGACAGGTGCATACCGCTTATTGACGGCAAGTTCGTAGCCTACCTATGAGGGATTGAAACGTTGAGGGGTCGACCACCGTATGGGCTTGCACTTGCGTTCGTAGCCTACCTATGAGGGATTGAAACAGCATTGGCTTGTTCGACATCCTCCTCCCGAACGAGCGTTCGTAGCCTACCTATGAGGGATTGAAACACAGTTTCGGCGAGCAGGTCATGGTCGTTCGGATCGTGTTCGTAGCCTACCTATGAGGGATTGAAACTCATCATTTTTTGTATAAACGAGTCGAGTTTGTGGGGTTCGTAGCCTACCTATGAGGGATTGAAACTTCTCTTAGTTCGCCGGGTGCGTTGCCCATCTTTTTGAGTTCGTAGCCTACCTATGAGGGATTGAAACAGCCTCCCTCTGCTTCTTAGAGAGGTAGAGGTAATCGTTCGTAGCCTACCTATGAGGGATTGAAACGAAAATCCACCAGACCGCACCAACCCCCTTGCACTCCGTTCGTAGCCTACCTATGAGGGATTGAAACGTGGTCGGGGCACTCAGCGTGTATGGTCTGCTCCAGTTCGTAGCCTACCTATGAGGGATTGAAACTCTGTTCGGATAAGGCGCGCAGGAGTTCGATAAACTCGTTCGTAGCCTACCTATGAGGGATTGAAACTAAGTCGGAATCGTGAGCGAGAATCGCATCGAACAGTGTTCGTAGCCTACCTATGAGGGATTGAAACTCAGGGGGCTTGACTTTTCAGTTAAGTTCAGGTATAAGTTCGTAGCCTACCTATGAGGGATTGAAACTTCCTCGTCTGGTACGGAGCGAAAGGGCGGTTAGCCGTTCGTAGCCTACCTATGAGGGATTGAAACTCGGGAACGGCGCCGACCCAGAAGCGGAACCGACGACGTTCGTAGCCTACCTATGAGGGATTGAAACCCTTCTTGGTGTATATGCTCTCACCCGTGCCTAGCGGTTCGTAGCCTACCTATGAGGGATTGAAACAGGCATGGCTTTCCACGCCTCCTTCTGGCGGTTATTCAGGTTCGTAGCCTACCTATGAGGGATTGAAACCTGGAAAATAATCTGTATCGAGGACGGGCACGGACTGTTCGTAGCCTACCTATGAGGGATTGAAACGAAAATCCACCAGCCGACACCAACCCCCTTGCACTCCGTTCGTAGCCTACCTATGAGGGA
>FWWL01003663.1_pt1 | contig 14400 bp, 15 predicted proteins | sample 2228331 | NCBI WGS metagenome assembly FWWL01 (sample SAMEA103939775, study PRJEB20133) | metagenome
ACTACATTTATCTATCGATCACTGGTTTAATACTTATCCGGTTGGATATGGCACTTATGTGATAGATGCTGGTAAAATTTTTGGGCGACTGCCTTATCCTTTGCTTAAGCTACACGAAGGAAATCAGACCTATTTTTTTGATGAATATGCTTTTAATTTGATGAATTATTACGAATTTGTTAGCGATCAATGGGCAAGCCTTACATACACACATTATTTTGATGGTTTCTTTCTGAATAAAATTCCGTTATTTCGTAGGCTAAAGTGGCGTGAGCTTGCCTGGTGGAAAGGATTAGTCGGTTTTTTGAACAAAGAAAACCTTCAGGTTATGCCTTTCCCTGAAACACTATACACCTTAGACAGAAACCAGGATTTAAAGCGTTTAATACCATACGTCGAGGCTGGTATAGGAGTAGAAAATATTCTTAAATTTATTCGTGTCGATGCCATTAAAAGATTTTCATACCTACAGCACCCAAATATAAGTAAATTTGGTATTCGTGTAAGTATGTATTTTAAATTCTAATTATTGCTTTATAATATTTTTTTTTGATAGTTTTATTTCTTAATTTGCCAAAAAATGAATATGACGGATTTTTCTTTACATTCCAATTTATTAGAACGCTATTTAGTTAAAAATGCCGCGGAATTTACCATAGATGACATCATAAAGTATGTGTCAGATAATCGAATTGAGATGGTAAATTTCAAATATGCTGCTCAGGACGGTCGCTTAAAAACCTTGAGTTTTTATATTCACAGCAAAGAATATTTAAAAAACATACTTACTTATGGTGAACGTGTTGATGGGTCAAGCTTATTCTCTTTTATAGAAGCTGGTTCCAGCGATTTATATGTAATTCCTCGATACAAAACAGCTTTTGTCAATCCTTTTTCTGAAACACCAGCATTAGACTTGCTTTGTTCGTTCTATACAAACGAAGGAAAACCACTGGAAAGTGCTCCGGAGTATATTTTGAAAAAAGCCCATAAATACTTTAAAGACAAAACAGGTCTTACGTTTAAAGCACTGGGCGAGCTCGAATTTTATGTCATTGCACCTCTGGAAACGGATTATTTGCCAACAAATCAGAAGGGTTATCACGAGTCAGCCCCTTTTATAAAATACAACGATTTTCGCAACCATGCAATGCAATTAATTTCTCAGTGTGGTGGTAAAATAAAATATGGACATTCTGAAGTAGGAGCTTTTCAGGATGATCAATTTATATACGAGCAACACGAAATAGAATTTTTGCCTGTAGAGGTAGAAGAAGCTGCCGACCAATTGATGATAGCAAAATGGATTTTGCGAAACCTGGCTTATCAGTATAACATTACCATCAGTTTTGCCCCAAAAATCACTGTAGGCAAAGCAGGTAGCGGAATGCACATACACATGCTTGCCGAAAAAGATGGTAAAAATCAGATGCTGGAAGGAACAGTACTAAGCAGTACAGCAAGAAAAATGATAGCAGGTATTTTGTCTTATGCAGATGCCATTACAGCTTTTGGCAACACCACTCCGCTCTCTTATATGCGATTAGTTCCTCATCAGGAAGCTCCGACAAATATATGCTGGGGCGACAGAAATCGTTCAGTATTAATTCGTGTTCCGCTGGGTTGGACAACTCAAAATTCCATGATTGCCGATGCCAATCCAACCATTACAATTGATAGTTATTCTATTCCCGAAAAACAAACAATTGAACTTCGCTCACCAGACGGAACAGCTGATATATATTTGTTGTTTTCATCTATTGTAGTTGCTGCTGCTAAAGGTTTTGATATGCCCGATGCATTAGAATTAGCTGAAAAGCTCTATGTAAATGTTAATATTCATAAAGAAGACTGCAAGGATAAGGCAAAACACCTCGGACATTTACCCGCATCGTGTTACGAATCGGCTCAATGCTTAGAAAGCAAAAAGGATCTGTTTATCAATTCAGGTGTATTTCCGTCAGGAACCATTGAAGCAACAATAAAGCATTTAAGAAGTTTTGAAGATACTAATCTGCGTGAAGAATTGTCGAAAGACCCGGATAAGCTTGCTCAGTTAGTAAAAAGTTATCTTCATTACCGATAAATACAACAACTTAATTTTTTTAACATCCATTTAATCGCTTCATTTTTAAATATAAAAAAAATGGGTTAAGTTTGCAGTCAATTATTATTTATGGCAAAACCCAAAAAAAACAGATATTGGTTAAGAATAGTTAATTCGTACATAACTACAACAGTAAGTATTACTTTACTTTTATTCTTATTAGGAATTATTGCCCTATTATACATAAGTAGCGGACAAATAAGCAATTATGTTAAGGAGAATATCAGTTTTAGCGTTTTTATTAAAGAAGATGCCAAAGAAGCCGATATTCTGAAATTGCAAAAAATGATAGATGCAAAACCCTACGTTAAATCTACTCTGTATATTACCAAAGAAATGGCAGCCGAACAGCTAAAAAAAGACCTTGGCGAGTCGTTTCTAGAAATGCTTACAGAAAACCCGCTACCACCTTCAATAGAAGTAAAATATAAAGCAGAGTACGCAAATCCTGATAGCATAAGAAAAATTGAAAAAGAAATTGGCGAGTTTCCAATTGTAGAAGAAATGTATTATCAGAAAGACCTTATTTATGTGATATATAAAAATTTAAATACCATTAGCTTTTTTGTTCTTATTATTAGTGTATTTTTGTTAGTGATAGCAGTTGCTTTAATAAACAATACTATTCGTTTACTTATTCATTCCAAGCGATTTATTATTAAGTCTATGCAATTGGTCGGGGCAACAAAGAGTTTTATTAGGGCACCCTTTATTATGAAATCGTTGTATCAGGGATTGATTTCTGCCATTTTTTCCATGCTTTTAATATCGGGAGTTATTTACTATTTACAAAACAATTTTAGTGACCTTATTAATTTTTACGAATACAAAACATTAGGTATAACATACGGCATCATCTTAACCTCGGGCATCATTATTACGCTGTTTTCTTCGTTTTTTGCAGTAAACCGATATTTGCGAGCCAGAACGTCTGAATTATACATATAAAAATTAATACGTATGAAAGAACAAAACTCATTTTCTGTTTTAGGTAAAATTAATTACATGCTAATAATAGCAGGCTTGTTGTTTATTGTATTTGGTTTTTTAGCAATGGCAGGAGGCGGCACTGATGACCCAAATGTTTTTGCCGGCGATACCCTTTTCGATTTTCGTCGCTTAACATTATCAACAATTCTTATTTTAATAGGATTTGCTCTGGAGGTTGTAGGAATTTTATACCGTCCAAAACAGAAATAAACGATAATGACCTGGTTCGATTTAATTGTTATTGCTATTGTTGAAGGAATAACCGAATTTCTTCCTATTTCTTCTACAGGTCACATGATTATTACTCAGCACCTGCTTGGACTTCCACCTTCCGAATTTTTACATTTATATATCGTTAATATACAGTTTGGAGCTATTTTATCAGTGGTTGTTCTTTATTTCAATCGTTTTTTTAAGAGCTTTGATTTCTATATTAAGTTGTTTATAGGTTTTATACCTGCTGCTATTATTGGTTTTTTATTGGGAGACCATATAGATGCATTGCTCGATAGTGTTTGGGTAGTTTCCATTGCTTTGCTCGTAGGTGGTATTGTTTTTTTGTTTGTAGATAGTTGGTTTAAACACAACACGTACGGCGGTGAACCTTCTTATATCAATGCATTGATTATCGGAATGTTTCAGTGTATAGCAATGATACCAGGAGTTTCGCGATCGGCTGCTACCATCATCGGAGGGCTTACTCAAAAAATGAATCGAAAATCGGCTGCAGAATTTTCATTTTTTCTGGCGGTGCCAACAATGTTTGCTGCTTCGGCATACAAATTATACAAGACACATCATCTAATTAGCATCGAGCATGTTAAATATTTGGCAGTAGGTAACCTTGTGTCATTTGTTGTTGCTCTGTTGGCAATAAAATTTTTCATTTATTTCTTAACAAAATACGGATTTACCTTGTTTGGCTGGTATCGTATTATTATAGGAATAGTTTTGCTGGTTCTCTTAAGCATGGGCTATTCGCTTAGCCTTATTTAGTTTTCATGAACATATTAAAGGAAAATAGTGGTGTCTTTTTGATAGACAAGCCTTTTGGATGGACATCGTTTAATATTGTTGGAAAGATGAGAAGCGTGCTTATGCAGGCAACGGGAACAAAGCATAAGGTTGGGCATGCAGGCACACTTGACCCATTAGCAACTGGTTTAATGATTGTATGTGTAGGCAAAGAAACCAAAAACATTCATCAATATACCCAGTACGACAAAGAATATATCGCCACTGTCAATTTTTCAGGTTCTACTATTACATTTGATTTAGAAAAACCTGTTGATAAACATTTTGCTTTTGAACATGTAACAGAAGAGCTGATAGAAGAAACATTAAAACAGTTTACTGGCAATATTATGCAGATTCCTCCTGCTTTTTCTGCAAAATGGGTTGATGGACGTAGAGCTTATGAAATTGCACGAAAAGGCAATGACCCCGATTTAAAACCAGTGCCTGTTACCATAAAATCCATACAACTGCTGGAATTTAATCCTCCCGAATGTGTTTTAAAAATCCATTGCAGTAAGGGTACCTATATTCGCTCGCTGGTCAGAGATTTAGGTCTTGCTATTACTGGTGGAGCATATTTATCAGCATTAAAACGAACAGCCATTGGACCATTTCGTTTAACAGATGCCATGTCTATTGAAGAATTTGAAAAAATGTTAAAAATGGCAAGCAATTTGTAACCAAATAAAATTTATGGCGTATAAAGGATGTTAAAAAAATAATAAGTGTATGAAACTCTCGCATTTTAAATTTAAACTACCTGACGAACTTATAGCATTATATCCAAAAGAAAACCGTGATGATTCTCGCATGATGGTTGTTCATCGCGATAGCGGTTTAATAGAGCATAAATCATTTAAAGAAATTATTGATTATTTTGACGAGCACGATGTCATGGTGTTTAACAACACAAAAGTTTTTCCTGCCCGCCTATATGGTAATAAAGAAAAAACCAATGCTCGTATAGAAGTTTTTTTATTAAGAGAACTTAATCGTGAACAACGATTGTGGGATGTAATGGTCGAACCAGCACGAAAAATTCGTATCGGCAATAAGCTTTATTTTGGCGAAAACGAAGAACTTGTAGCAGAAGTTATAGACAACACCACATCGCGTGGACGAACATTGAGATTTTTATACGACGGAGATTACGAATCCTTTAAAAAAACCTTATATTCCTTAGGAGAAACTCCCTTACCACGTTTTATCAATCGAAAGGTAGAAGAGATAGATGCCGAACGCTACCAAACGATTTTTGCTCGGGAAGAAGGTGCTGTTGCTGCTCCATCGGCAGGATTACATTTCAGTAAACATTTATTAAAACGCCTGGAAATAAAGGGTGTTAATATTGCGTTTATTACTTTGCATGTTGGTTTGGGTAATTTCCGTCAGATTGATGTAGAGGACCTTACTAAGCATAAGGTAGATTCCGAAGAAATTAAAATAACCCCCGAAGTAGCAGATATAGTAAATAAGGCTAAACTTGAAAAACATAAAGTTTGTGCAGTAGGAACAACAGTTATTCGTACGCTGGAAAGCTCCGTTTCTACAGAAGGCTTGCTTAAACCATTTGAAGGCTGGACAAATAAATTTATTTATCCTCCGTATCAATTTAGCATTCCAACGGCTATGGTAACGAATTTCCATCTTCCCATGTCGCTGGCAATGATGACTGCTGCTGCTTTCTGTGGTTACGAAAAACTTATGGAATCGTACAAAATAGCTATTAAAGAAAAATATCAATTCGGAACTTACGGCGACGCAATGTTGATTTTATAATATGCTGACTAACTCAACGGCACATCGTTGCTCAAAATTTTTGGATTTTATTTTATATTCAAAAAAATAATGTAACTTTGTGCCGATTTTCGGTCCGTAGCTCAGCTGGTAGAGCACGTGACTCTTAATCATGGGGTCGAGGGTTCGATTCCCTCCGGACCGACTAAGAAAATCAAGGATTTCGACAAACACACTAAACCTTTTTTTAATCAATTTGCACACGATTTGCACACAAAAATCGTTCATAGCTGTTTTTAATATTCTTTTTCAGTTGATATTTTTTCAAGGTTTTCTAAAACTTTTTTTCTCAAATCTATTGGCAAAAGTTGTTCGGGTCTTATTTCTCTTTGGGGTTCTGCTTCTGTTTTTTCGCTCCATCCTCTTTTTTTGCCTTTGGTTTTCAGAAAATAGATTATTGCCGTTGTGTCGCCCTGTTCAATCTTTTCAAGTAATTTGCTTTCAACAAAATCAATTGCTTCTTCTGAAATATCGTTGCATAAAGTCTCAAAATCGGGGTCATTTTTTAACCATTTGTAATATGTTTGCCTGCTTATTCCTATTTTTCTGCAAGCTGTAGAAACAATTCCTTTGCACTCTTCCAGTGCCTTAATAAATTTGTTTTTTTGTGCTTGCTTTCTCATATTATTTAGATTTAGTCTAATTCTTTTTTTTATATTGTCAAATTTGTAAACTTTCCTGTATAAGGTCAGCTATATCATAACCTTGTTTTAATTGTGTATTGAATTGTTCTGTAATGGTTGAAAAAATAAATCGGGTATTGGGTAAATGTTTTTCCAGTTCCTTAATTCTATTTTTCCAGTCGTTCAATGCTCCGTTATCAGGGAAAACAAAAACGGTTCTACCTTTCAAAACTTTCAATTTCTCAATGTTTAAACTGCTTTTGTTATATACTGCCAGCCACAAAATACATTCGGGTTTATCAGGGAAACCATAAAATAAGGTTGCATAAAGGGCTGTTTTTGGTGCTTCTACCAATCCAATAGGGTTGGGGTATTTGTTTAATAAATGTGAACCGAACAAGGTTTGTGTTAAGGTGCTTTGTTCTTTAAACTGCAAATATTTATTTAGCCAATCGGGTAAAGGTTTATTTTTTTCTGTATAATGGTGTTTTAATAGTGCATGTATAAAGGTTGTTTTTACTGTGTGGTTGTTCTCATCAAATAATTTTACTTGTATAGCATGGATATTATTATTTATATCAATGAATGGGAATGTTACCGCTCCATGATAGCAACCTTTAATTATTGTTCCTACCTGGTACATTTCAAACAATCGTTCAAAATCTTGTTCGGGTACTCGGGTAAATAGCTTTTTAAGGTTATTTATAAAAATATTGTGCTGTATCCTGTGAGGTTGCCTGGTAAGTTGTAATATTTCAAATGGAATGAATACACGTTCTATTTTTGGGGGCATGGTAACATTGTAAGCATTAACTTTTTTCTTTGAAATGGGTTTCATTAAATTATATCCTTGTTCTTTTTGAAATACTTCTTTTGCGTATCCATTTGTATAAGGGTCGAAATGGTATCTGCAATTATATTCACGGTCGCAACGTCCATACTGTTCGGGTAAATATTCGTTTGTTTTTGTGTCGATATACCTCACAAAACGCCGTTGGTGGCAATTGGGGCAAATAAATTTTCTACTACTTTTATCTAATATAAACCTATATTCATTCATACATAAAAATATATTGGCACTTTTGGCACACTTGGCACTTTCTCAATATTTACAAGGGTTTGAAGGGTGTTTTTTTGTGGCACACTTTTGGCACACTTGGCACACTTCAAATATTTATCGGGGTTTGAAGTTGTTTTATTTTCATTGATAAAACTTCCTGGAATAACAAGTTGATTTAATAATTTAATATCATTTGGCACTTTTGGCACACTTTTGGCACTTTGTAACCATTGTAAAATAAGGCAAAGTGCCAAAAGTGCCAACAATGCCACTATAATAATATTATAGTTCGATTTTTTCATAAACTCCATGTTCAGAATTTTTAAATAAGAGTGTGTTTTGAATAAACCTTTTGAATGTTCTTTTACTCATTGAATATTTATTTGCTATTTCAACTCCCTCTTTTGTTTGAAATTTTTCGGGTAAAGCTTCATATACTATTCTATGTTTTTCTGTGAGGTTGGCCATTGGGTCAAAGTTCAATACAAAGTTCCTTGTTTTAATTGCTGTATATTCAAAATATTCAAGTGCCTTTATTGCTCCCTTTACTGTTTTGGCTGTTATTGCGTTTATTCCTTGCTGGTTGCCTTCTGTAAATTCCCATGTATAAAAATGCAGTACTTCTAATAATAATACAATGCGTGGCAAATAAAGCTGTAATTTTGGGTAAATTTGCTTCAAAACCTCATCATCGGTATTATTTATTTTTTCTTGTATCTTATTAAACCAATCTATGAATATTTTTTCTGCTTCCTGTGTAAAGGGTATTTCATTTGAGAAATCAATAGAAAACATCCCATCAACTATTCCTTTCCATGTGTCTAAAACTTCTGAACTTGTTTTCATATCTTTCCAATACTCTGCCTTTACGTTTTCAGGCCAAAAAATAAGCATACGATCTAATAATCCTGTTTCTATAAACTTTTTATTTTTTATATATCCTTTTAATACAACTGGTTGTATAGTTCCGCCAACACTTATGTAGGGGTCTGCAATTTGTTTTGGGTCGCTGGTTTTTCGGTTCCTGTATATCGGTGTTTGGTCAAAAGCATTTAGCCAAAAATCAATATCACTATTATTTTTATACTTTTCAAATGAATTTAACCAGGTTGATAGTTCATTTGAATAAACGCCTATTCCTGTGGGGTTGTTCAATAATACATCTGAAACGGTTTCAGTTGTGAAATCTTGTAATAAATATTGTTTTAATATTGGTTCGTTTTTTTCTGTATCGGGGTTTTCTCTTTGTTCGTTTTTGTAGTTCTCTTTTTCAGTTAAATATCCCTTATATAATTCCTTTTGTTTATCAATAATGGGTTTCAAAAAGAAATTTAAAGGTGCTGTTTTATTGCTTCCGGGTTCGCCCACTATTGCAATAAAAACATTTGGGCTTATGTGTCGCTCCTTAGATATAACCTTAATTTTATTACCAATAATAACCGAAACGGTATATAGTATCGAGGCAGAGGAATAATCAGAATGATATAAATAATATTCCTTTGCTAAATGTATTATATCCTGTATTGGTTTTGGAAATATATCCACTGGAAACAACCTGGATGAATTTTTTTCAGGTATTAATTCTATTGTTTTCGCTTGCTCCTTTAAATTGAGAATTTCGGAATTTAATGTTTCAAGTATTTTCTTTTGTGAAACATTTTCATTACTTTTGTATAAAGAAACTGTTTCGGAGGGCATAACATTATTTTTCATAGTTGCGTCCTCCTTTCTTTTTTAAATAGGTGTGTGCTTCGTCGGTAAATTCGTCTATTGATTTACATTTGTTTGCTTCAATAAGTGCTTCTATTTCTGAAATTTTAAAATATAGTTTTCGTCCAAACTTATGGTAGGGTATTTTCCCTTTATGAACCAAACCGTAAATTGTGAATCTACTTTTTCTTAAATACCTTGCAACCTCATCAATATCTATGAATTTCTCATGTTCTTTGGTTTGAGGTTTACCGTGTTTAAGGTCAAGTAATAAGTTTTCAATAATACTTAACCTTGCTTCAATTACTTCAAATGGATTATTCATATTGCACAAGTTTTTAAATTACTTGTGCAAAGGTTTCACAGTTGCAAATCAGGTAACCAGTTAAAACTGGCTACAAAATTTAACAATATTCTTTTTTGTATATATTCTTTAATATTAAAACCTCGTCTTTTGCCCTTTGTTGTTTATCTGTAGGTAGCAATTCAATAACACTTTCAATTAGTTTTATTTTGTTGACAAGTTTTTTTGGTGTGCATAGAGTTGGTTCCCCTGTTCTGTTTGCATAACTTCTAAAGTATGTAAACCTTTGGAATAGTTTTTCGCCTGATTTATGTCCGTATTTTTTTGCGATTTCGTTTCCATTTTCCCTTGTTATTTGTAAACCTTCATATACATATTTTAAAGCTATTTGGTCAATTTTCAATTTAGGTTGTTCTTTTTTCGTTCCATTTTCAGAATGGAGAAATTCATTTTCACATAGTTTGAATTTATTAAATAGTTGTGGATACTTCTTTATTAGCTCTTCAACTTTACTAACAATGCCTGAATAATAACCAAAGTTTTTTATTATTTCACGTTGAATAGTAATCGGATAACATTCTTTTACAAACTTCCAACCTTTATGTATTCCATCATGTTCTATTTCAAAATAATTTAAACAAATATCATTTACATATTTATCTGCATTTGCTCCATAAAGAACATTAGGCAAAACCTTATATTCTGTTTCAAAATACTCTTCCCCTTTTCTATATGCTTCAAAATATGTTTTGAAGTATTCCCAACCATTTATTTTAACTTTCTTTTGAGTATCTAAATTTGTTACTTGCAATTTATCTGAAGTCAAAATAAACGCTAATACTGCTGTGTAAATCTTTACTTCATAATTTTCATTTAACTCTTTTACTATATAATATCCATTTTTTTCAACTTCTCTTTTAATAATGCTATAATGATATTCTTTTTCAAATGGGAAATCTACACTAATTGAATACCTTGTATCATTTTGAATTTTATTATTATTTTTCATAATACATATTTAATCAAAGTTCAACAATCTGTTTGAAAGTTCTTTTTTTGCGTCGTCCGTGAACCCTGCAAAATAATTTTCAGTTGTTTTAATATCATTGTGTCCTAATGCTTCTGAAACAAGTTCAATATTTAGTCCTTCCCTTATTGCTTTGGTTGCGAAACTGTGTCGTGCCCAATAGGTGGAAATTTCAGGGTTTAAACCTAAACTTTTAGCAAGTTTTTTAATATGCTGGTTAACAAATCGAGTAAAATTTTTTACTTTGAAATGTGCCTGTACTGGTGTTTCGTTGCCGTCGAGTATCGAAAAAATTAAATCAGTTGGTTTTGGGTCGGGTTTTCCATACTTTTTAATGATATTCAAGGCAAAATCATTTAATACAACTGTAATCGGTTTTAAGTCGCTTTTTGTGGTGGTCTTGGTTTTTTCACGGTAAAAATATAATTCGGTGCCGTTTAAATTCTCATATCTTAATAAGGCAATATCTTTAATATTCATTCCATTGCATACATAACTGAAAAACCAAAAATCTTTTGCTTTTTCCTGCTCGGGTGTTTGTGGGGTTGCTTCAAACAATTGCTTTAATTCTTTGTTGTTTAATGCCTTTTTTACCTTTCGAGGTGCTGGAATGGTATATTTATACCTTCCAAATGGATAAATATCTTTTGATACAATTCCTTTTGAAATAGCTTCATTAAATAATGTTCTTAGTGAACGTAAATAAATGCCAACGGTTGTTAGTGCCTTTCCATTGCTTACCATCCAGTTCTCATATTCAGTTAAAAATGCTGGTGTTATATCCTCAAATTTTAACTTGTCGGGGTTCTTTTTTTTATACCTCACAAATTCAACTAATGATTTTTTTGCAGTTTTAAAAACATCTGCATTTCCAATTTGTCTATTTTGTATAAGCTCGTTTATTTTCTCATCATAATAAAATAACACTGTTTCAGACGCTCCAGTTTGTTTAAATAAACGCTTTTCAAATTCCTCAAAAGTAAATGGGTTTAATTCGTCTGCTATATTTTGAGCATGTATAACTATTGCTTGTAATTGGTTGCGTATGTTTGTTATTCGTTCGCTTGGTCGCTTGCTGTTTTGTATTTGTTCGTACTCCTTCGGGGTAAATTCAAATTTGGTTTGATATAATTTTTTGGTTTTATTTGCATACACACTTAATTTTATCGGGTATAAATTATTACTCCTTTTATATCTCAAATCATGGTATAATCTAATAAACACAGTTTTTTTTATGGTCGTATTCACTTGCACACAATTTGCACACAAATTTAAAAAATAATACAAAATAAAGCAAATTTAAACTGAATAAAAAATTTGTATCTTATTGAAATACAAAGTATATTTGTGCAATAAAAAATATTACAAAGTTATTATTTAAGACTCTTAATCATGGGGTCGAGGGTTCGATTCCCTCCGGACCGACTAAGAAAATCAAGGATTTCGACAAACACACTAAACCTTTTTTTAATCAATTTGCACACAAATCATTTTACTCTTAGAATTTTCATCTTCTATTGATAAAACTTGGTTGAATAATTTTCATACCTGTTCAAATCTTTTATATCTTTACGCCAAAAATATTTGGCTTATGATATCGAAAGAAGAATTTAAAAGACTTATCAGACAAGGTATTCCTGATGAATTGCCGGCACCAAAGCCTTACGATCCAACAGTAAATCATGCTCCAAGGCGAAAAGATATATTAACCAAAGAAGAGAAAAAACTCGCTTTAAAAAACGCTTTAAGGTATTTTCATCCTAAACATCATGCCGTGTTGGCTCCTGAATTTCTCGAAGAGCTCAATACGTATGGCAGAATATATATGTATCGCTTTCGTCCCGATTATGAGATGTATGCAAGACCAATAGACGAATACCCTTACAATAGTAAGCAGGCGGCAGCCATTATGCTCATGATTCAGAATAACCTTGATAAAGCTGTTGCTCAACATCCTCATGAATTGATTACTTACGGAGGCAATGGCGCTGTTTTTCAAAACTGGGCACAGTATCTTCTTACAATGAAGTATTTAAGCGAAATGACCGACGAACAAACCCTGGTTATATATTCGGGTCATCCCATGGGCTTGTTTCCTTCTCATAAAGACGCACCCAGAGTTGTAGTAACCAATGGGATGATGATCCCCAATTATTCATCGAAAGACGACTATGAACGTTTTAATGCCCTTGGTGTTACACAATACGGTCAAATGACAGCCGGTTCTTACATGTATATAGGACCACAGGGTATTGTTCATGGTACAACCATAACTATATTAAATGCGGGGAGATTAATTAGTAAGCACGGTGAGGGATTAGAAGGCAAATTGTTTGTTTCGAGTGGATTGGGTGGTATGTCGGGAGCTCAACCCAAAGCTGCTGTGATTGCAGGAGCAGTAGGAGTTATTGCAGAAGTTAATCCCATGGCTCTTCAAACAAGATATTCGCAAGGCTGGGTAGATGAGGTTTACGAAAGTTTAGACGATCTGATGCCACGTATCAGAAAAGCAAAAGAAAACAAAGAGGCTGTGTCGTTGGCTTATCACGGTAATGTTGTAGATTTATGGGAAAGATTAGTGAAAGAACACATACCGGTCGAAATAGGTAGCGACCAGACTTCATTGCACAACCCTTTTGCTGGTGGCTATTATCCTGTTGGTTTGTCTTTCGAAGAAGCCAATCGTATGATGGCAGACGACCCGGCTCGTTTTAGAGAAATGGTGTATGCTTCTTTGCGTCGTCATGTGGCAGCCATCAACATACTTTGCGAACGTGGAATGTATTTCTTCGATTATGGTAATGCTTTCCTGCTCGAATCGAGTCGTGCAGGTGCCGATATTCTGAAAGCTGATGGTAGTTTCAAATATCCGTCGTACGTTCAGGATATCATGGGACCTATGTGCTTTGATTATGGTTTTGGTCCTTTCCGCTGGGTATGTACTTCCTGCGATCCAACTGATTTAGACAAAACAGACGAAATTGCCGGAAATGTTATAGAACGTTTGGCTACCAATGCACCGAAAGAGATTAAGCAACAAATGCTCGATAATTTGAAGTGGATACGCGAAGCAAAAAAGAACAAGCTGGTTGTTGGTAGTCAGGCTCGTATTTTGTATGCTGATGCTGAAGGAAGAATAGAAATTGCCCGAGCCTTTAATGAGGCTATTCGAAAGGGTTATATCTCTGCTCCTGTTGTATTGGGTCGCGACCATCACGATGTGTCGGGCACAGATTCTCCATTTCGCGAAACATCAAATATATACGATGGTTCACGTTTTACAGCTGATATGGCTGTACATAATGTTATTGGCGATGCTTTTCGTGGTGCAACATGGGTTTCACTACACAATGGAGGTGGAGTAGGTTGGGGCGAGGTTATAAACGGTGGATTTGGCATGGTGCTCGATGGTACCGACGATTCCGACAGACGGTTGGCCATGATGTTGCACTGGGATGTGAATAACGGCATATCGCGTCGTAGCTGGGCACGCAACGAAGGTGCTATTTTCGCCATTAAGAGGGCTATGGAAAAAGAACCCCGATTGAAAGTTACACTGCCCAATATTGCCGATGATAAGTTGATCGATAGCTTGTTGTAGTTTTTATAAGCTCGAAAGAGTTATCTATATAACCTTGCTGTTTTCTATAAAGATTTTCTTGAATAATTCATCCAAACATTTTTTAGGAGGGCAATTGGTTTATTTCTTGACTTTGACACTTTTTACTTTTAACTGTCTGTAATACAACATATAGTAAAATTGAG
>FWWL01007723.1_pt1 | contig 14394 bp, 12 predicted proteins | sample 2228331 | NCBI WGS metagenome assembly FWWL01 (sample SAMEA103939775, study PRJEB20133) | metagenome
CGACACCGTCGCGGTGTCCTCCTACGAGGTCCCCGACCGCATCGCCACCCGGGTCAAGCTCACCAGGACGACCTGCGCCTTCCCCCACTGCAACCGCCCCGCCGAGTCCGCCGACCTCGACCACACCGTCGAGTACTCAGACACCGGACCCCCGGACCAGACATCAACCGACAATCTGGCCCCGCTGTGCAGACATGACCACCGCGCCAAGACCCACCCCTCCCCAGCCGGGACACCCTGGCGATACAAGGGACTCTCACCCGGCCACTGGCTCTGGACCAGCCCCCTCGGCAAGCACTACCTCGTCCACCCCGACGGCACCACCCCACTCTGAGCCCCGCCCGCTGACCCCGCTCGCAGCCCGACCACCACCCCGTGGCCGGGCTACCAGCACGCCCTCCCACGACACCTCGCGGCCCCACGCCCTCGCGGCCACATGTCCTCGCGGCGCAGCAGCTCGGCGACCTCGCGGCCCGGCGACCCCGCGGCCCGGCGACCCGGTAGCCGCGGTGGCCATCGCGATCGCCCCGTGTGGAGGTCCTGCACCGAACCCCGTGCCGTCCAGGCCCTCCAGATCCGCCCCCCAGGCTGGGACCCGTCCGCACGCCGGGCAGCCGCTCAGCAAGGCGTCGGCCCGACCGAGCGGACTCGTCACCGCGCTGAACGACGGCGGGAGGAGCCGTCGAGCTGGATGCCGACGCCCTGCTCGGTGCGTCGTGTCGGACTCAGAGGTCGAGTCGCATCAGGTCGTGAGCCGGCCGGAACCCGAGCGACTCGTAGAGCGGCAGCGACATCTCGGATGGGGCGAGCACGACGCGGACCATCGAGCGGCGTCGGGCGAAGTCGATCAGCTCCTGCATCATCAAGCGGCCGACACCCGCCCGCCGGTGCTCCTCCGCCACGAACACGTTGGCGGCGTAGAGCCATTGCGCGGGAGGTCGCCCCGCAGCGGGCATCCGCGAGAAGACCTGGCCGTTCGCCATGCCCACCGGGCGCTCTCCGCCATAGGCGACGACGGCCTGCCGCTGGTGCCGCTCGCGCGCCCACCACTCGCGGAAGCGGCCCTCGAACTCCTCGTCCGCTGCGGGGAACCACGTCGCTCGTACCGTGAGGAGGTCGCTGCAGTCCTCGCCGACCCATCGGACCTCGTAGGCGTCGTCGACCACGAGGCCATCCGCCCAGTCGAGTGCCTCTCGCTCCTGCTCAGCTGCCGCCGCCCCCGGCCTTGCGCCGGTGGGTGCGCGGGCCGCCGCCGACGACCTCGGAGCCGTGGGCCTTCTCCTTGGAGGGGCCGGCCTTGGGGACGCCGCGGTCGTTGCTCTGCTTGCGCTCGAGCGCTTCCTTCATCTTGGCCTTGATGTCGTCGGTGGACGGGGTCCCGCTCTGCTCAGCCATGGCCCCACCCTGACGCGACGAGGCGCCGAGGTCCAGCGAATTCGCTGGTCCTCGGCGCCTCGTGGCGCAGCCGGTGTCAGGCGATCAGGCCTGGTACTCCTTGAGGAGCGCACGACCGATGATCATCTTCTGGATGTCGGAGGTGCCCTCGCCGATGAGCATGAACTTGACCTCGCGCATCAGCCGCTCGATCTCGTACTCCTTGGAGTAGCCGTAGCCGCCGTGGATGCGGAAGGCATCCTCGACGACCTCGTTGGCGTACTCCGAGGCGACCATCTTGGCCATGCCGGCCTCGACGTCCATCCGCTTGCCGGTGTCCTTCATGCGAGCCGACTTCACCATCATGGTGTGGGCGACCTCGACCTTGGTGGCCATCTCCGCGAGACGGAAGAGCACGGCCTGGTGGTCGGCGATCTGCTTGCCGAAGGTCTTGCGCTGCTGGGCGTAGGCGACGGCCAGCTCGAAGCCACGCCAGGCCAGGCCGCACGCGCGGGCGGCGACGTTGACGCGGCCGACCTCGACGCCGTCCATCATGTGGAAGAAGCCCTTGCCGGGCTCGCCGCCGAGGATCTGGTCGGCGGAGATCTTGTGGCCCTCGAAGACCAGCTCGGTCGTCTCGACGCCCTTGTAGCCCATCTTCTCGATCTTGCCGGGGACGGTGAGGCCGGGGGCGGTCTCACCGAAGCCGGCCTCCTTCTCCACCAGGAAGGTCGTCATGTTCTTGTAGACCGAGTCCGCACCCTCGTCGGTCTTGACCAGGGTGGCGACCAGCGTCGAGGTGGCGCCGTTGGTCAGCCACATCTTCTGGCCGGTGATCTCGTAGGACCCGTCGTCCTGCTTCACGGCCTTGGTCGAGATGGCCGCGACGTCGGAGCCCAGCCCCGGCTCGGACATCGAGAACGCACCGCGGACCTCGCCGGTGGCCATGCGCGGGAGGTACTTCTGCTTCTGCTCCTCGGTGCCGTGCTGCATGAGCATGTAGGCCACGATGAAGTGGGTGTTGATGACGCCGGAGACGCTCATCCAGCCGCGCGCGATCTCCTCCACGCACAGGGCGTAGGTGAGCAGCGACTCGCCGAGGCCGCCGTACTCCTCGGGGATCATCAGGCCGAAGACACCGAGCTCCTTGAGGCCCTCGATGATGTCGGTGGGGTACTCGTCGGCGTGCTCGAGCTCGTTGGCGACAGGGATGATCTCCTTGTTGGTGAAGGCCCGCACGGCCTTGAGGATCTCGTACTGGTCCTCGGTGAGTCCCTCGGTCTCGCACAGGCGGCTCATGCTGGTCCTTCCACGTCGACTCGGCTGCGTGTCAGTGACGGCACCGTCGGCGGCGTCGGCACTGGGTGTTACCCGACAGTAACCGAACCGCCCCAGCCCGGGGAGACCCGTTCGTCCTCCGGGTGGTGTGACGGCTCCTACACTGGACGTCGCCGATCATGACAGGTCGGTTCACGCGCACAGGTCGCGCACACGTCACGCACAGGGTGGGTGGATGGACGAACCGAGGGGACCCTGGCTCGAGGCCGTGGGTCTGGTCGTCATCCTCACCCTGGCCGCCGGCGCCTTCTGGGTCTCGCTGCGACCCGGCCCGACCGAGCCGGCCTCCTCGGGCACCGGGAGCTCCTCGACGCCCGCCGCCCGACCCGCGCAGGAGGTCGTCGACGGCGGCGAGCTGAGCGCGGCGGAGCAGCGTGCGGAGCGGCGGCGCCGGGACGGCGGCCAGGCGGTCCCGCGGCCGCAGCGGATCCCCGGCGGGGTGCTGCAGCGCTCGGAGCGGTGCGTGATCAGCACCGACTCCTCCCTCGAGGTCGCCTCCTTCAACATGCACTCCGGCTGGAACCGCGACCGCAGCCGGCAGATGCTCCCCGCACTGGCCCAGGAGATGCGTGCCCTGCAGGTCGACGTGCTGCTGCTGCAGGAGGTCGACAAGAACCGGATCAACAGCGGCCGGGTCGACCAGGCCGCCTACCTCGCGGACCAGCTGGGCATGGAGTACGCCTTCGCGACCAACGTCCTGCGCCCGGGGGACAGCAGGTACGGCACGGCCGTGCTGTCGGCGTACCCCATCGTCGCGTCGGGCAACACCCTGCTCCCCCGCCCCGGCAGCACCCAGCAGCGCGGTCTGCTGCGCGCCGTGCTCGAGATCGCGCCTGGGCAGCGGGTCAGCGTCTACACGACCCACTTCGAGCACACCTCCGAGGACGCCCGGATCCAGCAGGCGCGCGCCGCTGCCCAGGTGATCGCCGAGGACCCCTACCCCGCCGTGGTCGGGGGCGACATGAACTCCCGCCCGGCCTCCACGGCGATGACCACGCTGCGCACGGTGGCCACCGACACCTGGGCGGTCGGCGGCCAGGGCGACGGCCTCACCCACCCCTCGGCCAGCCCGCGCAGCCGCATCGACTACCTCCTGCACCGCGGGGACCTCGGCGTCAACGGCGCGAGCACCCACCCCAGCCAGGTCTCCGACCACCGGGCCGTGCGGGCCTCCTACGACCTCACGCCGGGCGTCCCCGACGAGATCGAGCTCCCGTTCGGCTGCTGAGCGCCCTCAGCCCCGGCTGCGCACCCGTCGGGCGACCCGGCGTACGGCGGCACCCAGCCCCCGCTGCTCCGCGGCGACGCGTCGGTCCTTGCCACGCATGTGGGTCTCGAGCTGGCGCGAGACCATGGTCGTGAGCGCGCTGACCGCGACCTCGGCCACCTGCTCCTCAGTGACCTCCTGCTCGTCCGGGGCGAAGGACTCCTGCCGCGGCAGCAGGTCCTCGAGGTCGCCGACGACGGTGTACCCACCGGACCGCACGTGCTCGACGTAGGCCTCGGAGAGCTCCTGGCACCAGGCCGCCTCGCTGCGCGGGAGCAGGATCCGCCGTCCCTCCTCCCCACCGAGCACCTGCACCGAGAAGCCCCGCTTGCCCACGTCGCCGTAGACGTCGCGGCGCTTGAGGTCGTCGGGGATGCCGGCGTTGACCCGACGCAGCACCTCGGCCTGCTCCAGCCGCAGGCCGCGGTTGGCCCGTCCCACGCTCGACTGGTCGAGCAACGCGGGATCGATGCCGAGGACGGAGCAGAAGCGCTGGAGCAGCAGGTCCTTGTCGGCGCCGACGGGCGGGACGGTGACGACGTGGATGCGCTCGGCAGGCACGTGCCGGCCCCACTTCTCCAGCACCGCCGGCAGGTCCTTCTGCCACCAGATCGGGGCGGGGGTGCCCTGGGTCTTGTGCAACCGCGCCAGGTAGTCGGGGAACGTGATCGACCGACCGGACTGCAGGCCCTGCTGCCACACCGAGGGGATCTGCCGGCCCAGGTCGCGGGCCGTGACCACGACGTGCACCTCGCGGTCACCGCAGGCGTCGAGCAGCCGCTTCACCTGGTGGTCCTCTGCCGGGGAGAAGGACTCCTCCGAGACCAGCGCTGCCCGGCCGGTGGCCGAGCGCAGCGTCGCCGGGAGGCCGCGCAGCACCTCGCGCGCCTGGGGCGGGTCGTGGGGGCGGAAGCGGTCGCGCACGTCGAGCATCAGCCAGTACGCCTCGCGACGGTGCCGGGGGTGGACGTCCAGGCCGTGCTCGCGCAGCACGTCCTGCGACCCCAGGAAGAGCCCCTGGAGGTAGGACGTCCCGGTCTTCTGCAGTCCGATGTGGAGGTAGAGCGGCCGGGTCACGGGCACACCCTAGGGCCCCGGAACGTGCGGGGGCTCAGGACTGCGCGGGCTCCGACGGCTCGGTCGGCTCCGCGGGCTCGGTCGGCTCCTCGGGCGCGCTCGGGTCCGCGATCGCGCCGAACGCCCGGACCCGGGACTTGTAGGCCTTCTTCGCCGTCTCGGTGCGCAGCACGGTGCGCTCGGTGACGATCGTGCGGGCCAGGGCGCGTTCGAGCTCCAGCACGGTCTTCGGCGTCGCGCCCGCGCGGCTGGCGAGCACCGTGGTGCGAGGCACCGAGGCGTCGATGGCCTCGGGGCGGTGCCGCAGCCAGGAGCCGGGGACCTCGGCCAGGCGCCGCACGAGGAACTCCTCGACCGGGGTGTTGGCGGCGGTGCCGCTCAGCACCTGCACCGTCACCCCGCGGCGAGCCGCGTGGAGCAGCTTCTTGGCGAAGCGGCGCATGTCCAGCGAGGAGGTCTGCACCCGCAGCGTCCCGCCCTCGGGCACGCTGCGCAGGGCGGTGAGCAGCTGGCGCGCGACGGCGCCGCGAGCCCGCGGCGAGGCGGCCGCCGGGTCGTTGACCGTGGTGCCGGCAGCGAAGCTGATCACCGGCTCGCCGACGGTCTGCTCGGGCAGGGAGAGCTCGACGACGAGCGCGTCGTGGTCGGAGTTCAGCTCGCGGGTGAACTGCGACAGGACGCTGAAGACCGCGGCCGGCCGGACCATCACGTAGTCGATCGTGGCGCCGAAGTGGTCACCGGTCGGGTCGTAGCGGCCCGACAGGTCGTACACGGCGTTCATCCCGTGCTGCTGCAGCAGGGCGCGGGGGTACTCGCGGGACGTGTAGTGGCGGTTGAAGTCGCCGCCGACCAGGACGGGGCCGCTGGAGCTGAGCTGGCCGACGAGGGCGCCGAGGCGCTGGATCGAGGGGGCGAGCAGCTTGGTGGTGCGCTCGGACTTCGGCGCGATGTGCACCGAGACGAGCGAGACGGTCTGCCGGCCGTCGACCGAGCGCAGCGTGACCCAGTTGGCGTACCGCACGCCCCACATGACGTGCTGCCCGCGGCCGTAGCCCTGCAGGTTGCTGATCATCGTGGTCCCGCGGGCCTCGGCGGTCCAGCGGTCGGTCCGCCACACGACGGGGGTCGCGCCCATGTACTGGCCGGGGGTGCGCCAGATCGCGTAACCGGCCGGGGCGAGGTACTGCGGCTGGCGCATCGGGACCTCGTTGAAGGTCACGAAGTCGGGGCAGGTCTTGAAGACCTTGCGCAGGTCGGCGCGGAACTTCGAGAGCTCGGTGCCGGACTTGATGTTGGCCTGCACGACCTCGACGGAGGTGACCGGGTCGGGGTCGACCGGCGGGGTCGTCGGGGTGGTGGTCGTGGCCGTCGGCTGCGCGGTGGGGCTCGACGTCGGGCTGGTGCTCGGGCTGGTCGAGGGGGCCGCGGTCGGGCTCGCGGTCGGGGTGAACGTCGAGGGCTCGGGCTCGCTCGCACAGCCCGTCGCGGCAGCCAGGCTCAGGCCCGCGTCGTACGCCGAGGGGGTGCTGCCGCCGAGGGCGAGGGCGGCGACTCCGGCCGTCGCCAGGGTGGCGGCGAGTCCGGTGGCCAGGGCCCGGCGCAGCAGCATCGTCGTGTCTCCTCGGAGCAGCGCGAGGGCGCCCGTGCGCACTCGTCACAGGAATCACAACAGCAACACGAGCCACACGTCCAGGGGTCCGCGACAACTACAGACGTGTAATTCGCAAGGCCCTCGCCAGCGCGTCCGCGAGGTGCTCGGAGTAGGCCGTCGTCATGTGCTCGGAGTCGCGCATCGTGACGAAGCGGCCCACCACCGAGGGGCAACGCAGCCGCTCGCAGAACCACTTCTCCGCGTCGACCGACTCGACCCCGACCCGCTCGGCCACCGTCATGAAGCCGCGCTGCAGCCGTCGCGGTCCCCGCTCCGGGGCCAGCAGGCAGTCACCGAGGTCCGAGGCCCGCGAGAGGCACACCGCCTGCTCGCGTTGGAGCTTCGGGGTGTTGGCCAGCAGCACGACCCGGCCGGCCTCGGCAGCCAGGCGCTCCAGTGCCGCGGCCAGTCCGCGGTCGAGGGCGTCGCCGAAGACGTCGGGCCCCTCGGTGCGCTCCACGACCTCGCCGGTGTCGACGTCGACCACCGGCGCCAGCGGGGCGTTGGAGACCAGGACGAGGTCGGGCTGGAGCTCGGCGACGGTGTCGAGGGTGAAGTCGACGAAGTCGATGCACTCCTGCCACTCCCGCCCCGTCTCCGGGTCGACCCGGATGGCGAGGTTGGTCGGGCAGCCGGTGTAGGCCAGCGTGAGCACCTGGTAGCCCAGCCGCTCCCCCACCAGCCGCACCGCCGGGCTCCAGGCCCGCGCGTGGGAGTCGCCGGCCAGCACGATGAGGCGCTCGGAGTCGGCGTCGCCCTCGGGGCACAGCTCGCGGGTGCCGGTGCGGTAGTCGCAGTCGCCCAGCGAGGCGGTGTCACGGCGGATGTCGACCAGCCCGGGGACGAGGCGGCCGGGCACCGGGCGACCCTCCTCGGCGGCCAGCACCGACGCCTGCACCAGCGCGCGCACCGGGTCACGCGAGAGCCCCTCCCGCGCGTAGTCGGCCACCTCGATGGCGGGGTTGTCCTGGGTGCTGGCGACCCGCTGGTCGATCCAGAGCTGGGAGGCCAGGACGCCGATCGCCAGGGTGCCGACGGCGGCGGGGTACATCGGCAGCGCCCAGCGCGCGCGGTCCCAGCGGCTGCCACGGCGACGGAAGGGCTGCTCGACCAGGTGGTAGGTCAGGCCGCTGAGCACGCCGATGACCCCGACGCACACCAGCGCCGCCAGCGGCGACAGGCCACCGAGGTGGCTGCGCGCGACCACGATGACCGGGAAGTGCCAGAGGTAGACCGAGTAGGACCAGTCCCCCACGACCTGCATCGGGCGCACGGACAGCGTGCGGGCGACCAGCGTGCGGTCGCCGCCGGGCAGGGCGCCGGCCAGCAGCAGCGCCACCGCACCCAGGACCGGCACGGCTGCGAGGACGCCCGGCACGGGTGAGGCCGGGGTCAGGACCAGGGCGGCCGCGACGACCATGACGACACCGGCCCCGGCGAGCAGCCCGGGTGAGCGGTGCCCGGCGGCCGCGGCCGCCGACGTCGTACGCCGGTGCAGGACGACGGCCAGCAGGGCACCGGCCCCCAGCTGCCAGCCGCGGGTGAAGGTCGAGAAGTACGCGGTGTCCGGCGAGGCGTAGGTGGCCCAGGCCGACCACGCGAGCGAGGCGAGCACGAGGACCGTCAGGACGTGCTGGATGCCGGCGACCGGGTCGCGGCGGCGGCGCACCGCGAGCGCGGCGACGACCAGCAGGAGCACCGGCCAGACGAGGTAGAACTGCTCCTCGACCGCCAACGACCAGTAGTGCTGCAGCGGCGAGACCGGCTGGCCCTCGGCGAAGTAGTCGGTCTCGACCATCGCGAAGCGCACGTTGGCCGCGAAGAGCGTCGACCACCAGGCGTCGGTGAGGATCTCGGTCACCCGCACCACGGGCAGCAGGACAGCCGAGGCGGCGCAGGTCGCCACCAGCACGACCGTGGCCGCGGGCAGGATCCGCCGGGCCCGGCGCGCGTAGAAGTCGACCAGTGCCCCGCCGAGGCCGGGCGCGTCGGGCCGCTCCCGGGCACGCAGCAGCAGGCCGGTGATGAGGAAGCCGGAGATGACGAAGAAGACGTCCACCCCGACGTAGCCGCCCGGCACCGCGTCGACACCGAGGTGCGTGACCACGACGAGCAGCACGGCCACCGCCCGGAGGCCCTGGACGTCGGTGCGCATCGTCTCCTCCGGGGTGCTGGGGGTCGGGTAGGGTGACCCGCGTCATGTCGGACCCCAGCAAGCACCGCGCCCCGACCCCTCGGGCTCCCCGGAGTGTAGTGCGGCGGACGCTCGTCGCCGCGGTGGCGCTGATCGTCGTGGGGGTCGGTGTCGCGGCCGCCGCGCAGGTCCCGGACCTGGTCGACGGCGGCCCTGCGTCGATGAGCATCAGCGGCCGCGTCTCGACCCCCGTGGTCGAGGACGTCCCGCAGGCGGTCGTGCCCGGCGTCGAGCTGCGCCTGACCAAGGCCCGGGTCGCCGAGCTGGCTCGGCTGGAGCGGCTCGCGGAGGCCCGGGCAGCCCGGGAGAAGGCCGAACGGATCGCGGCGCGCAAGGCCGAGAAGGCCGCAGCGCAGCCGTTCAGCTTCCAGGTCGCCTCCTTCAACGTGCTCGGCAGCAACCACACCGCACCCGGCGGCGAGCGACAGAGCTTCCCGACCGCCGCAGCGCGCACCCCGCAGGCCGTCGGAGTCATCCGCAGCCACGGCACCGACCTCGTGGGCCTCCAGGAGGTCAAGCCCGACCAGCTCAGCGCGCTGACCCGGGCGACCGGGATGGTCGCCTGGCCCGGCGCCGGCGCTGCCGACCCCGACAACTCAGTGATGTGGGACCCGTCCCGCTTCGAGCTGGTCGAGGGCTCCACGTTCTACGTGACCTTCATGAGCCGCCCGCGGCCGCAGACGGTGGTGCGCCTGCGCGACGTGGCGACCCAGCGCGAGTTCTACCTCGTCAACATGCACACCTCCGCCGGTCACGACCCGCGCAACACCGCGACCCGCGTCGCCGGCTGGGACCGTGGCGCCGCCGAGGTCCGCGCGCTGCGCGAGACCGGCCTGCCGGTGCTGGTGACCGGTGACATGAACGACCGCGCCGCCTTCTTCTGCCGCTTCCTGCCGCCCACCGGGTTCGTCGCCGCCGTCGGCGGGAGCACCGCGGGCGGCTGCCGCCCCCCGGCCCGGATGCCGGTCGACTGGGTCGTCGGCAGCCCTGACGTCGCCTTCAGCAGCTACGTGATCGACGAGTCCACCGTCAACCGGCGGATCAGCGACCACTTCTACATCAGCGCGACCGCGACCGTCGCGCCCGCAGACGCCGGCTGACCGCGTCCCGGACCCCACCGGCAGCCCCGCCTGACCTGACGGCGTCGGCCTCACGGGCCTCCGCGCGCAGCGCCCGTACGTCGCCCAGCAGTCCGGCGATGACCTCGGCACCCGCCTCGGCGACCTCCGCGTCGGTGACGCTGTCCGGCGTACGCCGGGGCTCGAGCTCCGCGGGCACGAGCAGCCACGCAGGGTCGCCCACGACGTCCAGGCCGCGCTCGGACAGCAGGGCGACCGCGCGCTCGCCGCGCGCGCGGCAGTCGGCCACCTGGTCGGGGTAGGGCCAGAACCGTTCGCCACCGCGGGTGACCAGCCGCTCGTCGGCCAGGAAGGTGCGGATCCACACGCCCCGGTCGAAGGCGGAGCGGAACTCCCCGAGGTGGGCGTTGACCCGGCGCAGCAGCTCGGCCTCGACCACGCCCATCGACTCGTTGGGGAAGGAGCCGGACACGTCCACGGCCGCGTGGTCCAGGCCCAGCACCCCGGCGAAGCGGCGCCAGATCTCCTCGCGGTCCGCGCTGCGGTCCAGCGGCAGGACGTGGACGCGGTCGGCGGGGACCGCCTCCAGCCAGCGGTCCAGGACCAGGGACAGGTCGAGGGTCCGCCAGTCCCAGATCGCCTCCGGGCTCGCGGACTCCGTGCGGCCGTAGTCGGCCATCGGGGTGGTGCTGCGGTTCTTCAGGCTCTCCTGCCAGCTGGCGGTGAACAGCCCCAGGGGCTCGCGCGCGGTGACCAGCAGGTGCACCTCGCGCCCGCCGGCACCGAGCTGCTCCACGAAGGCCCGGGCCTGCTCCGCGGAGGCCGCGGCGAAGAACTCGTGGGAGACCAGCACGTCCCCCTCGGCGGTGGCCACGTCGGCGAGCACCCGGGTCATGGCCTCGTGCTCGCGATCGGGTCGACGCCGCCCGCCCGGCTCCCCGCGCACCACGCGCGAGACCCACAGGTGGTCGCGGCGCTCGCGGCCGGGAAGCACCAGGCCCTGGGCCGCGACCGCGTCGCGCTGGCCCCACAGGATGGTCTGCAGGTAGGTCGTCGCCGTCTTCGGCAGACCGACGTGCAGGAAGGCCCGCCGGGGGCGGGCGGCGGTCATCGCGGCCTCACAGGCTGTCCTGGAAGGCGGCGATCGCCGCGTCCACCCGCTCCTGGTCGCGCTGGGCCATCGGCACCAGCAGCTCCTGCACGAGGTCGGCCAGCTCGGCCAGCCGCAGGTTGTGCCGCCGGAGGTCGGCGACCTCCTGCTCCAGCCGTGCGACCCGCTCGACGAGCTCGTTGTCCCGCTTCAGTCCCACTGTCCTCAGTCCCACTGTGCGACCACCTTTCCGACCGATCCCTTGCCGCCGTCCGATCCCCCGCCGGGCGTCTCGGAGACGTCCAGCACGGTGCCCCCGTGCCGCTCCAGCAGCTTCTGCACGCGCCCGACCTTCATCGGTGCGAGCCCGGCGCCGCCGCGGCCGCGACCGGTCCACGTCTGGACGTAGAGCCGTCCTCCGCCGCGCAGCGTCATGGCCGCGAGCCGCCCCAGCGACTGCCGACCGAACTCGTCGGTGGCGTCGAGCACGTGGCGCGCCAGCATCGCGCGCGGCGCCTCCGGGAGCCGGCTGACGCGTGCGCCCTCGCTCAGCACCCAGCGCCACTCGTCGAGGTTGAGGGCGCGCACCTCCAGGGGGAGGTCGCGGCGGGCTGCGGTGCGCTGGGCCTTCTGCAGGGCGCGCGGTGCGAAGTCGTAGGCCAGCGTCGGGTGGCCCTGGCGGGCCAGCCACAGGGCGTCGCGGCCACGACCGGCGCCGACGTCCATGACCAGCGTGCCGGGGGCCTCGGCCCGTCGCAGCTGCTTGGCCAGCGCGGAGGACCCCTTTGGTACCGGGCGTCGGCGACGCTGGGCCGCACGTCGCTCCCAGTCGCGGCGCGCGTGCCCGGTGCCCCGGAACCACTGGTTGAGCAGCTCGGTCACCTGGCGGGGGGTCTCGAACTTGAAGGCGGGGTCCGGCACCTGCCACGACGGCCCGTACATCACCTCGAGCAGCTTCTCCGGCCGCGCGGGTGCTGGGTACTCCCGCCCGCGCAGCGTCGTCGTGCCCAGCGGGAGCAGCCACTCGCGGTCGAAGGGGTGTCCCACCTCGCCCATGAGGTAGAGCCGGCCCCCGTCGAGGAAGCCGCCGAAGACGTCGAGGAACCGGGTGGCCCCGTCGGCCTCGACGACCTCGACGCGGAACGCCAGGCCGCTGTAGCGGTAGGTCGCCCAGCCCCGGTCGGCCACGGCCCGCTGGAGGCGGAAGGACTCGCGCACCACGTCGACCGGGCTGGAGTGGGAGGACACGTAGCCCAGGTCCGCGTCGGAGTCGTGGCCGAGGAAGTCGCCCTCGCGCACCGCCCCGAGCAGGGTGCCGTACGCCGGGAACGCCGCGACGCCGTGGGCTGCCAGCACCTCCAGCAGCTCGCTCATGGCGTCCAGCAGCGGATCCAGGTCGGCGGCGGTGCGCTCGGCGAAGACCGGGCTGAAGCGGTCGGACTTGTCCAGGCTGATCGGGTGGCCCTGGCGGTCGACGAAGTCCACCCGGCGCTCGTCGTCGGAGAAGACGACCTCGCCGGACCAGACGTCGGCACCGCTGACGTGCTCGCGCAGCGTCACCGAGCCGGTGCCGACCAGGTGCGGTCGCATGGCCGGGGGCCACGCGATGGTCCTGCCCAGGCCGCCGGCACCCCCACCGCGGGCGGTGTCGCGGCGGACCCAGAAGGACCAGATGCGCCGACCGTCGAAGAGGACGTCGACGACGCGGTCGGCCCCGAGGGCCACCAGGCCGACCCCGTCGGCGTCGACGCGCAGGACGCGCAGGTCGAGCAACGCGACCTCAGTCCATGTCGACGTGCTGGTACGGGTCCGGGTTCGGCGGCGCGTCGGCGCGGCGGGCGGCGTTCGGCGGCGGGTTCTCGAACCAGCGGTCGATGAAGCGCTGGTAGAGCAGCGTGTTGCGGCGCCCGACCAGCTTGCCGGTCTGCTCGTCGGAGCGGCTGGCGGCGTCGGAGGTGTTGGCCGAGCCGTTGAAGGTGACGTAGGCCGTGCGGTCGGCGCCCATCCGACCGTTGATGGTCAGCACCTTGAGGTGGAAGTAGTTGTCGAAGTCGCCGTCACCGTCGAAGTCCTGCACCAGGTGCCGGATCGGCACCGGGCCGCGGCCACCGCCGGCGGTCAGGATGCGCTTGGCCTCGCGACCCATCACGGTGTAGGCCACGCGCACGTCGCAGCCCTGGTCCCACAGCGCCTTGAGGCGGCGGGCAGCGATGTTGCCGCGCTGCCCGCGGATGACGTCGGGGGCGCTGCGCACGATGGTGCGGCCGTTGGCGTTCCCGGCGTTCTCGGCCCCGAAGCAGCGGACCCGGTCCATCGCCTCCTGGACGGGGTCGCCCTTGAAGTCCTTGCCGTAGTACGGCGAGAAGTAGAGGCTGTAGCGACCGCCCTCGAAGGCCCGGTAGGCGTTCTTGCGGGGCTGGTCGGTCCACATCTCGTCGAAGATCTCCTCGGCGAAGGCGTAGAGCTTGTCGCGGCCGACGTAGGTGTAGATCTCGTTCCACTGGTTGGCCGCGGCCGCCGTGGTGAGGTTGGCGCTGCCCTGGATGAGGACGTTGCGCGAGAGCCCGACCTTGTCGAAGAGGAACATCTTCGTGTGGGCGGCCCCGCTCTTGCCGCGGCACGAGCCCTTGCACATGCGCGCAAACGACTTCGTCGCGTTCTTCTCCCGCTTGCCGTTGGTGGCCGCGAGGCCGGCCTTGAGCCGGCGGAACGAGGGGTTGTCGGTGTCGAGGTCGTTGTTGTTGGCGTCCATCAGGACCCGGACCGTGGTGCCGCGCCGCGCCCGCTCGATCAGGGCGTCGGCAGCCCCGGCGTTCATGAAGTTCCAGGTCATGATCTTGATCGTGCCCTTGGGCGAGGTGTGCCGGATCGTCTGGATGATCTTGTCCAAGATCGCCCGGCGCTGAGCCTGGTCGCCGACCGCGGTGTTGAAGGTCGGCCCCTCCTTCACCTTGTACGTCGGCTTCCGCTCGGCCGCGGTGGCGACCGAGCCGGTCGGCAGCGACGAGCCGGGCGCGAGCAGCGCGGGCACGAGGGGGAGGACCAGGGCCACGAGCAGGCCAGGGACGAGGAGGCGGAGACGGAGCACGAAGACTCTCCCGGGTGTTCGGACGCCCACCGCACAGCGGCCGGACGCCTAGGAGCACAGACGGGGGCAGGCTACACGGGCAAGCTGGCTGGCCCTACCTGCCGCGTCCGCGCAGCAGGCCCCTGCGCTGACCGGCGCCCTCGCCCGCCGCGGCGGGCGAGGGGGTCGGCGAGGTCCCGCGGTAGAGCTCGGACTCCGGCTTGGGCCGGCCGCGCCACTCCTCCAGTGCCCGGGCG
>FWWL01007724.1_pt1 | contig 14392 bp, 18 predicted proteins | sample 2228331 | NCBI WGS metagenome assembly FWWL01 (sample SAMEA103939775, study PRJEB20133) | metagenome
CCGGCCACCCATAGACTACACTTGCGTTGGGTGGCCGGGTGGGGGAGCGGGCCGGTGCCGGCTAACCGAGCACGACTCTAGCCGAACACATCCTCATGAGTCCCGTGCGACGGGATCGTCAGCCGGTACACCGCGCCGACCACCGCCCATCCCGCCATCGTCACGACGCCGAATGCAAGGTTGGTAATCACCCTGAACTCGATCGATTCATAAGCGACGCCTTGGCCCATAAAGGCCGCAGCGAATAGCCCGACCAACAGCGCGACGACCGGGAACAGCAGGATAGCATGGACCATCACCAGCGGCCACACCGACGCGCGCGTGCGGCGCCAGCTTCCGGCGATGCTGGCCAACAGACCGGCGCGTTCCACCGATGCAATGCCGAGCGCCGCAGACATACGGGCCGCAAGATACAAGCCCGGCAATAGAAGCAGCATGTAGCCCAGCCCGATCACCGTCCACAGCCCAAGCTGGAGCGTGACGACGATCACCGGGGCGAGCGCACGACCGGCCCAGCCGCCCGCCACATCGCCAAAGGCGTTGCGAAGCAGGAGATATTGCAGCAGCCCCTGCAGGATTACCGGGGCGATCAGCATCGTGAGCTGCGCGGTCCATGATGGGTCCTGATCGTCGATCCAGACACCGAACCCGGTATAAATGGCGGTCGCGAGGATGAAGGCGAGCGGATGCGCCCCGACCAGCGCCGAGGCTTCGCGCAGGACCTGGGACACCTCCAACCGATCCGGATCGCCGATGCTCACAGAAGGCTCACCCGACCGCCGGCATGGCGTTCGAGCCGACCGGCGAGTTCGAGTTCGAGCAGCACCAGTTGCACCGCTGCGCCGGGGAGAGCGGACTGGCGGATCAGTTCATCGACCGGAACCGGCACCGGGCCGAGCAGTCCCTCGACCCTCTTGCGCTCGGCGGCGTCGGGCTCTGCTCCCGGTTCAGCACCAAAGCCCGAAACCGGCGAGCGCACCGCGCGCGCGTCGATCGGGCGGATCATTTCGAGGATGTCGTCCACCCCCTGCACCAATATCGCACCCTCGCGGATCAGCTGGTTACAACCCTGCGCGCGCGGGTCGAGCGGCGAGCCGGGGACCGCCATCACCTCGCGCCCCGCCTCCGCCGCGATCCGGGCCGTGATCAGCGATCCGGAGCGCGGCGCGGCCTCGACCACCACCGTGCCCTGCGCAAGGCCGGCGATGATGCGGTTGCGCGAGGGGAAATGGCGCGCGAGCGGTTCGGCGCCCGGCGGCTGTTCGGCGATCAGCAGACCGCGCTGTGCGACCTGTTCCTGAAGCTCGGCATTTTCGGGCGGGAAGGCGATGTCGATGCCACTGGCGATCACGCCGACCGTGCCACTGGCAAGCGAGCCGTGATGCGCAGCAGTGTCGATCCCGCGCGCGAGACCGGAGACGACGGTCGCTCCCGCATCCCCCAGCCCCTGCGCCAGCTGGCGCGCGAAGCGGCACGCCGCTGCCGACGCATTGCGCGCGCCGACCATCGCCACACAAGGCCGCGCGAGCAGCCCGATGTCGCCGCGCACGATCAGGGCAGGCGGCGCATTTTCCAGCTCGGCCAGCAACGCGGGATAATCGGGATCGTCAAGAAACACGTGCCGCGCGCCGAGTCGCTCGACCACCGCCAGTTCCCGCCGGACGCTCGCGGGATCGGCCAGCGTCGCTGCCTGGCCACCCCCGCGCAGCGCGAGCACCGGGAGTGCGTCGAGCGCCGCCTGCGCATCGCCGAAGCGCGCGATCAGCTGGCGATAGGTGACCGGGCCGATGCGCGGCGACCGGATCAGGCGAAGTCGGGCGAGGCGCGCAGCCTCCTCAGCCATGCTTGCGCCCGATGCGCGGCTCGGTGCCCGCCATCAGCCGCTCGATATTCTCGCGATGCTTCCACAGCACGATCAGCGCGAGCACGACAAGCAGCAAGACAAGGTTGAAGCGGTTCATCACTGCGGCGCTGACCGGCGCGCTGATTGCGGCTGCCATTCCGGCGACGGAGGAGATGCGCAGCGTTGCGAGCAGGCCCAGCCATACGACCGCGAAGACCAATCCAGACGGCCAATGCAATGCGAGCACGATCCCCATCAGCGTCGCGACGCCCTTGCCGCCCTTGAACTTGAGCCAGACCGGGTAGCAATGGCCGACAAACGCGCCCGCCGCCGCCAGCATGTCGAGGCCGGGCCACAGCGCCTGCGCGAGCCACACCGCCGCCGCGCCCTTGAGCAGGTCGAGCAGCAACGTCGCCGCCGCCAGCCCCTTGCGCCCGGTGCGCAGGACATTGGTCGCGCCGATATTGCCCGATCCGATCTGGCGCAGGTCACCCGCCCCGGCAAGGCTCGTCAGGATCACGCCGAACGGGATCGCGCCGAGCAGATAGCCGAGCGCGATGGCGAGCACCGGCGCGATGGTGGCGAGTTGCGGTTCCATGATCCCCCTTGCTTGGACAAAGGCTAGGGTCTTCGCTAGTCGGGCGCAACAATCTCGATCAGCGGATTTCAGCCATGGCCGATAGCCGGCCCCTTCTCTTCTTCGATTCGGGCGTGGGCGGACTGTCGGTGCTGGCGCCTACGCGCGCGCTGCTGCCCGCTGCGCCTCTGGTCTATGCGGCGGACAGCGCCGGATTCCCCTATGGCACGCGCAGCGAAAGCGAGATTGCGGCCCGCGTTCCCGCGCTGCTCGGACGGCTGGCCGAGCGCTACAGGCCGCGGCTGATCGTGATCGCGTGCAACACCGCATCGACCATCGCACTCGCCCATGTCCGCGCGGCGCTCGACGTGCCGATCGTCGGCACCGTACCCGCGATCAAGCCTGCTGCCGAAGTGTCGCGGACGCGGGTGATCGGCGTGCTCGGCACCCAGGCGACGGTGCGCCAGCCCTATGTCGACGATCTGACCGCACGCTTTGCCGCCGATTGCGGGGTGCTGCGCCATGGCAGCGCCGAACTGGTCGAGCTTGCCGAGGCGAAGTTGCGCGGTGCGCCAACCGATCTGGCGCAGTATCGCGCCGTGCTGGACGGGCTGCTCGGGCAGGCTGGGGGCGACCGGATCGATGTGATCGTCAACGCCTGCACCCATTTTCCGCTGGTGGCAGAGGAACTTGCCGCCGCCGCCCCGCACCCCGTGCGCTTCGTCGATGGGGGGCCGGGCATCGCGCGGCGGATTGCGCATCTGACGGTGGGGCAGGATTGGCCGAGCCGCCCGGCGCCCGGCATCGCAGTGTTCACCGCTGCGCCCAACCCCGCCTTGGTGCCGGCACTGGCACGCTATCGTCTCGACCTGATCGAGACGCTGTGAAGCACGGGCGCAGGATCAGCGCAGCGGGATCGCCGGTGTTTCGGTCATCAGCTTGACGCGCCTGGCATAGCCATTGGCCATCGCAAGATGCGCGTGGCGCGCACCCGAGTCGTTGGCCTTCTCTGCGCGGTCGCGCTCGGCCTGTTCGCGACGCGTGAAATAGTCGAGATCGCTCTGCGACATCGTAAATCTCCCAATTTTTCAAAGCGGGAGCGCTAGGGTCTCTCAGCCGCGGACATGCCCGGAGTCGCGATCCGCGGTGCCCGCACCATAGCAGATTTCGCCTGGCGCGTCCTGATCTGGGGCAAGCGGAGGCGCAACGACCGTCCGATCACCGTGATCGATATCATAGGCAATTTGCCCTAGTGGCGTCGCGACCCAAAACTCGCTAACGGGACAAAATGACCAGCGAGGCAACTCCGCGCGCGGTAGATTATTCGCGCGTGTTCAATCAGGCGATCGACCGGCTCCACGCCGAAGGCCGGTATCGCGTCTTCATCGACATTTTGCGCAACAAGGGCATGTTCCCCAATGCGCGCTGCTTCGCCGGGCATAATGGGCCGAAGCCGATCACCGTATGGTGTTCGAACGACTATCTCGCGATGGGCCAGCACCCAAAGGTGATCGCAGCGATGGAAGAAGCGCTGCACGATGTCGGCGCGGGATCGGGCGGCACGCGCAATATCGGCGGCAACACGCATTATCACGTCCATCTTGAGGCCGAGCTGGCCGATCTGCACGGCAAGGAAGCGGCGCTGCTGTTCACCAGCGGCTATGTCTCGAACGAGGCGACGCTATCGACGCTGGCCAAGGTGCTACCCGGCTGCATCATCTATTCGGATGAACTCAACCACGCATCGATGATCGCGGGCATCCGCAACTCCGGGTGCGAGAAGCGGGTGTGGCGGCACAATGACCTTGAGCATCTCGAGGAATTGCTGGCCGCCGACGATCCCTCGGTGCCCAAGTTGATCGCGTTTGAAAGCGTCTATTCGATGGACGGCGACGTCGCCCCGATCCATGCGATCTGCGACCTTGCCGACAAATATAATGCGCTGACCTATCTCGACGAAGTGCATGCCGTCGGCATGTATGGCGCGCGCGGCGGCGGCATTTCGGAGCGCGACGATGCCGCGTCGCGCCTGACCATCGTCGAAGGGACGCTGGGCAAGGCGTTCGGGGTGATGGGCGGCTATATTGCAGCCGATCGCACGATCATCGACGTGATCCGCAGCTATGCGCCGGGGTTCATCTTCACCACGTCGCTGTCGCCGGTGCTGGTCGCAGGCGCGCTGGCGTCGGTGCGCCACCTCAAGCAATCGAGCGAAGAGCGCGACGGGCAGCAGGCAGCAGCAGCGAAGCTCAAGTCGATGTTCGCCGATGCCGGGCTGCCGGTAATCAACACCACCACGCACATCGTGCCGCTGATGGTCGGCGATCCCGTCCGCGCCAAGAAGATCAGCGACATCCTGCTCGCCGAATATGGCGTCTATGTTCAGCCGATCAATTATCCGACCGTTCCGCGCGGGACCGAACGGCTGCGCTTCACCCCCGGTCCGGCACATGACGAAGCGATGATGGCGGAGCTTACTGCGGCTCTGGTGGAGATCTGGGAACGCCTTGCGCTCCGGGCCGCGGCATAAGGTTCATTTCTGTACCGTATTGATCCGCTATTATTTGGTAACTTGTCATCGATAGTAAGCGTGGTTAGGTAGTAGGCGCAGAGCCTTACGGGGCATGGTTCGAGGGATGTGAGCACACGGCCTTGGCTGATCCGGATGGTTCAGATCTGAAGAGGGGACATCATGACGGATCGTAACGACATCGAACAGCGGGTCACGGAACTGCGGACCTGGGTTGAGCCTGAAATTTCGGCGCTTGCCATTGACGAGACCGCCGGTTTCCCCGGCCGTGGCGCTGATGGCGGCCGCTTCGTCGACTGCACGCTTTCCTGATCGCGCAACTTTGAACAAAAGGCCTTCGGGCGGCGCATCTGTCGCCTGCCCGGAGGCCTTTTTGCTATCCGTCGATTGCGATGATGTCGGTGGGTGCACCGGCCAGCGCGATTTCGCTGATGGGGCGGTGTTCGCGATCGAGAAAGATGACGCTGCCGGACAATTCGGTGCGCTGTGCACGCGGCCCGAGCACCGATGTGCCGACAATCAACCCGTCGCGTCCCAGCGCAAGGCCCCGCGTCATGCGCGCGCTCACCCGGATCGGCGGACCATCACTGCGCAGCAACTCGCCATCGCGCGACCCGCAATGCCAGAGCACCCCAGCGGCGTCCTCGACAATATCATGACAGCCATAGCCGGCCAGCGGCGCGATCCGGCGCACGGCCCAATCGGGGTCGAGCCAGGCGAGCGCGCTCGGTCGCTGCGCATCGTCCGCCCCATTGTGCAGCATCAGCACCACGTCTCCGCGCACCCGCGCGATCGAATTGATGTGGTGATAATCGGCTCCTCCCGCGCCACGGCGCACGGGTGCCAGCGGTGCGCGGACATCCAACGGCGTGCCATCGAGCGCGAAGCGGCGGATCACCTGATTGGCGGTATCGACCAGGCAGATCAGATCATCGATGACGGCAAGCTGATGGCATTCATTGTCGAGGCCACGTGCGATGACGTGCGCACCGACAATATGCTCGTCCACCAAAGTCAGCGCCACGATGCGCCCGCGCGCGGTCGCGGTGCTGGGCACATCGCATGCCTCGAACAGGAGCACCGTGTCGCCATGGCGGTGCAGGCCGAAGAAAAAGCCATGCGCCACCAGCTGCGCGCCGTGACGATGGGCCGCGAACAGCCCTTGTCGGCTCGCGACCAGACATTCGAACCCGCGCAGGTCGGTCGCGCGCAGCCGCACCCGGTCGGTCGCATAAGCCTGGTGCGCCAGCGCCGCGCGGATCGCGCGTTCGCGGCCGATTGGAGCGTCCATGCCGCCGGTGGTAGGGTGCGGCCCGGCGCAGTCAAGCGCCGCCGGGACCACTGACCGATGGACCGTACCGGCCTGTTCGGCCTGTTCAATTGCGATGGCGCGCCGCCGGACCGCGCTGCGGCCCGGTTACTCGGCCTGCCTGACGCAGCGCACGGCGCCGACCATGTTGCTGCGGTGTGCGATCTGGCCGATCCGGGCGCGGCGCTGGTGTTGGCCGCGCGCGGCACGCTGACCCTGTTCCTGGGCAGGCTGGATGCACGGGAGGACGTTGCCCGCGCGCTTGGGCTGGCGTCCGACAGCAGCGACGTCGCGCTCGCCGCGGCCGCGCTCGACCGCTACGGAGCAGAGACCCGCACCCGCTTGGACGGAGAATGGACGCTGGCCCGCTGGAACGGGGCGCAGCTGACGCTGGTGTCGTCGCTGTGCCAGCGCGATCCGCTATTCTATGCCGTGCGCGGTGCGCGGATCGCGATCGGCGCCGACCTGCGCCAGCTCAGCCGCATCGCATGGATCGGTGACGCATTCGACCCGGCCGGGCTGTTGATGGCGCTGGGTCGGGCAAGTTTGCGGGAGCCTGAGGATGGCCGCACCCCGGTCATCGGGATCACTGCCCTGACACCGGGCGGCTGCGTCACAGTCGACCAGAGCGGGGTGCACGCCGCCCCGCCCGCCGCGCTACCGGCTGCCAGCGACTGGTGCGGCGATCTTGACACGGCGATGGCGGAGGCTGAGGCGTTGCTGCTGCGCATTGTGCGCCAGCGGATGATCGGCGGCAGCTATGCGTGCATGCTCAGCGGTGGGCTCGATTCGTCGCTGGTGGCGTGGGCGGCGGCACAGGCGCTCGGCCCGGACGAAGCCTTGCATTTCCTCACATCCGCTGCGGCGACCGGATCGCGCCAGATTGACGAGCTGGCCGAAGCCGCGATCGTCGCCGCGCATCTCGGCGCGCCGCATCGCCCCGTGCGCGCCGCTGCGGCACCCGGTCCCTATCATCCCGACCCGACCCTGTTTCGCGACGCGAATGGCCCCAGCCTCGACGTCCGCCACTATCTCTATCATCGCTTTGCGCAGGAGACGCGCGCCGCCGGCGCATCGCTGTTGTTCGACGGCCAGTTCGGTGAGCTTACGCTGACCAACTCGCTGCCGCTCCATGCGCCCGTATCGCCCATCGGCATGCTGCGCGATGCGCTGAGGACGCGCTGGAAGCCTGAACGGACGCCCGATGCCGCCGATTCGTTTCACGTCGATCTCGCGCCCCATTGGCTGACCGCCCCGCCGGGACCGCTGGCGGCCGCACTCCGCAGTCCTCCGACGCTGCCCCGTCTTCCGTCCAAGGATGAACGATGGGGCGTCCGACCCGGCTTTGCCAAGGCCGCGCGGGCGCCGGCATCGCTCGACCTTGGCCGGGTACGCGTCGCCATGCCGTTCCGCGACCCGCGCTTGATCGCGCTGTTCGCCAGCTTCCCGGCAGCGCTGCTCTACCCGAAGACCGGCGCACGGACGCCGGGCCGCCACCTGCTCACGGGCAAGCTGCCCGACGCGATCCGGCTGCGCGGCAAGGGGCCGGGGTTTGCCCCGGACTATGCCGCCCGGCTGCAGAGCGACGCCGAAGACGCGCGCGGACGAATCGCGCTGTATCGCCGCGCGGGGGCGGACGAATGGATCGACCTCGACGCGCTTGACCATGGGCTCGCCCGTGCAGCGCGCGGCGCGACGGCGCACCATGGCGAAGCGGTGCGGGTTCAGCTGACCGCACTGGCGGGCGCGTTCATCGCCTGGTGGCGCGACATGTCATAAAGCGCGGATCAGCGCGAGCGCGGCGCGGGCGCGGTCGGCATGGGCCGCCCCGCCGCCGCCAGCCACTGCCGGAAAGCCGCTGACCGGCAAATCCGCTGCCAGCGCGAGCAGCGCGCGTGTTCGGACGGCACTGTTGGGGAGCGCCGCCATCCACGCCGGTCGGAACAAATGGCTGGTGAGCAGCGCGGCGCGAGTCAGCGGCGCGGTCGTGCCGGGACCGAGACCGAGCACGATCACCCCCGCCAGCGGCAGCGCCTCGGGGCCGCTGCGGGCGGCGGGCCGCACCACCGCTTTGCCGCGCGTATCGCGGGCTGGTAGCGCCAGCCGCGTGCCGTCGATCCAATCCGCCACCATCGGATCGAGCCGGATCGTGGTGCGGCCGGGCAGGACCGTTGCGCCGCCCCCGGCCGGATCGACGGCCAGCGCCGACAGATCATCGCTCACCAGCGCCGCACCTGCTGCGATCAGGCCGGCGGTAAGGCTGGACTTGCCCGCGCCGGCATCGCCGACGATCAGCGCGGCGCGCCCGTCGATTGCCACGGCGCAACCATGCATCGGGATCAACCCGCGCCAGGCGAGCAGATGCGCGACGACCGTGCCGTAAAAGGCATGCGGCAGCCCCCCGGTCCAGCCCGCGCCGGGCAGGACGTCGATCCGCTTCCCGTCGTGCATGTCGAACGTCGCCTGCCGATACCAGGGGAAGCGCGCGCCATCGGCATAGACTGCCCCCGCCCGCACCGGCACCAGCGGAGTGCGCGGCGGCAACGCCGTGACCTGTCGCACATCGACCGTCGCGGCCCCATCGCGCGGGCCGACGGCGAATTGCTCAAGTGGAAATGCGCTCGTCCAGTTCAGTCCATAGGCATGGGCCGCATGGCGTGGCTCATGCGACATGGGCGAGTTGCTGGACCTCCATCTCCGCCAGCGTGCGGGTGACGGCAGCGGCGCAGGCGTCGGGGGCGACATCGAACTGCGTGCCGAGGCTTGCGGCAATCTCTGCGGCGGTGCGCGGCGTATCGAGTGCGTCCCAGATCGCCCGGGCAGTTTCGTTCAGCGACACGTAGCTGCCGCTGCCGATGTTCACCATGACGAAGCTGTCCTCGATCGCCGAGCCCACCCAGTCTTCGTTCCGCGTCCATTTTGCGTCGGTCATTCGATCTCTTTCCCCATCCCGATCCGTTCGAGCATCGCCCATTCTGCGGGTGTCAGCGTCGCCACGCCCGCCCGTCGCCGCCAGCTATAGAGCGGGATTGTCCCCGCGAGTAGAGTGGCATCGTGCAAAACCTCGACCGTGCGACCGAGCAGCGCGGGCACGCGCGGGCGGTGCCGGTGGGTGAGCAGGGCCGCCACCGCCGCGACGGGATCGATCCGCATCAGGCCGCCCTCCCCCTCACACCGCTGATCGAGCAGCAGGATCGCGGCGAGCGCGGCGCCGGAGCAACTCTGGCGCATGTCCACCGCGACGAACGGGCGCGCGCCTCCGTCATCGCGCGCAGAAAACCAGCCGCCGCCAAGGCCGCTCGCCAGCGCCCCGGTGTCGCGCGAAAAGGCAATCGTATCGTCGCCGATCACTGCCGCCCCCGCCGCCGCCAGCTGTGCAAGGATCGTGGATTTGCCGCTGCCCGATGCGCCGGCAATGGCAATCGCGCCACCGCCGGACAGCCGGACCGCGCCGGCATGCAGCACGAACCGGCCCCGCAGCCACAGCCAGGCGGGGAGCGCGGTGGCGACCAGCATGCCGGTGATCATATCGGGCCGCGCATCCGGATCGGGCGCAACGTGGATCGACTGCGCCGCGATGCGGTAGCTGGCGACACCGGGGCAAACGAAGCACAGGCCCGCATCGGTCCGTGCATAGACGGGGGCGTCGCCGGTCGATTGGGGTGGATCGCGCAGGATCGCCAGGTCAGCCGGGCCGTCGCGATCGTCGCGGACAGCGCCGGGGACCGGGAGCTGCGAGTCCAGCCGCAGCCCGTAGCCGATCAACCGCTGCACCGACCGGTCAGCCGGGCCAGATGTCGAAGGCGACGCAGATGCGCCGCTCGGCCGCCCCGTGCGGGAAGGTGCGGTGGTAGCAATGCGATGGGAACAGCATCACCGTGCCCGCCTGTGGGCGTACAACCGTGCTACCGAACGCTCGCGCTGCGTCATCCCCAACCATATCCTCGGGAATACCGAAGGCGATGCAGCCGGCGGCGTCGGTGCCCGTCGCGATCCCGTCGGGGATCTGGACGTAATAGACGCCGCTCAGCCACCCGAACTGGTGGACATGCCAGGTCTCAAACCCAGTGCTTTCGGTGATGACGCACCAGCTGTGCAGCACCCCCGTTCCGGGCCGTGCGCGCAGCCACGGGTGCCCGTCCGCCGCCAGCCCCGCGAGATGCGCGGCGATCGTCCCGGCCAGCGCATCGAGCAGCTGACGAACGCGTGGCGCCGCCCCGGTCGCGGGCGCATCGATCCGCCAGGTTTGCTCCGACGCCGTGCCATAGCTTTCGTAGCGCAGCCCCGGATGGGTCAGCAATTCAGCGGCAAGCGCGGCATTGAACGCATCGAGCGTGTCGAACCCGGCGGGCGTGGCGAGCGTGCCGCGATGGGCGAACCGGTCCCACCCATCCTGCGCGCGCGCGGCATCGATCTGGCCGAGTTGCGCCAGCGCCAGCGTCTGTGCCGCGAACAGGCGCGAATGGCCCACGCCCTGCGCGTCGAGCTGCGCCATGTCGTCGAGCACGCGTTGCGGCGCGCCCGCGTCGAAATGCAGGCTGGCGAGGCGTTTGCACGCATCCTTATTGTGCGGATCGTGGATCAGCGCCTGTCTCAGGCTGTGTTCGGCGGCGTCGATCGCGCCCATCCGTCGCTGAGCCTTGCCCCGGGCGGCCAGCGCGGCGGCGCGCTGAAAGTCTTCGTCGGCGACCTCGAACGCCACCGTGGCGAGGTCAGCCGCGCGCGCGGTGTCCGTCGGCTGTTCAAGCGCCATATGCGCATGCACCAGCACCAGTACTTCGGCAAAGCCCAGGGTGTACGGATCGACCCCGGCATAGAGCGCAATCGCCTCAGCAAAGCGGTCATTGCGGTTGAACAGCACGGCCAGCCGGTCGCGCAGCAGCGTCGATGCGGGATTGCGCGCATAGGCAGCTTGCACCAGCGCACATTCGTCGGCCGCGGTGATCCGCTTGCCCACTTCATGGTCGATCGTCATGTGATCGGTCATGCGCCCCCCGCCGCACCCATTGGACTGCGCCATGGGCGGTGCTAGTGCATGCCCCGGAAGCCCCGGCGTCACAAGCCGAAATATAGTGGCAGAAATACAGTGGATGGAGGCGGTTACGTGTCGCGCACCGGGATGATCGCGCGCAAATTGGCGGTGGCGGGGCGGCAACCGCCCTTTGTACTGCTGTGGCTGGTGCCCGCATGGCTGCTGATCGGCCTGTCATCCGCGCTGATCACGCTGCTGCCGTTCCGGCGCATTGCGCCGTGGCTGGGCGTCAATCTCGGTGCGACGGCACATCGCCCCGCCGCTTCGCCTGAGCAATCTGCGCGGGCGCGGTTGATCGGCAGGACAGTGTCGATCGCGGCATCCTATGCGCCGTTCCGGTCCAACTGCCTGCCCCAGGCGATGGCGGCGAAGGCGCTGTGCGTCCTGTGGCGCGTTCCGTGCGCCGTCATTCTCGGGATCGAGCGCGAACGGCCCGCAGGCGAGCTGCGCGCGCACGCCTGGACCAGCTGCGGCGATGTCGTGCCGACAGGCGGGTCGCAGTGCTTTGCGACGCATGTGCCGCTGTCCTGCTTCGTCCCCGCGCGCGTGGCGGCGGCGCTTCAGGACTGAGCCGGAGGGCGGTGCATATCGACAAAGGCGGCATAGGGATCTGGCGCCGTTTCGACAAAGCCCAGACGTGCATAGATCTGCCGCGCCGGATTATCGTGGAACACCTGTAGCGTCGCGGTCAGCCCGTGCGAGTCGGCTACGGCGAGCCACGCACCCAGCAACGCACGCGCCGCACCGATACCGCGATGTTCGGGGAGCACCGCGATGTCCACAAGATGGGTGTCGGCGCTGTTCCACGCCATCCGGGCATGCCCGATCGGCGCGCCGCCACGCAGCACGATCCAGTGCAGCGCGTCGGGAAAGCCGTTGTCATGCCCGGCACGCTGCAACTCCGCCTGCTGGACCAGCATGGGTTCGGGCAGCAGGCCGTTCATCGTCGAGCAGGCGACCGCACAATCCAGCAGGAACGGCCCGTCATCACGCCCACGCGCGCGCCCTTCAAACCCTTCGGCGCGCTCGGCAAAGGCGCGATCGAATGCGTGTGCCAATTGAGCGTGGGACGGGTTCAATGATCATCCTCCACAGAGCACAACGTGCCGGTTGATTGCGGCGAATTTCCTTATAGGGTGCGCGGCATGACGACCGAACTGATCCCCCGCCCGATGGTAATCGAGGAATTCCAGCCGCATGTCGGCAAGCTGTTCCGGCTCGACTGCGAACCGCGCAATGTCGATATCACGCTGGTCTCGGCGACGCCGCTGGTCAATCACCGCCCGTCGATGCGGCCGCCGTTCCTGCTGATGTTCCATTCGGACCCGATGGTGCAGCTGGGCACCGGCATCTATGCGATGCGGAGCGGCGGGTTCGGACCCGATCTGGTCTATATCGAACAGACGATGCCGCCGCCCGACGCGGTTCCGGGTCATTATTATCAGGCGATCTTCAACTGAGGCCCGCCGGGATTTCTCCCGGCGGAATAGGCATCAGTTGCGCGACGGGAATATCCCGAAGAGCGCGATAATCGGTGCCAGCGTCAAATAGGGCTGCATCGTCGAAAAGGGCTGGCTGCCGCCGGCGATCTGGGTGTTTCCGGCGACGTTGACACCGGCCAGCGGCACCTTCGTCGCGGGATCGCCCTGCGCGGCGGGCAGATAGATTCTCGGGATCATGTCTGGCGACGGAGCGGTATCGACGGGACGGGCCAGATAGGCACCCGTCTGCGGCGATTGTTCGGTCGCCTTGATATTCACCGCATCCAGCGTCCCGGTTGCCCCGGCGAGCGAGTGGACGTGCTGCGGCATATTGGTGCTGAGCAAGGTCGTCGTCTCGGTGCCCGACATTTCGCCGATCGTGCGGTTGGACAGCCCCGGACCCTGGCCCTGTCCGACCGCGGCACGACCGCGCAGGTCGGGGAGTGCAAAGGTGGTCTGGCCGTTGCCACCATAGGTCGTGCCGATCAGCGCGAACAGCGCAGTATTCTGCGCAATCGATAGTTGCTGTCCCCAACAAAACGCCCAGTCCCGCGGCGCGAAATTGTACGGAACGGTCATGATTTCGCCAATGAACGGCGTCATAATTACCTCCAAAAAACCAGCGGACCATCCGGTCCATCCGCGCTGCACACCGCCTTTTGGCGCGCCGACGCTATGCCTGTCAGTTACGCGACGGGAAAATACCCTGCAGCGCGATACACGGGTTGAGCACCAGATAGGGCTGCATCGTCGAAAAGGGCTGGCTGCCGCCGGCGATCTGGGTGTTTCCGGCGACATTGACGCCGGCCAACGGCACCTTCGTCGCGGGGTCACCCTGCGCGGCGGGCAGGTAGATTTCGGGAATCGAGTCGGGCTGAGGCGCCGCGTCGACGCCGCGCGCCAGATAGGCACCCGCCTGCGGCGACTGTTCGGTCGCCTTGACGTCGACCGCGTTCAGCGTGCCGGTTACCCCTGAGAGCGAGTGGACGTGCTGCGGCATCTGGGTGCTGAGCAGGGTCGTCGTCTCGGTGCCCGCCTGTTCGCCGAGGGTGCGGTTCGACAGCCCCGGCCCCTGGCCCAGCCCCAGTGCAACACGGCCGCGCAGGTCGGGAAGTGCGAAGGTGGTCTGGCCATTGCCGCCATAGGTCGTGCCAAGCAGCGAAAACAGCGCGGTATTCTGTGCGATCGACAGAATCTGGCCCGAGCAGGTCGCGTAGTTGCGCGGTGCGAAGTTAAACCCGACGGTCAGAAGCTGGCCAATGAACGGCGTCGCCATATGTATCCCCCCAAAGGATTAGGCTGATCCCCGTGATCCAGCCCGTGTTCAATAACTTACATGTCAGTCTTAACGGTAACAGCCTGCAGCTGTACGCAAGCAATTGCAGTGCGAAACCTTAGCGGCGAACCCAATCAAGTCAACACGATCGAAACCATTCAGGTCGTTGCCGATTCCGCATGCCGCAGCGCCTCAATGCGGGCATAGGAATCGCGCAGATGTGTTTCTACCGCGGCCGCGATTTCCGGCGTCACCGCCGCCCGCTTGCGCGCGGTGTCGTCGATATATGCCTGATCGGGCGCCTTTGAATTGCGCGTGGTCGCAGCCAGCAGCTTTGCCGCCTC
>FWWL01007727.1_pt1 | contig 14390 bp, 13 predicted proteins | sample 2228331 | NCBI WGS metagenome assembly FWWL01 (sample SAMEA103939775, study PRJEB20133) | metagenome
GCTCTTTGAACAGCAGGTTATAGTCGCGGTTGCTGTTGAAGGGCGGGTCGAGATAGATGAGGTCGACGCATTCGTCGGGGAGGTAGCGTCGGAGTATCTCCAGATTATCGCCATAGTAGAGTGTGTTCGGTTGCATCGGCAGGGATTGTACCTGATAGCCCTCACCCACCCCAGCCATCCTTCTCCTACAGGGAGCAAGCGTATCACCTCTATCAGGGCGAGTCTTTGAGTGGATTTGAGGAGCTGTGGGTGGTTGCCGAGCGGGAACGGCTGAACGCGCTCTATCAGCAACTGCTTGCCCAGCTTCAGCCCGCTCCTGCAAAGGGATGGCGCTCAGCGGGCTTCGCTTTGCGCCTCCACAGGGCATCGCGGGGCTGGGAGTGGTGCTGGGCATCGAAGGCGAGGAGCCTCTGGAGCCGAAACTGCCGTGGCGACGGCAGGTGGTCAGGGTGTGTCAGGGGCATCTCGTGGCGGTCTATCTGACGGGCGTGCGCGCCGTTTTCGGCTCTCTGGAGAGTGCCCTCAAGGCGCTGGATGCCCTGTACGGGCAGTTAGGGGCGTGTCGCTTTGCGATAGACCATCTGTCGAACTCGGCTCCTGAGGTTCAAGACCTTCGCCAGCGCTGCATGCCCTTGAAGAGGAGCGGAGGAATATTGAGACAGTTTTAGAGTCGGCGGTGAGCCATCAGCCTGAGTCTGCTTTGGGGTTGGCACGCGCATGCTCCCCGTTTTGGGAGCGGCGCAGGTGCGGTGAACGGGTCTATCGCCTCCTGCTCTCCTTGATAGACCGCTTGACTGCGCCGTTGGAACAGTTGCAGGCAATGCGTTTTGCGCTTGTTCAAGCGATACGACGCGGGGAGACCGAGGATACGGAGCGACTGTTGCAAGAGTTCCTTCCGCTTGCCAGCGCGTGCCCGCTACGTTTGAATCGGCACGCCTCTGGGTGGTCGCCTGCCACTCTGCTTGGCTTCAGGGCGACTATGAGCGGGGTCTCCAGTGGGTTGAGCGCGCCCTCGCGGAACCTTGTGTGCAAGATTCGCCCCGCGACCTGATTGAGGTACTGCTTCATAAGGGCGTGGTGCAGTGGCTTCACGGTTCGCTCCATTCGGCTTTGGACACCTTCCAGAAGGTACTTGCGCTTACCGACTCCCCTGCCACGCTTCCCCAAAGGTTGGTCGCCTTGAGCAACTTGTGCAATGTGTTGTATCAGCTGGGACAGCGGGAGGGGGCGTTCACTCATCTGTTGGAGGCGGTTCCGCTTGCCGAGCAGTTGGGCGACCCGCGCACGCTGGCAATCCTGCTCAACAGTTGGGGGGTCTGGCTTCAGGAGGTGGGGGATTATGCCCAAGCCCGTGAACGCTTCTTGCGGGCGCACGCCCTCTGGTTCGAATCGCTGAGCGTGCAAAATCGATTGTGAATAAGCCAAGCCCACCTGCTTCGCGCAAGGGATGTGAAGATTGCCTACGAATAGAGCAGGTGCTACAGTTATTAGGCTGAGGTATCCTATAAACGTGGGGTGATAGCGAATGACAACGGTTCTCCAACCTGAGAAGCAAGTGCAAACGCCTGTGCAGGTTCCCCACAGGTGGCGCTTCACACCAGAGCAATACCTGAGAATGGGGGAGCTGGGATTCTTTGGCGACCGACGCACCGAACTGATTGGAGGCGAGATCTATATGGTTCCCACTGGTCCTGAACACTCGTACACCGTCGAGTCAACGAGTTCGTGCTTGAGGAAACTTCTGTCTAAGCGAGGGCATTATGTGCGTGAGGAGAAAGCGCTCAAAATAGGCGACAATCAACCCGTGCCAGATGTCGCCGTTGTACCAGGCAAGTCGAGCGACTATCGCAAGCAACTCCCAACGACAGCCTTGTTAGTGATTGAGGTCTCGGATACCACGCTCCAGTTCGACCGCACACACAAAGCGAGCCTGTATGCCAGTGCGAACATCCCAGAATACTGGATTGTGAACCTGAATGAGGGCGTGCTGGAGGTTTATCGGGAACCAGCACCGATGGAGAACACCCCGTTCGGGGCAGGCTACAAACAAGTCCGACGGTACACCCAAGAGGAAACGGTCAGCCCGCTGTTTGACCCTGAAGTCTCTATCCCAGTGAAGAGCCTTTTGGAGGGAGAGGAGTGATTCAGAATAGGGAGAGCAGTTGCCCTCCCTGTGTGAACCTGCTTACTCGCTCACCACACGCAGACCTAACACCTGCATAAACTTGGCGAGCCACTCGGGGTGGGCGGGCCAAGCCGGTGCGGTGACGAGTTTGCCATCCACGACCGCCTTGTCGGGGGGCACTTCCTCATAATGTGCGCCTGCCAGAGTCAGCTCGGGACCCACCGCAGGGTAAGCCGTGGCAGTGCGCCCCTTCATCACGCCCGCAGCGGTCAGCACTTGAAGACCGTGGCAGATGGCAGCGACGGGCTTACTGGTCTCGAAAAAGTGGCGCACGAACTCCAACACTTTCGGGTCGCGTCGGATATATTCGGGGGCGCGCCCTCCTGAAACAACCAACGCATCGTAGTTTGCAGGGTTCACCTCGTCGAACGAGTAGTTCAGGGTGAAGTTATGACCGGGTTTCTCGCTGTAGGTCTGGTCGCCCTCAAAGTCGTGGACTGCCGTGCGCACTTTCTGACCTGCACGCTTGCCAGGACACACGGCGTGTACCTCACAGCCAATCATCTGAAGCGCCTGAAACGGGACCATCACCTCGTAGTCCTCGACATAGTCCCCAACCAACATCAGAATCTTGCGCATGGGAAACCTCCTTGAAGTGCCACTTCGCACTCCAGATAAAGTATACCCTCTGGCAGGAGTTTCGCTTGTATGAGTGAAAAAAGAGACTATGCGAAGGCGATTGGGTGCGAACGAGAAGGTACGGATAGCGATTATCGGCGCAGGAGGCATTGGACGCCACCACTATCGGCAGTTCGAGAGATTGGGCGACCAGTGTATGATTGTGGCGGTCGCCGATGTGTACCAGAAACATTTGGACGAGTTCCGAACTATGACAGGGCGTCAGGATATGGACGCCTACACCGACTACCGCCGTATCTTAGACCGAAAAGATGTTGATGCAGTGGTGGTCGCCACGCCCGACCACTGGCATGCCCGAATGACTGTCGACGCCTGCGAGGCAGGCAAGCATGTGTTTTGTGAGAAACCTGCGATGCACAATATCGCCGAGGGGCTGGCGATGGTTCACGCAGTGCGCGAGCATAAGCGCGTGGTCGCAATCGGACTGCAACAGCGCAGTGGCGAGCATTTCAAAGAAGCGGTCGAGATTGTGCGCTCAGGGCGATTGGGCAAAATCACGATGGTTCACTGCTGGAATGTGGAGAACAGCGCGCCCGAAGGTATCGGCAATCCACCCGACGAACCCCCCCCACCCGAACTGGACTGGGATATGTGGCTCGGACCCGCTCCGATGCGCCCCTACAACCGAAACCGATGTATCTACAACTTCCGATGGTTCTGGGACTATGCAGGGGGCAAGGTTGCGGACTGGGGTGTCCACCTGATGGATATTGCGCTCTGGGCGATGGGCGAGACCGACCCCGTCGAAATCAGTGCAACGGGAGGCAAACTCGCCCTGAGCGACAACCGAGAAACACCCGACACAGTGGAGTGCCTGTTCCGTTTCAAAGATTGGGTGCTCATCTACTCACATCGGGCGGGCAACGCTTTCCCGATGAATGGGCGCGGGTACGGCACGATGTTCTTCGGCACGAACGGGAGCCTATTCGTAGACCGCGGTGGATTGGAGATTCACCCTGAAGGCGAACGAATGCCTGCCTATAAGCGTGGTGGCTCGCCCCAAAGCGAACCGCACGCCGAGAACTTCCTCTCTGCAATCCGCGAAGGCGTGCCGTTGGCGTGCGATGTGGAAACAGGCGTGCGTTCTACGATTGTGCCCCTGCTTGGCAACATCGCCTACCGCGCTGGCGAGACGATTCGTTGGGACGCCCGACGCTGTCAAGTAATTGGCAGTCGCAACGCCACCGCTCTGTTCGCGCGCAACTGGCGCGCACCGTGGGGCATTCCACGACGCTACATCAAACCCATCTAAGCAGGGTACACTCTCACTGTAGGAGAGAGAACGATGGAAAAAACGAGTTTGCCCAGCTGGGATATGAGTGTGGTCTATCCTGGATTAGATTCCCCAGAGTTTGAGCGCGATTTTCGCAGTTTCGTGCGTGCGTTGGATGAGCTGGAAGGGATGTTCGATAACGCCCGTATCGACCGTGTAGAGCAACCGCTCCAACCTGAGCTTGCGATGCAGGTGTTCGAGGCGGTCGTCCCACCCTTCAACGCCTTGAACGAACAGGCGTGGACGCTTGGCGCATATATCTACAGTTTCGTGACCACCGACTCGCGCGACGAGTATGCCCAGATGCGCCTGAGCGAGATGGAACGCCAAAGCGTGAGGCTCGCCAAACTTAGCACACGCCTGACCGCTTGGGCAGGTACACAAGACATCGATGCGCTGATAGAACGCTCGGAGTTGGCGCGTGCCCACGCCTATTGGCTCCAGCGAAGTAAGGTGCTGGCAGAGCATATGATGTCGCCCGCTGAAGAGGCACTTGCCACCGAAATGAGCCTAACAGGCAGTAGCGCGTGGAGTAAGCTCTACGGCAACCTGAGTTCCCAAATCACGGTGGAAGTGGAAATCAAGGGCGAACGCCAACAGATGCCGATGAGCATGGTGCGCAATCTGGCGTATGATGCCGACCGTACCGTGCGTGAAGCAGGCTATCGGGCGGAGCTGGAGGCGTGGAAGGCGCACGCGATGCCGATTGCCAGCGCGCTCAATAGCATCAAGGGCGAGACGAACCTGCTCATGCGCCGACGCGGATGGCGCGACGCTCTGGAGGCGTCGCTCTTCCGAAACGCTATCGACGAAGCAACACTCAATGCGATGATGACGGCGGCGCACGAGTCGTTCCCCCACTTCCGACGCTATCTGCACGCGAAGGCACATGCGCTGGGCATTCCGCGCTGTGCGTGGTACGACATCTTCGCACCCGTCGGCAAAGAGAGCAAGCAGTGGGAGTACAACGAGGCGACCCAATTTATCGTCGAGCAGTTCGGCACCTATTCGCAGAAGATGAGCGATTTCGCACGCCGAGCGTTCGAGGAGAACTGGATCGATGTGCCACCCAAGCCCGGCAAGCGCGATGGGGCGTTCTGTATGCGCCTGCGCAAGGACGAGTCGCGTATCTTGATGAACTACAAGCCCGCCTTCGGTGGGGTCAGCACGCTGGCGCACGAACTGGGGCACGCCTATCACAACCTGTGCCTTGCCGAACGCACCTACCTCCAGCGCCAGACCCCAATGACCCTCGCCGAGACCGCCAGCATCTTCTGCGAGACGATTATCCGCCAATCCGCCCTGCAGTATGCCGACCGTGAGGAGCAGGTGGCTATCTTGGAAGCGTCCCTGCAGGGAGCGTGTCAGGTCGTGGTCGACATCACGAGCCGATTCTTGTTCGAGAAGCAGGTGTTCGAGCGTCGGCAGGAGCGCGAGCTGAGCGTCTCAGAGCTGTGCGAGATGATGCGCAACGCCCAAGTGGAGACTTATGGCGATGGGTTGGACGAGAACGCACTTCATCCCTACATGTGGTGTGCCAAACCCCACTACTACGGCAGTGCTTTCTATAACTATCCCTATATGTTCGGTCTCCTGTTTGGGTTGGGCTTGTACGCACTCTATCTGGACGACCCCGATGGCTTCCGTGCCCGATACGATGACCTGCTCTCGTCCACAGGGATGGCAGATGCCCAGACGCTTGCCCAGCAATTTGGGTTCGACCTGCGCACGCCCACCTTCTGGCGCAATAGCCTGGAAGTGATACGCAAGGATGTGGAGCGGTTTGCGGAACTGGTAGGCGCGTGAGGGATGGACAAGGGGCAGACATCTCTGCGTATGGGGCAGATATCTCTGCGTATGGGGCAGACATCTCTGCGTATGGGGCAGACATCTCTGCGTATGGGGCAGACACGGGGGTCTGCCCCTACAGTATCTTAATTGCAGTGAACGGTTTCAGGGGTGAGGTCGGTGAGAGCGTTCCAGAGCGCGTCGCACATCTGGGCACAGGCGTCCAGAGCGCGCACTTGGTCTACTTCGCTGAGCGCGCTGATTCGGGCGAGCAGTTTCTCCGCCTCGTGATGGTTCACGGCGTGAACCTCGAAGTAGGGGCGCACACCCTCAGGAAGCGAATAGTGTGTCACCAGCCCCTCCAGTTTCGATTGAGCGGTTGCAGGCTGTTGCACCTCAAACGCATACAGCGCACCGAGTGCCGTCGCGGGGTCACTGAACAGTCGGCGGGTGGTCTCAATCAGTGTGCGTACTGCAGGTCGCTCCGCCTCACCAATCTGGGTGTTCAGCGCGTTGGCGAACTGCTCCCAGAGCTCGATATGCTCGACCTCTTCGTGTTCGGTCTCCTCGTCGTTCTGGATGTGCCAGCCGAGCGGGAGTTCGCGGATGAACGCGCCATATTCACGGGCATAGTCGCGCAGGGCGTCCACTGGTAGCGTACCTGCACTCCACGCCTGATAGAACGGATGCTCCAGCAGATTGCGCTGGGCGACGATTGCGTCTAACTGCTCCTTGATGTTCATCGGTGTCAATCTCCTCCTTGCGGGTGAGAGTATACCCTACCCTCGTGATGGAGAGAATTGTCATTCTAAGCGAAGCGAAGAATCTTATCTCTCGCCCCCATCCCCTCTCCCACGCTGTGGGCTTACTACACGACAGTTTTTCGTACTTGTACCTGCGTTTGGCTTCTGTTTAGCGGGGCAGACACGGGGGTCTGCCCCTACAGGTGAGGCGGTTGAGTAGGGGCACACCCCCGTGTGCGCCCTGTTTTTATTCTCCCTCAAAAAAGTGTCGTGCAGTAAGCTCTCCTGGTGGGAGAGGGAGGGCTGGGGAGGGTGAGGGATTCGTGAGGCTGAGGGATAGGGGGCTTCGCCCTGAAAAGTACGCGAGGGCGTTGGAAGTTGAATTCAAACCGTGTACCCCTATCAGCTCCCCACTCTCCACTCCCCTCAACTGCCCACTGCCTTGTTCGGCTTAACTCGGGAACCTACATAACAATTTGCGTGTCAAACGCCCTGTGCCACGGGTACATTTTCACCCCCGCGCGCATTAAAGGAATGGAGGATGACCTATGCGACTGAACAGATGGCTTTTAGGACTTACCGTTGGAGCGTTGATTGCGTCGACCGTGCCAACTTTGGCACAACAACAAGAGCGATGTTGTTCCTTCCGAGTGCGCCATAACTTCAAATTCTGCCTCAATCAAGGGCAGATTGCTAATGGCACTTGGTATTGGGACTTGCACGCGTTTGTAGCGAACCCGCCCAGCACCAACACGAACGCTGGCTCGATGAACTTTACGATTCCGCCCACCCCATTTAGCCAGACTCAGACCGTCACGAACCAGCTTGTCGGACCGAATCAACAGACCTGTGCCATCAGCGCGGCGATTGCAAGCATCTTCATTGACCAAGTGCCAGGCACGAACTGCTACACAGGCTACCACGAGGTTGCTGGACGCGCCTGCACGTTTTGCCGTGGATATCAAGCAGGTGGTTGGGGTTCTACGAGCGTGTTTCTCGCCACGCAAGGGGTTCAGAACGGTCAGATTGGGTGGCAACCGATTATTCAAGACCGCGCCTCCGCAGGGTGTAGGGTTCAGACTGTAGACCCTGTGAAACTCGTGGTGCGCGACACAAGCACGGGTCGTCATCGGTCAATCATAATTTTTGACCTCAAAGCGTCGGGATTCGATATCGAGTTAGATGCTTCAGTCCCGCAACTGATGATTAATCCGACAGGTGATCTAGACGGCGATGGCCGCCCCGACAGTGGCTACCTTCGGATTCGAATGAATGGAAGCGAGGTCGGAGGGTTGACCGGTGAACTGGAGTTGGAATATCAGAATGGTGTTGTCAATCGTTCCAGCGCTACTGGTGACCTGAGCCGAATTCAGCTTCCTCAAGCGGGTGAACCCATTCGCCAGATTCCTACTGGCTTTGCCGAAGTTCCTCTGCGGTTTGATGTGCCCTCCGACTTGGAACTCATCGGTATCGAGGTCGGCGGAGGGGGTCAAGCGGGCGAGGTTCCTAATGTCGAAGGCGATGTGAACGGTGACGGTTGCGTCGACGATGCCGACCTGCTTTCGGTGCTGTTCGCCTTTGGCGGTGAGGGCGGAAACGAGGATGTAAACGGGGATGGCATCGTGGACGACGCCGACCTGCTGATTGTGCTGTTCAACTTCGGGAGCGGTTGCTAAGCCCTCACCCCCAGCCCCTCTCCCACGCTGTGGGAGAGGGGAGTTTCTTGTGGCTTGGGCATCCTGCCGATTTCGCTTATGGGCAGGATGCCTGCGCTACGATTAGCGCACGACCTCTAACTCTGCTTGCTTGCCCGCAAAGATGTCGCGGATAATCTCGTCCACATCGATCTCTTCAATCGTGATGTCGTGCACAGGAAGCGATTGGAGCACTTCGCTCGCCACTCGGCTGACCTGCTCACGGGGCACTTCCAGCACCGCTTCGTGGTTCTCTATCCGTACGATGCGCCCGAACGGAACAAGTTGCTCTGGGCGAACGGGTGACTCGAACTGCAAGCGCAGGGCTTTGGTGGGGCTATAGCGTTCCACCAGCGCGCGGAGCGTATCATCAAAGATGAGTTGCCCGTGATGGATAATCAGCACGCGCTGGGCTAACTCCTGAACATCCTGCATATAGTGGCTGGTGAGCAGAATCGTGGTGCGCTCACGGCGGTTATACTCCTTCAGAAACTCGCGAATACGCTTTTGAGAGACGACATCCAGCCCAATCGTCGGTTCGTCCAGAAACAGCACGCGCGGACGGTGCAACAGCGCAGCGAGCAGTTCGCACTTCATCCGCTCACCCAGCGAGAGCCGACGCACCTGCGTGTTCAACACATGGCGTATCTCCAACATCTCCGCCAGCTCGTTCACACGCCGTTCGAAATCGCTATCAGGCACTTCATAGAGCGCCTTGAGCAGGACATACGACTCATAGGGGGGCAGGTCCCACCAGAGTTGCATTTTTTGCCCCATCACAAGGGCGATTTGGCGTTGCATTTCGGGGCGTCGCTCCCACGGCACATAGCCCAGCACGCTGGCGCGCCCACTCGTCGGGAAAATAATCCCTGCCAGCATTTTTAGCGTGGTCGTTTTGCCGGCGCCGTTCGGACCAAGAAAGCCGACCAGTTCGCCTTCCTCAATTGTGAAACTGATGTCGCGCACCGCTTGAACCTCGTGGCGTTCGCGCTTGAAAAGACTCTTGACCGCGCTCCACAGTCCGGGCGGACGCTTGTAGGAAAGGTAGGTTTTGGACAGATGCTCCACGACGATGGCTGGCATAACCCAATTATACCGACCTACTCGCCCAAGCACTGAGCGTGGGCGCGGTAGCCCGCCTCTTCCGCCTCCTGACGCGACCTGAACAGCACCCGATTCTGTTCTGAAGGCAATCGGTTGCAATCGGGGGCGTGATAGACCTTCGAGTTGCGATTGCCAATCAGTGCGGTTGGTTGGGGCGGGGCGCGCTCCTCGACCTGAGCTTGGGGCGGACGCTCGGTCGCAATTTGCAACTGCGTGCCGTTGAACTCAATCTGGATTTCGCCCATCAGGTCGGTACGATAGACCTTGACCCCCGCCTGCTGAAGCGCTTGGAGTGCTTCACGGTGGGGATGACCGTACCGATTGTTGAGACCGCAGGAAATCACGGCGACTTTGGGCTGGACACGACGCAGGAATTCGGAGTCTGTACCGTTGTGTGCGCCGTGGTGCGCCACCTTTAGCACTTGTGCACGCAGGTCGACCCCTTCCTGATAGAGCCGTTGGCGTTGCTCAAGCTCCATATCGCCTGTGAACAGCACGCTGGCGTTGCCAAAGCGCACTCGCAGGACGACGCTGTTGTTGTTCGGGTCGGAGCGTGTGCCTGTCATCAGGGGCTGGCTGGGCGCAAGGACCTCTACAGTGGTCTCCGAATCGATTGCTATCTGCTCGCCCTGCTGAACAATCCGAAATTTGGGGCGCCCACCGCTGGGCGATGATGCCGAACGGACCGCCAGCAGATAGTCGCGATAGACAGGAGAGTCATGCCTGAAGCCGCTGTCCCACACTTCCACTACGGGGAACTCACGCAATACCTGTATCAGACCGCCGATGTGGTCGCTGTGTGGGTGGCTGGCGACGAGCCAATCGATTTGGCTCACGCCAAGCGTGCGCAGGCGCGCCACGAGTTTGCGCCCTTGGTCGGTCTCGCCACCATCGATGAGCATCGTGCGCCCATCGGGGAACAGAATCAGTGCGCTATCGCCCTGTCCGACATCGAAGAAGACGATGCGTGGATTTTGAGTTCGGGACGATGTCGGCTCTGTTGGTGTTTGGGGGGGCGAGGTAGGGGGTGTGGTCGAAGGGGTGCTGGTCGTCTTTCGTTCGGCACAACCACCTATGAGAACGAGCGCTATCAAGAGCAGGACAGAAAGGCGTTGCATAGAGGGATTATACCGAAAAAAATAGAAACCCAACTTTCCTGTCGATACCGATGAGAGTGTCACAGAGGAAAGGTGTACTGAGGCGAAATCGCTCCCCCATCCGTCACCCTGAGCGAAGCGAAGGGTCTCAATGTCCTCCCCGTTGAGATTCTTCGCCTTCGGCTCAGAATGACGAGAGAAGGGGCACTCAGAATGATGGAGAGGGGCAACAGGAAAGTTGAGTAATAGAATGCCCAAGTGCTTGCGAGATTCTCGGTTTGGTTCCGCTCTATCCAAACTGATGCCTGAGCGTTGGTTGCTCCGACCGATGTTGCCACCGATCCATGAGCGCCCTTCGCTCCGCAGAGCAGTCTGGCGATTGCGGTTCCTATCGGACGCTCGGCTTTATCCCACACTGGGGCACGGGCTTCAGCCGTTGCTCCTCACCAAGCTTGCGTCCCACCGAAGCGGTCTGCTTGCTCGGCGAAGCTCCCCTCCGAAAGAGAAACCTCTTCGCACTTGGGCGACGCCATCAGGTTTCCCTGACGACACCTACATTATAGCACATCGCGGGTTAAAATGTCAAGGGGTTCGAGGGGAATTTTGGGGAAAATTGGCAAAAACCCGTAAAATTACTGGGTTTTTCGGGAATTTGGGCAGTGGGCAAGTTCGAGGGGAGTGGGGAATAGGGAGTAAGGAGTAGTGAGGCTAGTGGGGTGTTGTAGCACGGGTGTCTCGCACATTTGCTGAATGGGCAGGATGCCCAAGCCACTTTCTCAATCTGCCTCTTAGCATAATGATTTTGAGGGGTGGGATGGTATAATCCCTGTGGAGGTCTATGCGATGACGCAGATGATGGTTAATTGGAATGGCAAAATCATGCCCCTATCGGAAGCGCGAATTCCCGTCTTTGACCACGCTTACCTGTATGGGGATGGTTTATTTGAAGGGATACGGTTGTACAGCGGATGTATCTTTAAGTTGGATGAGCACCTGAAACGATTGTACAACGGGTGTCGGCACTTAGACATCCAGAACATGATTAGCTATGAAGAACTGAAGATGCGTATTGTGGACACGGTGGAAGCATCGGGCGCCGAGAACGCCTACATTCGGGTCTCGGTGTCACGGGGCACGGGTATCGGGTTGAACCCTCAGAATATCGATGAGACCCCGAATGTGATGATTGCGGTGACCCGATTGGCACTCTACCCGCCCGAAATGTACGAAGTCGGCTTGCATGCGGCGACGGTCTCAATCCGTGTTCCCGCTCCCGACGCCCTCAATCCGCGTATCAAGTCGATTGGGCGATATGTAGCGAACATTCAAGCAAAAATGGAAGCGAATCGGCGCGGTGCAGGCGAAGGTATTATGCTCAACGCGCAAGGGTATGTGGCAGAAGCGACAGGCGACAATCTCTTTATTGTGCAAGATGGTGCGCTTCGTACACCACACCCCTCGTGTGGAATCCTGCGCGGGATTACACGCCAGACCGTGATCGAGATTGCGCGTGATTTCGGCATTCCTGTCTATGAAGATTGGCTCACCTTGCACGATGTTTACAACGCAGACGAGGCATTTCTGACAGGCACCGCCGCCGAGATTATCCCGATGGTGCGCCTCGATGATCGCGTCATTGGCGAAGGGCGTCCCGGTGAGGTCACCCAGCGTATCATTCAGGAGTTCCACCAGCGCACCCGCGAGATTGGGGTGCTGGTTATGGCGCGCTGATGGCATCGTGCGCACACTGTGAGCGACCTGCAAGTTTGAAACTGAAGGCGGGGCTGAACACGCTTGCGCTGTGTTCAGTCTGCGCCCCAACATTCGAGCGACGAACACTCGGTACTTCTCTGGCTTCGTGGCTCCTCACGCTTCAAGCCGTTCCTACTCAGCTGGATACCTGTCCCCACTGCGGTACGACCACAGAGCAAGTACGCGCCAGTGGGCTATACGGTTGCTGTCTGTGTTATTTGTGGCTTTATCCTGTGAGATAGGGGAGTGGGGAGTGGGGAGTTGTAGCACGGGCGTCTCGCCCGTGTACAGTATGGGCAAGATGCCCAAGCCACCAATAGGCACTAATCTTCTGCGCCCACCTGATTATCAGGATAAAGGATATCCCCTTCAATCAACCAGTCGCTACCGAACTTTCGGTGGCGAACATCGGTGATTCGATAGGCTTGGGAGATGGTCGCTGCGCCCTGACCTTCGTAAAGTGTCGGGGCATCCCGCCCGCCAATCAACAGGAGTGCATAAAACAAGGCAACACGGTCTGCAAGGCGCGCTTCCAGAAACGCTGTGTGAACCTGGCTACCGCCCTCCACTAACACGCCAATCACCTTGCGCTGGCAGAGCAAAGTGATGACAGCCTGAAGGTCGACGCGCCCGTTGCGCACAGGCACACCGACCACTTCAGCCCCACGCTGACGGTATGGTTCGGCACGGCTCAGCGCAGACTCGGCACACACAATCAGGGTTGGTGCAAAGCGTGTGTCCAAGAGTTGGGCACTGAGTGGGGTGCGCAAGTGTGTGTCTAACACCACGCGTAAGGGTTGATTTTTGACCCCGCGCAGGCGTGCAGTCAGTTGCGGGTCATCGTGAAGCACCGTGCCGACCCCAACCAGCACACAGCCATGCTCAGCGCGAAGCCGATGGGCGTGGCGTCGTGCCCGCTCGCCCGTAATCCACTTCGAGTCGCCCGTTGCACACGCCATCTTGCCGTCCAAGCTGAGCGCGGACTTCAGCGTGATCAGCGGTCGCCCAGTGCGGTAGCGAAACAGAAAGGGGCGATTGAGTGCCTCTAGCGCGCTCACCAGTGGGTGCTGGGGGTCTAACAGGTCGACTTGGATACCCGCTTCGCGCAGTTGTTGGATGCCTTTGCCTGCTACTTTGGGATTCGGGTCTTGCGTTCCGACCACCACGCGCCGTATGCCTGCGCTGATGACGGCTTTGGTGCAGGGGGGTGTGCGCCCGAAGTGGCAACAGGGTTCCAGCGTCACATAGAGTGTTGCGGAGTAGGCGCGCTCGCCTGCCTGTTGGAGGGCGAACACTTCGGCGTGGGGCGCGCCCGCGTAGGGGTGATAGCCTTCCCCAAGCAGAACACCCTCCTTCACAATCACCGCGCCCACATGGGGATTCGGGGCAGGGAACCCACGCCGTGCTAACCGCACCGCACGCGCCATCCAAGCCCAATCGCGTTCGTCGAACACCTTCGAGCATACCCAAAATCTAAGTAGGGGAGTAGGGAGTGGGGAATGGGGAGTAGGGATGTCCATCGTGGCTTGGACATCCTGTCCATTAGCAAAGTGTAGCACGGCGTCTCGCCTAATTGCTGAATGGGCAGGATGCCCAAGTGATGACTACCACTACCTACTGCTCTCATATCCCCCACTCCCCGTTCTGACAGGGGTACACGGTTTGAGTTCAACTTCCAACGCCCTCGCGTCCTTTTCAGGGCGAAGCCCCCTATCCCTCAGCCTCACGAAGCCCTCACCCTCCGCAGCCCTCCCTCTCCCACAGGGAGAGGGAAAGAGCAGGGCGCGGCAGAGAGCCAGACTCCCCTCTCCCAGTGGGAGAGGGGCTGGGGGTGAGGGCTAAAAAGGGCTGGGGGTGAGGGGTGGTGTCGGTTCCCCCCGTCAACGGGGGAACCTGCAGGAGGGGGGCATCTACCCCACCCCAGCCCTCCCCGTCAACGGGGAAGGAGCCAGACTCCCCTCTCCCACAGCGTGGGAGAGGGGCTGGGGGTGAGGGCTAAAAAGGGCACGGGCTGAGGGCTAAAAGAGCTATGAACGACGCCGACGCACCAACAGCCCCACTAAACCCGAACCCAACACCAACAGACTGGCAGGCTCAGGAACCGTATCCAACAAG
>FWWL01007731.1_pt1 | contig 14387 bp, 15 predicted proteins | sample 2228331 | NCBI WGS metagenome assembly FWWL01 (sample SAMEA103939775, study PRJEB20133) | metagenome
CGGCGGCACCGGAAGGCCCGCTCGAGGATGGAGGCTCGGGTCCCGGGATGAGGCTCCCCGGCGCAAGTCGGGAGCGCCGTTCGCCTGGCGACGTGGTCGTGCAATAAACGACTACGGTTGAAGGAACGGCTTGAACCGGCCACCCTCCGTGGAGGCGATGGCGTCGAACCGGACCGGCAGGGTGTCCAGCAGGCGCCGTAACATGCCCTCGTCCCCGTTAGAGAGGGTGGCCAAGAGGAGAGGCCGACGGCGCACCGCCTCCAGAACCGCCACCGCTTCCGGCCAGGGTGGAAGCCGCTCCCACGCGATCAAGAGCTCCTCCACCTCTTCGGGCCGGGGCCGAATCCCAAGCGGCCGCAACGCAATGTGCAGAGCCGCCTCGATGGCCCGCCGGTTGCTGGCGGGTTCGAGCTCGAGGGAGTTGGCCACGAGGAGGTAGTGGCGCTGGCCCGCGCGCCAAGCTCGGGCTAGGGCCGCGGCATCCGCCTGCACGCCCCGACGTTGGAGGAAGGCCGCCAGGGCAGAAGTAAGCCCCCGATGGGTGTCGAACAGGGCTGCGTACACATCGAAGGTGGCCGCCCGGATTGGCATCACGTCCGACGTGAAAGGCCTGCTACCCGCGGCCCCGACGGTCGCGGATGGTCGGTTCAATCCCTGCCGCCCGGCACAGCTCCCGGTGGATGCGGCTCACCCGCTCCACTTGCCCTTTGGCGGGGAAGCGCTCGTAGAAGCCGTCCGCCCGGAACACCCGCCGCAGCTCCGCCCACGGCCCAAGCCGCTCCTCCCACCGATCCACCCGGCCCTCCTCCGGCTCCGCGTCCTCCGCGGCCAGGTCCGCGCAGACCCGGATCATCGCCTTGAGGGTCACGGGGCGGGTCACCATGAAGTTGGGGTGGCCCCAGGCCTCCCCCCACACCCGCTCCGCAGCCTTGAAGAAGTCCCGTAGGATCCAGTAATAGTCCTCCGGCTGGAGGGCGCGCTCCTGGATCTCTGGCCAGGTGGCCCGAACCCAGCGGTGCAGCTCGTTGAAGAGCTCCGCCTGCAGGATCCACTTCTCCTGCCGGCTGCGGCCACCCGGCCGGTTGATCCGGTAGCGGAGGGGGCTACTGGGCTCCTCGTACAGCATCCGGGTGATCCGGGCCGCGAACTTCTTCTCCGGCGTGGCCTGCCACCAGCTCACCCGCTCGTACAGCTCCACCAAGTGGCTCTTGTTGATGCGGGTGGGCGTGGCGTTGATGATGACGAACATCTCCGCGGCGAAGTCCTCGCTGCGGCCGTCGAAGATGACGCAGGGGACGTAGATGGACTTCGCCTCCTCCGGCCGCTCCCGCCGGTAGAACTCCAGGGCCGCGAGCCGGTGCTGGCCGTCGATGATGAGGTACTTTCCGGCGGGCTCCTCGAGGTCCCCTACGGTCTCGTACCGGTCCAGGGGCTCGAAGCGAAGGCGCTCGGAGGTGAACAGGAGGATGGTACCAGGGATCGGAGGCTGCTCCCCTGCCGTCTCGTAGAAGTTCTTGATCTCCCGGATCTTACGGCGTGATAGCTCCCGCTGGAAGGCGCGGTCGGAGCGCTCGATGCGGGCGATGAACTGGGCGATCTCATCCCCCTCGGGAACGGGCTCCGGCGTGATCTGTTCTCCCTCCCCGTAGTACCGGCTCATGAACCGGACCTTGCTCAGCAGGTCCTCCGCGGGATACGCCACAAAGTAGAAGACTCCGTCCTTCTGTCGGATCTGGGTTGCCAGCATCCCATCTCCCCTCCCTGAACTAAAGTACGCTACTCCGTGACCACCCGGATACGGGAGCCCTCGGACCGCTTTTCGACCACCACCCGGGTCGGGAGACGCGCAGAGAGCTCCGCCAGATGGGTGATGATGCCCACCATCCGGCCCCCGGTCTGGAGGGACTCGATGGCGCAGGCCACGTGGTCCAGGGTCTCCGGGTCCAGGGTGCCGAACCCCTCGTCGATGAAGAGGCTGTGGAGGGCAATGGCCCCGCTCGCCCGCTGCACCTGCTCGCTGAGTTCCAGGGCGAGGCTTAGGGCAGCCAGAAAGGTCTCCCCGCCGCTCAGGGTATCCGCGCTGCGCCGCTCCTCGGCGTTGTCGTGGTCTATCACCACGAAGGACCCGTCTTCCCCGTACTCCAAGGTGTAGCGGTGGCTGAGCCGCAACAGCCGCACGGACGCCCCTGCCACCAGCTCCCGAAAGGCCTCCTCCAGCACGAACTCCTGGAACCGGTCGCTGCGCAGGTCCTCTGCCAGCCGCCGGACCAGGCCGTACTGGGCCTCCAGCTGTGCGCGCTCCGCGCGTAGGCGCTCCGCCCGCTCCACCCGCTCTCGCAGCTGGCTCAGGCGCTGCTCCGCCGCCGCAGCCCCCTCCACCGCCTCCCGGTAAGCGACTTCCAGGGCCTCCGCCTCTGCCTGGACCCGCCGGAAGTCCTCCTCCGTGACGGTCCTTCCTTGGAGCTCCCGCTCCAGTCGCCGGAGCCGCTGCCGTACGCTCCGGCGCTCCACCTCGTAATTCTCCACTAGGGTGCGCAACCGCTCCTGCTCTGCCTCCGAAAGCGCGGCCTCCCGCACCGCGGCGGAATCCCGGAATCCGAAGGCGCGGGCCGCTCGCTCTGCCCGCGCCCGCTGCGCCTCCGCCTCTTCCCGCGCCCGTTGACTGGCCCTCTCCAGTTCCTCAGCACGGGCTTGGGCTTGGGCGAGCTCCGCGGCAGCCTGGGCCTCCGCGCTGCGGGCGCACAAAAGCCCTGCTTCCAGCCGTTCGATCTCCCGCGCTAGGGCCTCCCGCTCCGTCAGGGGATCCTGGGCGTCCGTCACCTCTCGGATGCGGGCCTCGTACCGCTCCACTTCCGCCGCCTCCGCGGCAAGCCGCCCACGGACCTCGAGGAGTTGCTGACTTAGCCGCCTCACCTGATCCAGGACGGAACGCCGGCGCTCCTCGGCGGACAAAAGCGCCCGCCGCCGCTCCTCCAGGCCTTCCTTCGCTTGTGCGTACGCCCGCCGCTTCTCCCGCATGCGCCGTAGGCCGCTGCGGATCCTCTGGTCGATGGACTCCCCCGGTTCTCCGGCCACGAAGGCTCCCACCTGCGCGACCAGCTCCTCCGTCCACCGCTCGACCTGCTTGCTCAGGAGGGTTTGGCGCACCCGCGCCTCCCGGGCCCGTCGCTCCGTCTGTTCGGCGGTGGCATGGGCCCTCGCGCAGTCCGCCGTGGCCCGGTCAACGGCCTGCCGTGCCCGCTCCAGCTCCTCCTGGGCCTTCTGGGCCTGCGCTTCGAGCTCGGCCAGCTCCGGAAGCAGGCCTCCTTCGGGAGGGCGGGCGACGGGCTGGGCACACACGGGGCACGGGTCACCGGGGCGGAGTTGTGCCCGTAGCAGGTGGGCCGCATGGTGCAGGCGGGCCTGCTGGAGGGCGCTCGCGGCGGCCTCCGCCCGTTGGGTGGCCTGGGTAAGGACCTGCCGGGCGCGTGCGAGGGCCTGCTCTGCCCGAGCGCTCGCCTCCCGGGCCCGTTGCGCCTCGGCCTCCAGGGCCTCCACTTCCTTGAGGGCCTGCGCGAGCTCCTCACGAGCCCGGCCCAGCTCCGTGGCCCGTTCACTCACCTCCTCGAGCAGGCGGTCGATGGTCTCCTCGTACCCGATGGCATCGAGCTCCCGCTCTGCCGCCTCCACCTCCGCCTCGAGGCGCCTGATCGAAGATTCTAGGCTTTCCTGCTCGGATTGCATTCTCCCCACCTCGGCTTCGAGGCCCGCCGCCTGCTCCTGGTACGCCTTGAGTCGGCTGCGGGCGGCGTCAAGGGCCTCGACGATGCCCCCCAGCTCGTCGAGGGCGCGGATGCGGTCCCGTAGGGCCGGGATGCGCTTTGCCTCTGCCTCCGCCCGCGCAAGGCCTTCCTGTGCCCGGCCGTACGCGGTGCGGGCCTGCTCGAGCGCCCTTCGGGCCGCCTCCGCCTCCTGGGACCGCGACCGGACCTCCGCCTCGGCCCGCTCCGCGGCCTCAAGCCACGGCAGGACCTCCTTCAGTCGCTCTGCCTGCTTCAATCGCTCCCGGGCGGCCCGGATCTCCTTCTCCTGGGCCTCCAGCGCCCGCTCCTGCTCGCGGAGGGCCTCCAGCTCCATGGTCCGCCGGCGGTCCTCCGCGCAACGCTCCAGGCGCCTTTGGGCCTCCCAGAGGCGGCGGGCAAACTCGTCCCGCTCCTGCTGGAGCCGCGCCACCTCCTCCTCTGCAGCCTGCAGGGTCTCCGGAGTGGCGTCCGCGAACTCCTCGCACAGGCGCTCAAGACTCCTGCGGCTTCCCTCTAAGGCCTGCCGCTCCTCCTCAGCGAGCTGCCGCATCCGCTCGTAGACCTGCAGCCGCAGGAGGTTGCGGAGGATCTCTCTCCTTTCCCGGGGCGGGCTTTTCAGGAACGTGGCGAACTCCCCCTGCGGAAGCACGACGGCCTGGGTGAAGGCCTCGTAGGGGAGGCCGAGGAGGTCCTGGATGGCCCGATCCACCTCCCGAACTCCGTCCGCAACTCGCCGCTCGCGGTTTGCGTGGATCTCTTCCAGCACCGCCATGGGTGTGCCGTTCCGACGGCCCACCCGGGCAACCCGGAACCGGCGGTCCAGCAGTTGGAACTCCAGCACCACGGACATCCGGTCCCGGCCTAAGGAGATGAGCTCCGTGTAGCTGCGGCCTACTCGAGGGATGCGGCCGTAGAGGGCGAAGATCATGGCGTCCAGCAGGCTCGTTTTCCCCGCGCCCGTAGGCCCGGTAATGGCGAAGAGGTCCAGGGGCTGGAAGTCGAGGACCTGCCGTTCCTTGAAGCAGGTGAAGCCCTCGAGGTACAACTTTAGCGGCCGCATCCTGCCGCCTCCGCCCGCTCCAGGAGCTGTCCGAAGGCCGCGATGAGCTCCTCAGGTGGGTCGGTGCCGTACTGGGTACGGTGGTACAGCCGGTAGAGCTCCACGGGGCTCAGCTGCCGGCGGTCCGCGGCGGACGGCGGGCGCTGCGCCTGCGGAAGCTCTACCCGCACCACCACCGCCTCCGGAAGCAGCCGCCGCACCTTCCTGCTGATGTCAGGATCCGGAGCCCGAAGCGGCACGGTCACCCGGATCCACCCCCGCCCGCGGAGCATAGGGGCTCGGTGTTCCAGCTCCTCGAGGGTGCACCGCACGTCCAGGAGCGGCCGTCCGCCCCGGTACGGGATCCGCTCCGTCCGCACGGGCCGGCCCGGAACCGCCTCCGGGATGAAGACGAAGGACTTCTCCTCGCCCGCCTCGTTGAAGTCCAGCTGCAGCACGCTCCCCGCGTACTCCGCGGGAGCGGGAGAGGTCGGAACCCGCTGAGGGCGGTGCACGTGGCCTAAGGCCGCGTAGTGGGCTTGTGCCGGCAGGGATTGCGGCGTAGCGGCCCACGCCTCACCCACGTGTACTTCCCGCTCGGAGCCTGAGAGCACCGCTCCTTCCACGAAGACGTGAGCCACAAGCAGGTTCACCGCGTCCGGCCGGAAACGGGCGGTCAAGAGCTGGACGAGGTACTGCACGGACCGCGCATACTTCTGGTGGGCCTGGGTATCCGTTCCCTCCAGGTCCAGGGCCCGCAGGAAGGCTCCGGGTGAGGCGAAGGGGACTGCGGCGACCACCGCCCGCTCCCCGGATCGGCTGAAAAGTTCCACCACCCCGCCGTCCTCGGCGCGCAGGGGTTTGGGGATCGCCCGGACGTTCACGAGTTCCGCGAGGGTCCCCCAAGCCTGAAGCCGCGCGGGACTATCGTGGTTTCCCGCCACCACCACGGTCTGCACCCCCGCGGTCCCCACCCGCTTGAAGAACTCGAAGACGACCCGCTCCGCATCCGCGGGCGGGACCGGGGAGTCGAAGACGTCCCCGGACATGAGCAGGAGGTCCACGCGCTCCCGTTCGAGGAACGTCGCGAGATCCTCCAGGGCCGCGGCGAGCTCCTCAAGACGATCCACCTGCCGCCACAGCCGGCCCGCATGCCAGTCGCTGGTGTGGACGATCCGCATGGCTACAGCCGGGCAAAGGGATCCACGTCCTCCTCGAGGGCCGCCTCGCTCTGCCGGGTAGCCCAGGCGGGGAAGGGGAACCGAATTAGCAGCGGGGTGGGGATGTCGGGTTGGGAGACGATCATGGTCCCGGGCTGCAGCAGCTGCGCCCGCAGCCGGGCGGTGCGCGGGAGCCACCCGTACTCGCCCCGCTCCGCCTCCGCGGGATCGAGCCGGCCCACCACCCGCAGGGCCGCGTTCGCCACGACCCGGCGCTCCACCTCGCTCGCGGTCTGCTGACACCCGAACAGGGACACCCCCAAGGAGCGCCCCCGCTCCGCGATGTCCAACAGCACGTCCCGGATGGGGCTTGTGCCCTCGCGGGGCGCGTACTTGTTGAGCTCGTCCAGGACCACGAACACGAGGGGCCGGGCGGTCCCCTGGCGCTCCTTTTCCTCCATCATGCGCTTGAGCAGCACCCCGACCACGAACATCTGGGCCTGGGCGGGCAGGGTGTGAATATCTACCACGGTAACCTGCTGCGCCTGCCAGTCGATCCGCCAGCCCACCGCATCCCGGTCCCCCCGCACGAGGTGCCCCATGCGGTCCGCGGCGGCATGAAGGCGGCGGCGGAAGGCGTCGAAGGTCCCGGCGGCGGCGGGAACCCAGCCTTCCAGCACCCCGGGCTCGTCGAGGTAGTCCACGAGTTCCCAAAAGGTGGTGATGCGGCGATCGCCCACGGTGAGACCAGGGTCGTCCGGATCCCCCTGCTCCGCGAGGCGGCGCAGCTGGTTCTCCACCCGGGTCACCACGAAGGCGATCTGGGCCCGCGCGTCCTCCGCCTCCGCGAAGCAGAACCGGAGCAACCCCTCCCGGCAGAACTCCCGGAGGGTCCATAGGTACGGCCGCACGCCGAGGGTGCGGCTGCCGACGTCGGGGACGGGGATCCGGGTGCGCCGTTTGGCAGGGGCGTAGAAGGCCACGCTGCGGAAGGGCCCTGCGGGTAGGCCCAGCCGGGCATATTCCGCCCGGGCGACCTCATCCAGCCGAGCGTTCGGGTGATCCAGCCACAGGAGGTCCTCGCCCTTCACGTTGAAGACGATGGCCTTTGCGTTCGCGGCGTCCACGCCCAGCGCGCCGGAGTGGAAGAGGGCGTAGAGGAGGAAGGTGGCGTAGCTCGTCTTCGTGGCCACGCCGGAGACCCCGCTGATGGAGACGTGGGCGCCCCGGGTCCCGTCCAGGAACTCCAGGTTCGCGTAGACGACTTCCCCCGTGCGGGTGAGGCCGATGGGGACTCGGCGGGAGAAGGTGTCGAAGTACAGGGCCCGCTGGAACTCCTCGCCCCGTACCACCCGAGCCCTATCCCCGGGCGAGGGCGGGATGAACACCTCGGGATCGATGCGGGTGACCTGCACGTGGGCGGCATACGAGACGTCCGCAGGGAGCGTCCCCTCGATGACCCGGAAGGCGTCGTTGTCGAACTGGGTGCCCTCGTAGCGCTTGCGCACCTGATCCACCACCCCGTAAAACCGCACCCGTTGCCCGTCGGGGAGCACGGTCTCGGCCACCACCAAGTCGTCCAGCTGCACCACCCCGCCCTCCTGCACGCCAAGCCAGAACTCGAGAGGCGTGGCGTCCATGGTCCCGAGGACCACCCCGCCGTTTGGGGAGGCCTCAGGGGATGGTCTCCGGTCAGGCCGAATCCAGGTCTCCACGGGAACGCACCTCCCGAACGATGAGGGCTTGGATGTGGCGCCGGAGTAGCAGACGATCTCCCAACCGCCTACGCAGCCGTGCCTCCAGGGCACCCACGGGAGCCAGGTTCTGGGGGGCACGGGGATCCATCCTCGGGGACCGCACGAACCGGGGGAGGGTCTGGGCGGTCGCATCCGCCAGGCGCCGGGCGACCTCTCGCCCCACCGCCTCGGAAACCTCCAGCCGTACGATCCCGGAGAAGGGCGGGTCTTGCGGGGCCGGCGGCCCGAGGCGCAAAAACCACGCGTAGCGGGCGAAGCGGTGGCTGCTCCGCAGGGCGAACAAGGGGGTGCGGGTTCCGGGGAGGAGTTGGCGCAGGATCAGGAGGCCCTCGGAAGGAAGGTAGAACCGGGAGATCTGCTTGATGTATCCTACCGCGGCTCCCCGGACCGGATTTGCGAAGAAGGTGAGGGGACCGTCCACGATCACCAGGGTCCGATCGTCTTCTGCAAGCGTGCGGGCAAGGCGCTCCTCCTCCCTCCGCATCTCCTCCTGGAGCTTGCGCAGGGGGGCTTCCGGATCGCGGTATGGGGTGCACACGGGCCGGTAGACGGCTCCCGGCATCACGGGGACAGGGTCCGGAACGTTCATCCCACCGCCGACCACCAGGAGCCGGTCCAGCCGGTCCTGCCCGAAGGTGGCGCCGCCGTCCGTGATGGCCACGCACCCCGCGGCGAAGCTGCCGAAGGCACCGTACGCCAGCTCCGGCCCCTCTACCGTCACCCGCGCCTCCACCCGGCGCACGCCGTCCACGAAGACGATCTGCTCCGGAAGGAAGGGCTCCCGGGGCAGAAGCGGTCGCCACGCGGCCCACGGGAGCTCTACATCCAGGAGCACCTCAGGGTCCGGGCCCTCCGGCTCCTCCTCCGCGGCGAGCTCTGGGCCATAGTCCGCATCCCAGGGATCCAGGCGAATCCTCAGCCCCCCGAACATCCGCCTCTCCACGCGGAGAGTATACCGAACCTGTGTTCGAATCGCAAGACTTTTTTACACCCACCATGGCTTACTACCGTGTTCGGGCCGGAAAACGCGCTCTCCTGCTTACGAGAGGCGGTCCAGGAGGAGGCCCAGGAGGCACACCACGGTCAGGGTGGCTGCGGCCACGGCATCGCGGGCGGTGTAGCGCAGCTGCCGCATCCGGGTACGGCCCTCCCCGCCGCGGTAGCACCGGGCCTCCATGGCAAGTGCCAGTTCCTCCGCGCGGCGGAAGGCACTGACGAACAGCGGGACCAGCACGGGTAGCAAGGCCCGGGCCCGCCGGATCGGCCCACCGGAGGTGAAGTCCGCGCCCCGGCTCGCCTGCGCCTTCATGATCCGCTCCGTCTCCTCCACGAGGGTGGGGATGAACCGCAAGGCGATGGTCATCATCATGGCGAGCTCGTGGGCGGGGATCCCGACCCGCCGAAACGGGTGGAGCAGGCGCTCCAGGGCGTCCGCGATGGCCACGGGAGAGGTGGTATAGGTGAGGAGGGACGTGCCCAGGATCAGCAGCACGAGCCGGGCGGTGACAAATAGCCCCTGCACTAGCCCCTCCCGGGTGGCCGTAAGCGGCCCCCACCGTACCAGGACCGTCCCCCCTTCAGGAGCACCGAAGAAGAGCTGCAGCACCAGGGCCAGCAGGAGCAGGACGAGGACCGGGCGCAGGCTCCGCAGGGCGAACGGGATCGGGATCTGGGCCAGGGCGAGGGCGGCGAAGAGAGAGGCCGCGAATATCCCGAGTCCCCAAAACCCCCGCACGAGGAAGAGAACAATGAGGAACACGGTGGTGGCAAGGAGTTTGGTACGGGGATCCAGCCGGTGGACCGGGGAGTCCCGGGGGATGTACTGGCCGATGGAGACGGAGCGCAAAAGCTCCATGGGCTAGCTCCGCAGTGCCCGGACGATCTCCGCGCACGCTTCCTCCACCGTCAGACGGTCCGGACGTACGGGAAGCCCTGCCGTCTGCAACCGCACCAGCACCTCCGTGGCCCGCGGCACATCGAGACCCACCTCCCGCAGGCGCAGGGCCTCGCGGAAAGCCTCCCGCGCGGGCGCATCCAGGTAGACCCGTCCCCGGTGGAGGACCACCACCCGGTCGCAGATCTGGGCCACATCGTCCATGCGGTGGGAGATGAACATCACGGTGAGGTCCTGGCGATCGCGCCGCAGCTTCCGGATGAGCGCCAGCAGCGCCCTCCGGCCCTGCGGGTCCAGGCCTGCGGTGGGCTCGTCGAGGATGAGGACTTCGGGCCGCATGGCCAGCACGCCCGCGATGGCCACCCTCCGCATCTCCCCACCGGAGAGGGAAAACGGCGAGCGGTGCATGAACGCCTCGGGATCTAGTCCCACAAGCCGGAGCGCCTCCTCCACCCGCTCCGCCACCTCCTCCGGTGGAAGGCCCAGGTTGCGGGGGCCGAAGGCCACGTCGTCGAAGACGGTTTCCTCGAAGAGCTGGTGCTCGGGGTACTGGAACACGATCCCGATGCGCCGCAGGATCCCCTTGCGGTCCGCCCCTCGGGCCGTGAGGTCCACCCCGTCCACCCAGATCCGGCCAGCCGTCGGCCGTAAAAGACCTGCAAAGAGCTGGGCCAAGGTGGACTTCCCTGATCCGGTAGGGCCGAGGATCCCTACGGACTCTCCCCGGTAGATGGTGAGGGTGACTCCTTCGAGGGCCACGGAGGCGAGGGGGGTTCCCGAGAGGTAGACATGGGTGAGGTCCTCGCAGACCAGTAGAGGTTTGGGGCTCACCGCACCGCCTCCCGTAGTCGCAGGAGGGCCTCGACGAGGGCATCCGGGGTGAGGGGCAGGGAGGTGAGCTTCACGCCGTGCCGGCGTAGGCAGTGGGCCAGGGAGGCGATCTCCGAGAGGTCCAGGTCTAAGGCCCGCAGCCGCCTCGCCTCCGCGAAGACCTCCTCCGGAGGACCCTCGAGGGCCACGCGCCCCCGGGAGAGGACGACCACCCGGTCCGCCCGCACCACCTCCTCCATGTCGTGGGTGATGAGCAGAATGGTGATCCCTTCTTCCTCCCGCAGCCGATGCACGGTCTCCAGCACCTCCCGTCGGCCTTGCGGGTCCAGCATGGTGGTGGCCTCGTCCAGGACAATGCACTGAGGCCGCATGGCCAGCACACCCGCGATGGCCACCCGCTGCTTCTGGCCTCCGGAGAGGAGGTGCGGCTCCCGGTGGCGGTACTCCCACATCCCCACCACCTTAAGGGCCCACTCCACCCGTCGCGCGATCTCCTCGGGCGGAAGCCCCAGGTTCTCAGGACCGAAGGCCACGTCCTCCTCCACCACCGTGGCCACAATCTGGTTGTCGGGGTTCTGGAACACCATGCCCACCCGCCGACGGATCTCCCATAAGGACCGGGGGTCACGGGTGTCCATCCCTGCCACCCGGACCTCCCCCTCCGTAGGCAGGAGGAGGGCGTTCAGGAGCTTGGCGAGGGTGGATTTCCCGGAGCCGTTCGCGCCCACCAGGGCCACGAACTCGCCCGCTCGGATGGTGAGGGTGACGTGGTCGAGGGCTCGGACCTCTTCCGGTGTGCCCCTGCGGTAGACGTAGGAGACGTCGCGCAGCGCGATGAGGACGTCCTCAGCCGATCCCACCCCAAGCTATTTCTCCACGAGCTCCAGGTACGCCATCGGCGCGGCATCGCCCCGACGGGGGAGGTCCTTCACGATCCGGGTGTAGCCGCCCCGGCCCCGCTCGTAGCGGGGGGCGATCTCCCGAAAGAGCTTCCGCAGGACCTCCTTGTCCAGAATCAGACGGGCCGCCTGCCGCCGGGCATGAAGCGTCCCTTCCTGGGCCAGGGCGATGAGCTTGTCCGCGATCTTCTTCGCTTCCTTCGCCTTCGCCTCCGTGGTGTGGATGCGGCCGTGCCGGAAGAGGGCGGTCACGAGGTCGCGGAAGAGGGCCCGTCGTTCTCCTGTGTCCCGCCCCAGCTTGCGTCCCTTCACGCCCGTGCCCATCGGTTTCCCTCCTACGTCCGGACCTCCTCGCCCTTCTTGCGCAGCGACAGGCCCAGCCGTGCCAGCTTCTCCACCACCTCATCCAAGGACTTCTTCCCGAAGTTCTTCACGCTCATGATCTCCTCTTCCGTGCGCTGGATGAGGTCCCCGATGGTGTGGATGTTGGCCCGCTTGAGGCAGTTGTAGGGCCGCACGGAGAGGTCCAGCTCCTCGATGGGCGTGTTGAGGAGTTTCTGGAGCTCGGGATCCCGCACCGCGGCTTCCTGAGCGCTTCCCTCCTCCGTCATCCCGCCGATGAGGCGGAAGTGGTCGACGAGGATCCGGGTGGCCTCCGTGATGGCCTCGTCCGGCCGCACGGCCCCGTTGGTCCACACCTCCAGCACGAGCCGCTCCATCTCCGAACCGTGGGAGACCCGGGCATCCTCCACCACGAAGTTGGCCTTCTGCACGGGCGAGAAGACGGAGTCCACGGGGATCACGCCGATTACGTGCTCGCTGCGGCGGTGCTTCTCCGCGGGCACGTAGCCCTTGCCCCGCTCCACCACCACCTCCATGGCAAGCCGCGCGTCCTTGCGGTCGATGGTGGCGATCAGGAGGTCCGGGTTGACGATCTCCACCTCGGGATCGGGCTGGAAGTCCCGGGCCGTCACCTCCCGCTTGCCGCGCGCCTCTAAGCGCAAGAGCTTCGGCTTATCCGTGTGCAGGCGGATGGCCAGCTCCTTCAGGTTCAGGATGATCTGCGTGACATCCTCCACCACCCCGGGGATCGTGCTGAACTCGTGCAGCACCCCCTCGATCTTCACGGAGGTGACCGCAGCTCCCGGAATCGAGCTCAACAGCACCCGTCGGAGGGCGTTGCCCAAGGTGGTGCCGAATCCCCGCTCAAGCGGCTCCACCACCAGCTTCGCGTACGTGTCCGAGAGCTCCACGTACTCCACGCGGGGCTTCGTGAGTTCCCAGAGGCCGAACAACCTCACGCCACCACCTCCTCTACCGCGAGTAGAACTCCACCACCAGCTGCTCCTGGACCGGGACGTCGATCTCCTCGCGGCTGGGAAGGGCCAGGACCCGGCCGGTGGCGGTCTGGGGGTCGAACGCCAGCCACGAGGGCACGCGCACGGAGTGGGTCTCCAGGAGCTCCCGGATGCGCGCGTTGCGCTTCCCCCGCTCCGTGAGGCCGATGGTCTGGCCGGGCTTCACCTGGTAGGAGGGAATCGTGACCTTGCGGCCATCGACCGCGATGTGGCCATGCACGACCATCTGCCGGGCCTCCTTGCGGGAGCCGGCGAGACCCAGGCGGTAGACGACGTTATCGAGGCGCAACTCCAGGAGCTGCAGTAGGCGCGCACCCGTGACCCCCTTCGCCTTTGCCGCCTCCTCGAAGTACCGTCGGAACTGCCGCTCGTAGACCCCGTAGATGCGGCGCAGTTTCTGCTTCTCCCGCAGCCGCAGTCCGTACTCCGAGGGCTTCCGCCGGGGGGCGCTGGCGTGCATGCCGGGCGGGTACGGTCGCTTGACCACGGGGCACTTGTCCGTGTAGCACTTCTCCCCCTTGAGGTAGAGCTTCAAGCCCTCGCGGCGACACAGGCGGCACACCGGGCCCGTATACCGACCCATCTCCAACTCCTCCCTACACCCGACGGCGTTTGGGCGGGCGGCACCCGTTGTGCGGGATCGGGGTAACGTCCTTGATGAGGCTGATCTCCAGTCCCGCGCTCTGCAGGGACCGGATCGCCGCCTCCCGTCCAGGGCCCGGCCCTTTCACGTAGACCTCCACGGTCCGCACCCCGTGCTCCATGGCCTTGCGGGCCGCGGCCTCGGCCGCGAGGCCCGCGGCGTACGGAGTCCCCTTCCGGGATCCCTTGAACCCCTGGGTCCCCGCACTCGCCCAGGCCAGCACGTTCCCCTTGGGGTCCGTGATGGTCACGATGGTGTTGTTAAACGTGGATTGGATGTGGGCGTGCGCCAGGGGCACGTTCTTCCGCTCCCGACGCCGCCGCGTTCCCTTGCGTGCCATCCCTCCTCCTACTTCTTGGCCTTCGCCCGGCGCCCGGTCCCCACGGTCTTCCGGGGCCCCTTGCGGGTGCGGGCGTTGGTGCGGGTGCGCTGGCCCCGCACCGGCAGCCCCAACTTGTGCCGCAGGCCCCGGTAGCACCCGATCTCGATGAGGCGCCGGATGTTCATGGCCACCTCGCGGCGGAGGTCTCCCTCCACCTTATAGTTCCGCTCGATGAACTCCCGGATCCGGGCCACCTCCTCCTCCGTGAGATCCCGGACCCGCACACCCGGCCGAATCCCGGTGTGCACCAGGACCTCATAGGCCCGCGACCGGCCGATCCCGTAGATGTACGTCAGGGCGACCTCCACGGCCTTGTCCCGCGGCAGGTCGACCCCCGCGATCCGCGCCATCGCTCCCTCCCTAGCCCTGCTTCTGCCGGTGCTTAGGGTTCTCGCAGATCACCCGCACCCGCCCGTGGCGGCGGATGATCTTGCACTTCTCACAGATGCGACGCACCGAGCTCCGAACCTTCATCCTGCTCCCTCCGGAAGTACCACGCTACTGGTAGCGGTAGACAATCCGGCCCCGGGTGGGGTCATACGGGCTCAGCTCCACCTTCACCCGGTCCCCGGGCGAGATGCGGATGAAGTGGATCCGCATCTTCCCGGAGATGTGGGCCAGGACCCGGTGGCCAGTATCGAG
>FWWL01007735.1_pt1 | contig 14379 bp, 9 predicted proteins | sample 2228331 | NCBI WGS metagenome assembly FWWL01 (sample SAMEA103939775, study PRJEB20133) | metagenome
TAGAGATTACCATCTCGTTGCCTGCAACGAGAGATTGCGACTTTTTTTATAGGTCAGGGTTAAAACACAGCCCTATAATTTTGTATTCTTCCGCTTGAGGAAATAAATAGGTGAGTAAGATCTTATTCTCGTTACAAATAACGATATTAACTTGTTGATGAATAGTGGTGTAAGATTTGTTATGGGATGATTTTAATAATAAATAGTTTGATGTTCTTCAGAAATAAAAAAGGCCGCGTTTTGTGCGGCCTTTTTTGTTGGTAGTGGGTTTTATTAAGCCTTAACTAATTTTTTAGCAGATGATTTTTTAGTTGCTTTTTTTGTTTTAGCCTTTTTAACAGGGTAACGAACGGCAGCTTGAGCGGCAGCTAAACGAGCAATAGGCACGCGGAAAGGAGAGCAGCTAACATAATTTAATCCGAGCATGTGGCAGAATTCTATGGAGTTTGGTTCACCACCATGTTCGCCACAAATACCAAGCTTAATGTCTTTGCGTGTAGCACGTCCTTTCTGGCAAGCTATTCGCATCAATTCGCCAACACTATCGCGGTCAATCTGCTGGAATGGGTCAACGGGTAAGATCTTCTTTTCGAGGTATTCGGGTAGGAAGCTACCAATGTCATCGCGCGAGAAAGCATAAGTCATTTGAGTTAGGTCGTTTGTACCAAAGGAGAAGAATTGAGCATATTCGGCAATTTTATCGGCTGTTAGTGCAGCACGAGGAATTTCTATCATTGTTCCTGTAAGATGAGGTATTTCTTTTAATTTGAATTTCTTGCAAACTTCATCATATACTTTCTGGATGAGTTCGTATTGATGTTTAAGTTCTGTATAAATAGAAGTTACAGGTATCATGATTTCGGGGAAAGGTTTTTTCTTTTCTTTGATAAGTTCGGCAGCAGCTTCGAAAATAGCACGAACCTGCATTTCGGTAATTTCGGGGTAAGAAATACCTAATCTAACACCACGATGTCCCATCATAGGGTTGTTTTCGTGCAATGCGTCGGCACGTTTATTGAATTCTTCGAGGCTAATCTTTAGGCTTTTAGCTAATTTAGCACGTTCTTCCGGATTGTTGGGAACAAATTCGTGGAGTGGTGGGTCGAGGGTACGGAAAGTAACAGGTAATCCGTCCATAGCTTCAAGTGTTCCTTTAACATCTTCTTTAACAAAGGGGAAGAGTTCGTCTAATGCAGCACGACGCTCTTTTTCTGTTTTGGAAACAATCATTTTACGAAGCAAGAATAATGGTTTATCGCTGCCTTCACCATAAAACATGTGTTCGGTACGGAATAGTCCGATTCCTTCGGCACCAAAAGCACGTGCTCTTTTAGCGTCTTCAGGAGTATCGGCATTGGTTCTGATTTTTAGCACGCGAACTTCATCGCAAATTTTCATGAATTTAACAAAATCTTTGTTTTCTTCTGCAGCTTTTATCATGGGTAATTCGCCCAGATAAACAATACCTTTGGATCCGTTGAGTGTAATCCAGTCGCCTTCTTTTAACGTAGTTCCATCGCTGCATGTCATGGATTTATTTTCAACATCAATGTGGATATTACCAGCACCTACGATGCAACATTTACCCCATCCACGTGCTACAAGTGCTGCGTGGCTGGTCATCCCCCCGCGTCCTGTTAAGATAGCTTGTGCAGCACGCATACCGTCTATATCTTCGGGATTGGTTTCTTCGCGAACCAGAATAACTTTCTTACCTTTCTTTGCCCAATCTACTGCATCTTTTGAAGAAAATACTATTTGTCCGGATGCTCCACCAGGACCGGCAGGTAAACCGCTTCCTATTTTTTTAGCAGTTTTTTCAGCTTTGGGGTCAATGATGGGGTGGAGTAATTCGTCTAATTGCGAAGGTGACACTCTTAATACTGCTTCTTGTTTGTTGATAAGTTTTTCGTCGAGCATGTCGAGGGCTATTTTTACAGCAGCAGGACCATTGCGTTTTCCAACACGGCACTGAAGCATGTATAATTTGCCTTCTTGAATGGTGAATTCAATGTCGAGCATGTCTTTGTAATGTGATTCGAGCTTCTTCTGTATTTTGTGCAATTCTTTATATACTTTGGGCATAGCTGTTTCGAGCGATGGTAAATGTTTGTTTTGTTCGTTTTTACCGGCTTCGTTAATTGGGTTTGGTGTACGAATACCGGCCACAACATCTTCGCCTTGAGCATTGGGTAACCATTCGCCGTAGAACAGGTTTTCGCCGGTAGCAGGATTCCTGGTAAATGCAACACCGGTAGCAGAAGTATCGCCCATGTTGCCAAAAACCATAGATTGTACGTTAACGGCTGTACCCCACCAGTCGGGAATACCTTCAATTTTGCGGTATGAAACAGCACGCTTGCCGTTCCAGCTCTGGAATACTGCTGCTATGGCACCCCATAACTGGTCGTATGCATCTTCGGGGAAAGGTTTGCCTAAGACTTCTTTTACTTTTTTCTTGTAGATTACAATGAGTTCTTTTAGATCATCGGCACTAAGTTCAGTCTCATGTTTTAGACCTTTTTCGTGCATCATTTTTTCCATTTCCTTTTCAAGCTGCTGACGGATACCTTTGCCTTCTGCAGGTTCTATACCGGCAGCTTTTTCCATTACTACGTCGGCATACATTTGAATTAAACGGCGTTGAGAGTCGTAAACGAAGCGAGGATTTTTAGTCTTTTTAATTAAACCTTCGCGTGTGGTGTCGTTTAAGCCAACATTTAATACTGTATCCATCATACCAGGCATGGAGGCACGTGCTCCCGAACGAACAGAAACAAGCAGGGGATTATTTTTGTCGCCAAACTTCATCCCCATTACTTTTTCTACTTTGGCAAGTGCTTCTTCTACTTGCTTTTTAAGTTCTTTAGGATAGGTTTTGTTGTGTTCGTAATAATACGTACAAACTTCGGTAGTTATGGTAAAACCTGCCGGAACGGGCAATCCCAATAAATCCATTTCAGCAAGGTTTGCACCTTTGCCACCTAATAATTCTTTCATGTCTGCTTTACCTTCGGCTTTGCCGTTGCCAAAGAAGTAAACATACTTTTTTTCGGTTGATTTTTTTGTTGCCATATTATATTATTTAGTTAAACATGTTTCTACAAAAACTTATGCGAATTTACATACAAATATCCTAAATTTTACATTTAGATGGATAAAATTACATTATTTTTTTTATGACTTAAAGTGAAAGGAGATGTTTTATGGCAGTTTTAATTTAAAAGAATATCTTTGCAGAAAATATAATTATGATTGCACCATCAATATTATCAGCTAATTTTCTTGAGCTTGGACGCGAAATTGAAATGTTGAATAGAAGTGAGGCAGATTACATACATATAGATGTAATGGATGGTTTGTTTGTGCCAAATCTAACCATTGGTTTTCCAGTGATAAAAAAAATTGCTTCGATAGCTACAAAGCCCCTAGATGTGCATTTGATGATAGTTCAGCCCGAACGTTACATTAAAGAGTTTATTGATTGTGGCGCTTCAATCTTAACTGTTCATTACGAGGCAAGTACTCATTTGCACAGAACTATACAACAAATCAAAATGAATGGAGCTAAAGCAGGTGTTTCCATAAATCCTCATACACCTGTTAGCCTATTGCACTGCATTTTTAATGAGGTGGATTTAGTGCTGATTATGTCAGTGAATCCAGGTTTTGGAGGTCAAAAGTTTATTGATTTTTCTTATCAAAAGGTTTCTGAATTAGCTGAAATAAAACGTGCAAATAACTATTCTTTTTTAATCGAAGTGGATGGAGGTGTAGATACTACCAATGCTCATCAACTGTATAAAATGGGAGCAGACATTTTAGTTGCCGGGAATGCAGTATTTTCCACGTCAGACCCTTTGTCAACAATAAAAGAGATTAAAGAAGCAAGAAAGTAGTTTATTCTTTTCCTGCCAGATAATCGGATAAATATTCAAAATGTGGAGCAAGCTTACCCTTTTTCAAAATGGTAGCCCGTTCAATTACCTGGCTGTGTTCTTTCAAAAGTTCAGGTAGTATTTTGTGATAAAACGTATTGGCAAAATCATCTGACGAACTTCTGGGGAGCTCTGCAGGTAAGTTGTCAATGGCCATAACTGCAATGTTTCCGTCGGCAAATGGGTCGTCTTCAGATTGGGTTTTCGGATTATAACCATAAATTGGTTGTGCGATGGTAGAAGGTCGTAAAGTTGAAGCAATGGGTAGTTTTATATCGCAACTTACATCGCCTATGACTTGTATGTGAAAATCAGGATGAAGGTAATCTTCTGCTTTTAAAAATACGGGCGAACGAGGATCCCAATAATGGCAGGGGATGTAGATATCTGATTGAAGTGCATACGGCAAAAATGTTGATTCGTATTCGTCAGGATGAGCAAAGAAATGCTGTAAGTCGAAAGCTTTTCCTTCTTTATGACGGGTATAGTGCCATGGGTCGAGACGACAAAAAACAGCTTCGTTAAAAGATTTGGTTAAATAATCTTCGGGGCTTACTTCTTTGATTTTTAAATGTGATAAAGTTTCAAGGGCTCCGCTGGCAACTCTGCCACCACCTGTTATAAGTATTTTTATTGGAGGTAGTGAAATGATTTCTAACTGTTTAAATAATTCAATATGGTCAAAGCATTCGTAAGCTCTTTTAAGTGTAAAGAGACCTGATTTAAGTCCATAGGTGTAAATAGTGTTGTAGGCTCCGACAATACCAGCCCAACGACCAAACGCAATAAGCCTAACATGATTATCATCGGTCAGATATTCATAATCTATAAGGGTTATGTTTAATTCAGCACAACGCTGAAGCATACCACGATTATAGGGTTGTTTTTTTCCTGTATGAGAGAAAAACATGTAGGTTTTTTCTGGGATGAATGTTTCTTTGGCTACCTCTTTAATTCCCACTAAAATATCACACGATGAAAGATCGTTTGTTAAGGTAATGCCTTCATTTGTATATTCTTCATCGGCGAAAGCTCTTATATCGCTGTGTTGAACTAAGATACCAACATTAGGAAATTGAGTGATAATATTTTTAGCAACTTTAGGAGTTATTGCTACTCGCTTATCCGGAGGGTTTTTCGTTTCTTTTAAAATACCTATAACCATAGCTTTCTTTTTTCCATGCAAAAGTAGTAAATCTTTTGTTTCGATTGAGCTTTATTGATATGTGATAAAATTAGAAATATTCACTTGTGTTTAATAAAGTTAGGGTAAAGAAAATAGCAAATAGAGTTATATATATGTTTTCAGATTCTATTGATGAAGAATATTTATTTGAATAGTTGGATTAGCTATTTTACCCCCTATGAGGTTCATTTATTATTTTTTTGCCTTATACAAAATTCTTGCTTATCCTTCGGGATTAAATTCAGGTAAAACGATAAAAGCAATTAGTTTTCCGATGTGTATTGTGCATTTGGCGTCATTCTTCGTTTTGATGCAAGCAACGAGATCAGAGTAACTGAGGAGATAAAAAAACAACCCTCTAAGTCATAGTGAGCCCGTTGAACTATGACACACACAACCCAATTCACTGTGCATTGGGCGTCATCCTTCGACGGGTTCAGGATGACTTTTTGGGGAACTAGCAAAACATCCACCCATTGTTATAGTGATCTCGTTGTACACAACGAGATGAACTATGACCCATTAAACACAATTCTCTGAGCAAAGGACGTCATTCTTCAATGAGCTCAAGATGACTTGAGAAAACATGATTCGATTGCATCAAGCCAAAATAATTCCGAAGGGATGTGATGATTTTTTAATATGTATTTGGACGCTATTGAATTGAAAAAAAATAATTTTGCGTAACCTTTTTTATTTTTATTCGTATTACATGAAATTAAACATAAATATTATGAGAACGATATTGATACTTATACTTTGCATTTTATTTTCAAAGTTAAATGCACAATTGCAAGTAAATACCAATTACACACCTCAACAACTCGTATCACAGTTTTTAGCTGGAACTGGTGTAAATATTTCAAATGTTTCTTATTCTGGAAATAATTCTTGTATTGGTTATTTTAGTAATGGTCAAACAACAAATCTGGGGTTAAGCAATGGTATAATAATGTCAACAGGTGGTGTAATCAATGTGCCAAATCCTGGGTCGTATTTTTTAAGCAATAATATGGGTGGTGCTGGTGATCCATTATTAGCTCAGATAGGAGGTGGAAGTTCTAATGATGCTGTTGTACTAACATTTACCTTAGTATCACAGTTTCCGCATGTACAATTGCAATATGTTTTTGCAAGTGAAGAATATCCCGAATATGTGTGTTCAGGCTATAACGATGTGTTTGGAATTTTTGTAACAGGGCCAAATCCCAATGGTGGAAATTACGATAATGATAATATTGCGTTGATTCCAAATACAAATATGCCAGTAGCAATAAATTCGGTTAATCCAGGTATGCCGGGTTCATACGGTAATTCTTCTAATTGTGCCTCTTTGAATTATTCGCAGTATTATGTCGATAATTCCAATGGTGCTACCTTATGTTTTGATGGTTTTACAACTGTATTTAAAGCTTCGTTTAATGTAATTCCTAACCAGCCTTATCAAATAAAAATAGCCATTTCCGATATTATTGATGGTATCTATGATTCTGGACTTTTCTTAAAAGCTAACAGCTTATATTCAATGCTGGATAATCACTTTTGCTCAACGGCTCAACAGTTATGCCTTGATTCATCGTTTGCTTTTTCTTTATTTAATAATACTTTTGCAGAAAGTGGACCAGATTATGGTTGTTTAGTGACTCAGCCCAATCCTCACTGGTTTATCATGCAGCCGATTCAATCAGGCGATCTTCAATTGTCAATATCATCAAACAATGATTTAGATTACATTGCTTGGGGACCTTTTAATAGTTTATCTAATGTCTGCTCACAATTAACTTCATCTGCTATTATAGGATGCTCTTATTCGCCTGGTATTGAAGTGATCAATATTTCAAATGCATTGGCAGGTAATTACTATGTTCTACTAATTACTAATTATTCAAATGTTCAAGGTAGTGCAACCATTGTTCAGTCAAATGCCAATCAACCAGGTGCAGGGAGTTTGTCGTGCAATATTTTGTCCTGTAGTATTGACTCTGTTAGCCTGCAAGTTGCAAGCACCTGTGATTCGTTGAACAGATTTAATGTTCAGGGCACGGCCTGGTTTTCTAACGTTTCACCAACTTCTTCCGTAAAAATTAAGGATTTAATCACTCAGGTAGAGCAAATTGTTCCTGTTGGTGGCTCAGATTCGGTAAATTTTTCTCTTATGATTCCACAGCATCAGGGTCAATCAAAACTTATTGTTCAAATCATCAACACAGGTTGTACTGATACTATTATTTATACTAAACCTCAAACACCAACCATTTCTATCAATGTGGGGAATAGCTCGTGCGGTCAGACTAACGGATACATTATTGCAGGAGTAACACAGAATGGTATTCCGAATTATTCTTATCTATGGTCAACCGGTCAACAAAATTTAAACACTTCGAGTACTATGTCGTTTCTGAATAGCATTCCTGCAGGTATGTATAGCGTTACTGTTTACAATGCCAATCAGTGCTATAGTACCAGTCAAGTAGAAATTTCCGATAATGGAGCCCCGCAAATCACATTGCAGGCAGATACTAATGTTTGCGAAAATCATTGTTCTGCTTCTATTGTAGCAACAGCAAATTCGCAACATTATCCTTTAACGTATTCATGGAGTAATGGTTATGTGTTTACCGATAGTACGGGTATAGGATCAGCTGTACATAATTTATGCAATGGTCAATATACAGTTACTGTAACCGATTCGGCAGGCTGTTCTTCAATAGCAAGTCAGTTTATTTTCAGTTCATCTGATTTACAGGCAAGCATTGGAAACTTAATTCATCCAACCTGTCAGAATTTGTTAAATGGTTCCATTTCTGTGTCGGCATCAGGAGGGGTGCAACCATATTCTTATACATGGTCAACTAATCCTGTACAACATACTGCTACAGTCTATAATCTTGCTCAAGGAATATATTATTGCACTATAACCGATCAAAATGGCTGCACTAAATTGTTACAGGCAACATTGACCAATGTGAGCAACCTGACAGCAAGTTTGAATCTTATTGCCCTACCTTCATGTGCAGGATATGCCGATGGTTGTCTGGAAGTAATAGCAAGCAATGGAGTTTTACCATATACCTATCAATGGTCAAACGGGCAAAGTGGTCAGATTAATTGTATGCTTGGTGCTGGAAATCACTGGGTAACTGTAACAGACAATGTGCAGTGTCATAAAATTCTTTCTTTTCCTATGCCCGATGGACCTCAACCACATGTTGGATTTACCTATGTACAAGATATGAATATTGTTAGCTTCAATAATACCTCAAGCAGTGGCAATTATTTATGGACATTCGGCGATAATACTTCATCAACAGAAACAAATCCGATACATATCTATCAGGATGTTGGAACTTATCAGGTTTGCCTTACTTTATTTTCCTGCGATACTTTAATTAACTGTCAGAATGTTCAGATAACTCAACTTAATCATTCAATCAATGAACAATATGTTATATCGGTATTTCCAAACCCTGTAAAAGAACAATTGTATATAGAAACAACTGTTAAAGGCGTATTGTCTGTTCAAATTAGCGATATTGCTTCAAGAACATTATTTGAATCAAAATTAAGTTCTTCGGGTCAAATAGATTTTACTGGTTTTTCAAGCGGTTGTTATTGGATAACTATCTTTTCTGACCAGCAGATAGTTTATAGAAAGTTAATCGTAAAACAATAATGATATAAGAATCATGAATTTTTTCGATTATCTTTGCAGAAAAAAGCATGAAAGACCAGATTGAATGGCTTTGGGAACATTCTGAAGATCTTCAAAAGGAAGAGAATAAACAATTAATAAGAGCTGTTATTGAATTACTTGATAAAGGGAAAATGCGGGTTGCAGAGCCAGTTGCTAATGGTTGGCAGGTGAATGAATGGATAAAAAAGGCCATATTGTTGTATTTCAGAATTATGCCAATGGAGCAAAAAAAGGTTGAACCATTAGAGTTTTACGATAAAATACCTTTAAAAAATGATTTTCCTTCGTTAGGCGTGCGGGTTGTGCCTCATGCTGTTGCCCGTTATGGTTCTTATATTGCAAAAGGTGTGGTCTTAATGCCGTCGTATGTTAACATAGGTGCTTATGTTGACGAAGGAACGATGGTTGACACATGGGCTACTGTTGGCTCCTGTGCCCAAATAGGCAAAAATGTTCATTTGAGTGGTGGAGTAGGTATAGGTGGTGTGCTTGAACCCCTTCAGGCTTCGCCTGTTATTATTGAAGATGGTTGCTTTATTGGTTCAAGATCTATAGTGGTAGAAGGTGTTAGAGTTGGTAGAGAGGCTGTTTTAGGAGCTAATGTTGTGATTACTCAGTCAACAAAAATTATAGATGTTACTCAATCAAAGCCAGTCGAATACAAAGGCTATGTGCCGGAACGTTCGGTTGTAATTCCCGGAACTTATACTAAAAAATTTCCTGCCGGCGATTTTCAAGTTTCCTGTGCTTTAATCATCGGTCAACGTAAGCCAAGCACCGACCTTAAAACATCACTGAACGAAACTCTTCGCGAATTTAATGTATCGGTATGAGAATAGGATTTGATGCTAAAAGGGCTTTTTTTAACAATACAGGTTTAGGAAATTATAGCAGAAATACCTTACGTCAGCTATTTATATATTATCCTAACCATCAATATTACTTATATACTCCATCACAATATCCAAAAGTACGCTTTCATTTACCTAAGGAAGTTATCGTCAGAACACCGGATAATATTTTTGGAAAAATTTTTAAGTCTTACTGGCGATCCTTTCTTGTTTCAAACCAATTAATCCGCGATAAATTGTCTATTTATCATGGGTTGAGCAATGAATTACCATTTGGTATCACAGAAACAAAACTTCGATCGGTTGTAACTATTCATGATTTAATCTTCAAACGATTTCCGCAATGGTATAAGCCCATAGATGTTAAAATATACGATAGAAAATTTCAATATGCAGCAACTTATGCCGATATTGTAATTGCTGTGAGTAAACAAACAGCCGCAGATATAAAAGAGTTTTACGGTATAGACGAAAAAAAAATTCGTATTATTTACCAGAATTGCAATCCGTTGTTTTATGAATTGCTTCCGAATGAGAAAATTGATGAAATTAAAGTAAAATATAATTTGCCAAAGGAATATCTATTATATGTGGGCACTATTGAAGAAAGAAAGAATTTACACGTGCTAATAGAAGCATTGGGATTTGGTAAAATTGATTTTCCATTAGTGGCTATAGGAAGAAAAACCAGTTATTTTAAAGACAAAGTTTTACCTATGGTACAGCAGTATCGGCTTGAATCATCTGTTATTTTTATAGAGAATATAGACAACAAAGAACTTCCTGCTATTTATCAGGGTGCTAAAGTTTTTATTTATCCTTCTTTATATGAAGGATTTGGCATTCCGATATTGGAGGCTCAGGCTTCTGGTGTGCCAGTTGTAACGTCCAGAGGTGGCTGTTTCGAGGAAACAGGTGGTATGCATTCCTTTTATGTTAACCCGAGAGATTCGGAGGAACTGGCTCATGCTATTCAAATCTTACTGTCTGACAAGCAACGACGTATTGAAATGATTGAAAAGGGACGACAATATTCTAAAAATTTTATCGGACAGCAAAGTATTCAGCAATTACATAAGGTTTATGAAGAACTTGCCTGATTTTGACGAGCAGATAGAATTGTGCCTGAATGTTTTAATTGATAATGGGTCTATTATAGTTAATGATGAGACACACGTTTATATTGCATGCGATGCAACTTCGGATAAATCAATTGATACAATTCACAATTTTATAGGAAAACCAGTAAATGTTTGTGGTATTGCTGTTCATAGTACTGCCATGTTGTTAAAATATGTTTATGAATTTCCTGATATAGCTTATGATTTATTAGAGGAGCACCCACATTCTCTATTGTTTTTTGGGCATATAAAAAATGTTTCTCTAAAAGCAACCATCAACAATAAAATGATTGCCATTTATGTTGTAGAAGATAGTTTTTGCAAATATTTAATAGCAACCTATAAAAAACCCCTTTATTTTGTGAGAATTCATAAACAAAAGTTCAAACAACTCACTCACCTTGTATTAGCATCTTTTTATGAGCTTGAAGAATTAAAAATAAGCAGGCAAGCATTGCCAATAATAAGAATATGTGAAAACGGTCAGTATATTTTTTTGAATAAATTGAATTAAATCGAACAACTTATTGAAATATTTATTACCTTTGCAGTTCAAAATTTAAACTTAATTCATTATGTATTTAACTGCAGAAAAGAAAAAGGAACTTTTTGAGAAGTACGGAAAGAGTAACGTAGATACTGGATCTGCAGAAAGCCAGATCGCATTGTTCTCATACCGTATAGCTCATTTAACAGAACATTTGAAAAAGAATCGTAAAGATTTTTCAACCCAACAAGCATTAGTAAAGCTGGTTGGTAAACGTAGAAAACTTCTCAATTATCTTAAAGAAAAAGATATTGAGAGGTATCGTGCAATTGTCAACAAATTAAACCTAAGAAAGTAAAAGGCAATGAAAAATTGCCTTTTTTTGTATTTATACAATAAAATAAAGAAAATATGTACAATTTAACAAGAAAAGAAGTAACTCTAAGTGACGGAAGAGTCATTAGTATAGAAACAGGTAAACTGGCAAAGCAGGCACATGGTTCAGTAGTGCTTCGAATGAACAATACGATGCTGTTGGCTACAGTGACATCTGCAAAAGATGCAAAAGAAGATGTTGATTTTATGCCTTTATCGGTCGAATATCGTGAAAAATATGCAGCTTCTGGCAGATTCCCCGGGGGGTTTATTAAAAGAGAAGCAAAACCATCTGATTATGAAATACTTGTTTCAAGATTAGTGGATAGAGCTCTTCGTCCATTATTTCCCGATGATTATCATGCTGAAACCTTTGTGAATATTGATTTAATTTCTTCTGATGGCGAAACCATGCCCGATGCGTTGGCAGGATTTGCTGCTTCGGCAGCACTTGCTGTTAGCGACGTTCCTTTTAATGGACCAATTTCTGAAGTTCGTGTAGCTCGCATTAACGGCAAGTTTGTGATTAACCCCAACCGATCAGATTTGGCAAATGCTGACATTGATATGATTGTTGGTGCATCGTACGATAATATTTTGATGGTAGAAGGCGAACTAGATGAGGCAAGCGAAGAAGATATGATAGAAGCCATTCGTTTGGCTCATGAAGAAATTAAAAAGCAGTGCCTGCTTCAAATAGAATTAGCCAAAGAATTACAGGTTAAAAAAAGAGAATACTGCCACGAAACAAACGATGAAGAAATAAAGAAAGCACTTCATAATTTTGCTTTCCAAAAGATATGGGATGTAATGGAAAAAGGCATTACCAATAAACACGAAAGAAACAATATGCTCGATGCCATTAAAGAGGAATTTATTCAAACAATAGATGAAGATCGTCGTGAAGAGTTAACTCCCATGGTAAATCGTTATTACAAGAGCCTTGAAAAAGAGGTTATACGCGAATATTATCTTACAAAGCATGTACGACTGGATGGTCGCAAAATGGATGAAATTAGACCAATATGGTGCGAAGTAGATTATCTTCCAATGGCTCACGGCTCAGCCATCTTTACACGAGGTGAAACACAGTCGCTAACAACCGTAACATTAGGTACAAAACTTGACGAACAACAAATAGATGGAGTTGTTTTTCAGGGTTACGAAAAATTTATTTTGCACTATAATTTCCCGCCATTTTCAACGGGCGATGCACGTCCATACAGAGGAGTTGGACGCCGCGAAATAGGACACGGAAACCTTGCACACAGGGCTTTAAAAAGAATGATACCTACTGACCCCGATGTAAACCCCTATACCATACGTGTGGTTTCTGATATCCTTGAATCAAATGGTTCTTCTTCGATGGCTACCGTGTGTGCAGGAACTTTAGCACTGATGGATGCAGGTATAAAAATTAAAAAGCCTGTTTCCGGTATTGCAATGGGAATGATATCAGATGAGAAAACGGGTCGCTATGTAATTTTATCCGACATTTTAGGCGATGAAGACCATCTGGGCGATATGGATTTTAAAGTATGTGGAACAGCCGATGGAATTACAGCTACACAAATGGATATTAAAGTAAATGGATTGTCTTATGAAGTTCTAGCCAAAGCTTTAGCACAAGCCAAAGAAGGAAGATTGTTTATTTTGAAAAAACTTTTGGAAACCATACCACAACCACGTCCGGATTTAAAACCTCATGCACCAAGAATAGTACGTATGGTTATTCCAAAAGATCAAATTGGTGCAGTTATTGGCCCCGGTGGTAAAATTATTCAGGAAATTCAAGCACAAACCAATACTACTATTGTTATTGAGGAAGTTGATAATCAAGGTATTGTTGAAATTAGCGGCAATGGTTCAGAATCTATACAATCCGCTATTAAGAAAATAAAAGGTATTATTGGCTTGCTTGATGTTGGTGAAGTATATGATGCAGTTGTTAAATCTATTCAAGATTATGGAGCATTTGTAGAATTATTCCCCGGTAAAGAAGGGCTACTTCATATATCAGAGATAGAGTGGACAAGACTTAAAAAGGTTGATGATGTATTGCAGGTTGGGCAAAAGATTAAGGTTAAGCTTATGGGGTTCGACGATAGAGGGAAGATGAAATTAAGCCGAAAAGTTTTATTGCCAAAACCAATAGACAAAAACTAAGAAACACAGCAGGATATAATTAATGAAAAACGCAAGGAAATGAATAACGATTTCTTTGCGTTTTTTCGTTTTCAATAAGCAACCAAATAAAAAAAATTGCGTCATACCATAGGAATTGAATTAGTTATTGTATATATTTACGCAATTAAAATTTAAACTATGAAAAAGTGGTATATTTTATTATTAGTGTTGTTTATAGGCATTGGAGTTTTTTCTCAGGAACAACCCCAACGCAAAAGGAAATGTGCAACAGATGAAATTCATCAACAACTCATCCAAAACGATCCAACGTATTTGGAACGTTACAATCAGTTGCAAGAATTTACACGAAAGTTTGTTGCTGAACATCCCAACGGCTACTCTCCAAAAGCAGTTGTAACAGTTCCGGTCGTTTTTCACATTGTTTTATCACCTTCCCAACACCAACAATTTCCAGATCAACGTGTTCATGAGCAAATACAGGTATTAAACAGAGATTTCTCAGGACAGAATCCCCATTCTATGGGTCCTTTTGATCCAAACTTGAAGGCAAATACTGAATTACAATTTTGTCTTGCAACC
>FWWL01007736.1_pt1 | contig 14379 bp, 11 predicted proteins | sample 2228331 | NCBI WGS metagenome assembly FWWL01 (sample SAMEA103939775, study PRJEB20133) | metagenome
CAGGTCGATGAGAATTACAGGGTTGTGCTTAAGGAAGAAGTTGCGAAGTTTTTCGCCATAACCGGCACGCATCCATTTGTTGGAGGTTATAAAACACAGGTATCCACCCGATTTTAATATTTGTATGCCTCTTTCATAAAAGAGGGCATAGATATCGCCCATGCGGTCGAAGGTAGCGTAACCTCGATTTTGATAAAGTTTTGCTAATTTTCCTCCATCTTTTTGTAGTTGGATATACGGCGGATTGCCAATCACAATATCAAACCCTGCGTTTTCAACTAAATAGGGATTGAGTACTTCGGGAAAATCGAGTTTCCAGTCGAAATGGTTAAATGGTTGGTTGGGGTTATTTTTCAAAGAGTTAAGAATGTTAATGGTATTAATCCATCCCAGAGTTTTTAGATAAAGTGCCAGTGCATTTTCGAAACTTTTTCCGTTTTTATAGTTAGTTCTTATAGGTTCTTGCTCCAGGCCTTCTGTTTTTACCATTAACATTAGTTGATTGATTAATACGTCAATCTTAAGGTTTCGTATCTCACGTGCCAGTTCTTTTTTATTTTTGTTTTCCGGATCGAAATACTTTCGTTGTTTTTCGGTTAAATTTTTTAATAATTCGACATGTTGATGTAGTTCGTTGTTGCTAAACATATCGGTTTGAGTTCCTTCTTTAATTTCCCAGTTAATTTCGATGGTTTCGTGGTTGAACTTGCTAACAAGGCTATTGCCTACTACAATTTTATAATCGAGATTGGGCAAGGGTTTGGGCTTTTCTTCGTCCACCACCAGACTGAGCCAGAAGCGTAGTCGGGCAATATCTACTGCACCTTTTTCGATGTCAACGCCGTAAATAGAGTTCTGGATAATGTTTAGCTTGGTTTCTGCGGGTTTCCATTCTTTTCCGGATTCGTAAGCAATGATTTCTTTTATGCTCAATATTTCATGCAACAATCCCATAGGAAAAGCACCAGAGCCGATAGCCGGGTCGCATATTTTTATTTTATCGAGGGCTTCTTCTATTCCTCGAAGTTTTGGCTTTAAAACATCGTCTAGTGTTTTATGTTTTACCAGCTGGTTAAGTGCTTCTTTTTCTTTATCGTTCATTTGTAAAGTGCAGGTCAGATATTCTGTTATGCTTTGTTGACACATGAAATGCACTATTTCTTTAGGTGTATAATAAGCGCCCTTGTCTTTGTTGTCTTCCAGCAGGTTTTCAAAAATATGTCCGAGCATTTCTGGGTCAACGGCTACGGTATGATCATCAGGACTGTCTTCGTAAATGGTAAAGTTGTATGCATCAAGAAAGTCAAGAAAACCACGAGCATCGCCATTGTTGTTATTGGTTAATATAACGTCTTCGAAATCGGGATTGTGAAAAAGTTTTGCCGGGAAGGTAATCAAACCATCGTCAAATTCTTCTTTGTCGAACAAGCCTCCGTTAAGAAAAGGAACTTTGACTTTTTGCTTGTTTGGCATGATGAAATCGTCGTTGGGTCGTTCTTTGTTTAGGCAATCAAAAAACAACAATGTCAACCAATTTGGATAAAAATTGTCGTCTGCACCCGATTGGATAAAAAGTTGTTTGATGAAATCGGGCATACCATCGGTGTAATTGGTATTGCTTGCTCCCAACCAGCCTTTTTTCTGAACGAAGTAAAGAAAAACAATTCGTCCGAGTAGCTTTTTTACAAAATCGCGAATGGGTTTGCTTTCTCTGTCTTTTTCCTCTTTTGTAGCGTTAGCAGGAAAGGTAATTTTGAAAACGGATATCCGAAAATTAGACTCTTGCAGGTACTGACAAAATTTTTGATAGTGTAAGGTATATTCGTTGAAGAAAGCTTTGCTAAGTTTTTCGACAGAAAAGGCATTGATAATATCCTGAAAAGTAATTTGTTTAAGTGAGCTTAGTAGTTCAAAACGTTCAGCGGCTGTTTTACAGGTTTCCGATGGTCCTAATAAAAAGGTATATCGCCTGGCATTGGTAGTTTTTTCTTTTACGCCTTTTTCGGTAAGCACACTGTCTTTGGCAACCAGTGTGAGTCTCCATGCTTGTTTGTTAGCAGGTGTGATAAAATTGATTAATGCCACATCTCCTGCAATGAGAAGTTTACGCACATAATGCTGAATGGCAACTCTGCTCTGTTCGATACGAACGTTGGAACGCAATAAAACTTCATAGAGGGTAATGTTGGTTTCATCGTCTAACGTAATGTTTCCATAAATCCCGACTTTATCAATAACAGCCGATTCGGATTTAGTAAGAGGCACTGATGGAATAGACAATTCTGAGCTAATAGTTATCCCGGAACCGAAAATCGGCATTAACACTTCTTTTGTAAATATTAATCTATCGTATGGCTTTTGTAAAGCTTTTTGTAATTGTAATTTACTGGCTGGCATAATCAATCGAAACTTATGGTTAATACTATTTTAGGATTAATAATTCTTCTTGTTTCTTTTTTTGACTCTTCAACTGTTACAGCAGAAAGCTCATATCTGTCTATAACTTCTATAAAAAATTTCTCGATAAAAACTTCAGGATTTGTTATTTTGTTGATATTTGCAGAAAAGAAGTCGTTGATAATTTTAGGTATTCCTTTGGATGAATAGGTGCCTTTTTTAATCAGTTCAATAACTTTATTTATGACATTTTTCTTTTGTTCGGTTTTTGCAAATTTTAAAACAGCATTCAAATTGGTAATCGCTTTATTTTCGGCAGGACTAAGATGTGTACGGGTAACATTTTGAATGTTTTGCTGATTTTTCTCTGATTTAAAAATATCGAGTGCAGCTAAGGTTTGATTGTGATGTAATTCGTGTAAGGCGATAGATTTTTCATTTTCCGAAGCTTTGAACAATTTTACCGCTTGCAGAAAAGTTAATTCGAAATGATTCATATCGGGAGTTATTAAATAAAAAACTCCGGGATGGTTTTCGCTTTTCATATAGGCGAGAGTAGTTTTCGAAAGCGGATAGTTAATTTGTCCTTTATCAATATCGGTTATAACCAAAACGGTTTCGTCGGTTATTGCTCTTCCGCATCTTGCTTTTTGTGGAATTTTAGCAATTTCATTAAATCTTTTAGGATGATTTTTCTTAAACTCTCTCAGTTCGTTTAAATATTGAAGTGTTTCGTCTTCTTCTTTTTGAATTTTATGTCCATATAAAGCACCTTCTCCTTTTTCTTCAAGGATGGAAAACACCTTATTATCTTCGCCAAAAGCTGTATGAAAGGCTTGTAACTTACGTAGTGCGTTATTAACAAGATGGATTTGTGCATCACCATGTGCCGATGGGTAGTAATTATAAACATATATTTTATCTGCTCTCGAACCAATACGGTTTACACGACCTATTCGCTGCATTAATCGTGTTGAATTCCATGGTACATCATAATTGACAATAACATTGCTTCGATGCAGGTTTATACCTTCGGCTAAAACTTCGGTTGTAATAATGATATCGTAATCGTTTTGCCATTTTTCTTCGTCTTCGTTTGCATCAAAGTTTTCTCTGATAATTTGTTCAAAATTTTTTCTGTTTTCAGCACTGATGGTAAGAATTTTTTTTGGAGTTATTTTGTTAAGTTTTGAAGTTAATTCTTCTGCGGTTTCTTTTGATTCGGTAAAGATTACCAATTTGCCGCTAACATTCTTATCTGGATTAAAAAATTCCGTTGTTATTTGTTCTGAAAAAGCTTCAAACTTAGGGTCTTTTTTTACTTTTGTCCATTCTTGTACCAGCTTGTCAACTTTTTGCTTGTCTTCTTTTAGGAATTCAACAAATCTTTCGTCGAAATCAGATCTTTTAAATACTCTGTTATTTCCTCCTTTTTCGTTAATTTTTCTTTCTATTTCATCGTAGCTATAGCCTTCTTCAAGTAAATCATTAATATTTAGGTCGGGGGCAATAAAAACAGTATCATTTTCGAACATGTCAAGCATGTTATCAATAGCATTTTTTAAACGGGTTAACGATTGTGTAAAGGCGTAAAAACTGCTTTCGAGGCGTTTTACAAGCAATGTCCTCATTATTCCAGCTAACTTTTCGGAAATAGATTCTACTTCGCCGTATATTTTTCGATGTTCTTCCTTTACCAGATATTCTATTGCCCGATAACGAAAATATCCCAGCCCATCTGTTTTTTTACCATTTTCATCAATGCCGGTAATCAATGAAACTGTTTCGTAAAAAAGCTTGCTCAATTTTTTATCTAACTTATAAAACAATGAGATAGGATCGTCAACAATAGGAAATTTAATGCCTTGTTGTTTAATGTCTTCCAGATATTCAGGAACTTTTTCAATATCATGTCTTGTTCTTCTAATAACAAGTGGTTCAATAATATCATTTCTTAATTTTTGAAAAAGGTCTTTTAGTTTGGTAAGAATTTTTTTTCTTTTATTTTGATATTTAGGGTCATAAGGGTTGAGCATTTGTAAGTCGTTGGCAAGTTCTTTGTATTGTTTATTTATAGGTTTAAAATATTCCTGAAGATTCCGAATGTTTTCTAATGTGCTATCTCTTTTGTCTTGAAACAGATATAGTTGATTTTCAATATCTTGTGGGCGATTGTTTAAAGGTGTAGCCGATATTAATATAACCTTTTTTCGTGTGTCGCCATTTTCGGATGGCTTACTGCGTGGTGTTTTACATATTTCCTGTAACTTGTTGTACATTTCTGTATAGTCATTTCTGAATTTATGTGATTCGTCAACTATAATTAAATCAATATCTTCCGGATTAGGATTTTGATAATCGTTTTTATCGAGTATTTTATGCAAGCTACCAATAGAAATGTATTTAAAATGATTATCTAATTCAAAATCTTTAACTGTTCTTCTCCAGTTGTCTTCGATAGCGGGTGGGGTAACGACAAGAACTTTGGTATGCGTTCCGTTTTCGTATATAAACTTTTTGGCAATCATGCAGGCAATAATAGTTTTTCCCAATCCCACAACATCGGCTAAAATAAATCCATTATGCTTCATCATTATAGCATATCCCTGATTTGCAGCATCTGCCTGATATTTTAGTCGTTTATACTTTGGTGGTAAAAGCAGGTTGATGTTATAAGCATCATATTCCACTCTTTTGCCAAAATATTCAATAAGCATTTTGATGTAAAGCTCAAATGGGGTAAAATCTTCGCGTAAATGGGTTTTGTTTTTAATTTTTTCTACTTCTTCTTTTAAAATAGGTACGGATTCGTTCCATAGTTTTTCGAATTCATCCGAGGCAAATTTTACGTCTTCATAATCGCGCAGGCTTACATTAAATTCGTAATTCGACCCAGCATTTGCTCCAAGTCCGGCATCTGTCAGATTAGACGACCCTGTAATTACTTCACAAGGAGCATATTCGTTAAAATTGGCAGATTTGAAAATATAAACTTTAGCATGAATCTTTTTAGATGGATGAGCTCTAAGTTCAATCTTTCCACTAATAATATCATCAATAAACTGGATAATGCCCTTTTCGGTTGCTTCGTCGTATGTTGAATCCTGAACATCTTTTGTGATTTCGTTAATAAATTGTTCCTTCGTTTCTTGTGGATTATGTAAATACAACTGTCCTTTATCGTGAGCTTCCTTTATTAAATGGTCAACATTAATCCCAACCAGAATTCTGATTTTTGGAATTCTTTCCAGCAGTGGACGTATCTTAAAATAACCCGAGGCTCTGAAATAACCTACCAGTGCATCGAAATATCGAATACTGTCAATATAGGTAAATACTCCTTCAAACTTTTTTAATAAACTATTTTCACCTTCGTTGGTAAAGAATTTTGTTGGCATATTTTAGTAAAATGTTTCTCAAAGATAGAGAATTTTATAATGAAAAATTTGATAGTGGATGTTCTTTGTTTATGTATTTAAGTTGCTTTTTTTTCCTGCCACGAATGTGTTTAAGTTTTATTTTTCATTTTTATTGACAGACAGTAAATTTTTCTCCCTATTTTTGTTAAATAAAAGTTACATATAATCAGTATGTTATAGGTTTTTTGTTTGTTCTGTTAAAAAAAAAGAAAAGATTTTTTGCAAAATAAAAGTTAAGAACTGATATGTTTACTTATTACAATGGATAAAGACAAATTTCTTTTTACGACTTTTATACATTAGCAAAAAAGGTTCTTTGTATCAATATCTGCTTTGGTTGATTTACAATTAATTAAAAATTGCTCACAAACTGTAGTATTATTTCTGTTTATTTCCATAATGTATCACGATAATACCAATCGCTATAACTTATTGCACATCCACAGTCGAATTTGTATTTTTTATCGGGGAAAAATTTTTAATAAAGTTCTAATTGTTCTTTGAGTTCAATATCTCCTAACGGGTCAAAGTTATGATTAAGCCATCTGCCTATATTCAAAGCAGATTAGTGAAATGGAGGACGCCAGCCATCATAAACACATAAACGAGTATGATATATAAAATGCATGCCTAATATTTTTTCTGTCATAAATGATTTATCGAACTGTGAATAATTGCTTTCTTTAAACTTTTCTATTGATTGTACGGCTTTTTTGTATTCTACTCCAGTAATAATAATTGTTATTATGCAAATAAATACAGCAAGTAAAAAAGCATATCTCATTGACTTTTGTGCTGGTTTTATCAAATTTTTCCAGATCAATTGGATAATAAAAAAATGAGGAATTAAATAAATAAAGAAAACAAAATATGCTATAAATAAAAGTAAGGCTATATCATCCAATGTGAGCAAAAAATAAGCACAATACAAAATAACGAAATACCATTAATGAATGCAATAACAGGAGCTAATTTGGTTTTTTCTGACAAAGGGTAAATAATAGTGTTGGTAAAGGTAATAACAATAACTATAAGAACCCATAATACTGGAATACAGAATAGCTGAAATAAAAAGTTTAATAGTACAATGAATACCAACAAACACGCATTTAGAAAGGCTAACTTTTTATTGTTCTGAAAAATGATTTTTATGCTTGTAATCATATAGGTTAATTAACAATAGAAAAAGGTTTAAAAAGGTAAACGGATGTTTATTGATTTTATAGAATCTTTCCTAATATAATATTTATTTTAAACACCTACGTTATCCTAAAAGACTACATGTAAATACTTTTTCAACTCTTTGCTAATCAATTGATAAATAGCCTTGTCTTGTTTTTTCTGATACTTTTTATATAATTTCGCAGCTTATAAAAAGCAGAACAATATGGCCTATAATTTATTGAAAGGTAAAAAAGGGATTATTTTCGGGGCGTTGAACGAACAGTCTATTGCCTGGAAAGTCGCTGAACGTTGTATTGAAGAAGGTGCTTCTATTGTAATGTCCAATACAGAGCTAGCTTATAGAATGGGCAGTGTAAAAGAATTTTGCGAAAAATACAATGTTCCGTTTTATCCTGCCGATGCCACCAGTGTAGCTGAGCTGGAAAAGGTTTTTCGTTCTTCGATGGATCACTTTGGCGGAAAGATAGATTTCTTTTTGCATTCAATAGGCATGTCGATGAATGTTCGTAAGAGTCGCCGTTACGATGATTTGGATTATGATTATTTTCTGAAAACGATTGATATTTCAGCACTGTCTTTTCATAAGATGTTGCAGGTAGCTCGTAAGCTCGATGCCATCAACGAATGGGGCTCAGTGGTTGCACTTACCTACATTGCTGCTCAACGCACTTTTTACAGGTATAACGATATGGCCGAAGCCAAAGCAACGCTCGAATCTATAGCCCGAAGCTTTGGTTATATTTATGGCCGCGATAAAAAGATTCGTATCAACACTGTATCACAATCGCCAACTCTTACCACAGCAGGGAAGGGAGTAAAGGGCATGCAAAATCTGATGGATTTTTCGGATCGTATGTCGCCGTTAGGAAATGCTACTGCCGAAGAATGTGCCGACTATGTAGTAACGTTATTTAGCGACCTGACGCGAAAAGTTACTATGCAAAATCTGTATCACGATGGCGGATTTTCGAGCATGGGCATGAGTCTAAGGGCTATGGAGATTATTAATAAAGGATACGACTGCGACCACTGCGAAGATTAATCAAAATCGTACAAAATACGCACTATCTGTGTAGCATGACGCGTTATTGCATGCATCAGCCCAATGAGCTCTATATGTACTTTGCTGCTTTGAACACTGGCTTCAACTTCTTCAATCAGTCGAGAAAAGTGGCTTTTTTCTAATTCGTAAGCCATTCGTATGGTTTCTTTCTCTATGTTTTTCAATCTTCTGGCATATCGTTCGTTGTAAGAGGCCATAGCCTGAATAACTGCCTGTAAATGCTTTAAGCAGTGATGATGAAATTCGATGAGTTCTTTTTTCCCTTCTTCACTAAAGATATAAGCAGAATTAGACCAAAACTTTGCTTTAGGAATAAGATTGGTATCTACTATGTCGGCAATTTCTTCCAATTCTTTAACAATACCAAGCAATTTATAGATTTCTTTGGCTGTTTCAATGTTTTGATTTTGCTTATTTAACTTAATTAGAAACTGCGTTATACTGTCTCTTAATACATTAACCACGCGCTCAGACTGTTCTAAATGATGAATTCGTTTTTTATCTTTTTCAAGAAAAGCAGGTAAAAGCTCTTCAACCATGTTACAAACAAGATTTGCCATGTGAAGAGTTTCTTTTTTTGCCAAAATTAAGGCGATACCAGGCGACGATAAGCTTTTTTCGTTAATATATTTTGGCTGAAAAGGATCGTTATCGGTTGTTTTCTTTACAAAACGCGAAAAATATTTATACAGCGTAGGAATAAAAGGCGACAATAATAGGGTTAAGGCTACATACATAAAGGTATGAGCATTGGCAATTAAATGTGGTAGAGAAACAGGATTTCCCTGGTTAATAAATACAGACATTTTGGTTATCAGTTGCGAAAATTCGGGTATCCAGAAAATAAAAAACGATGCTACCAGTAATCGGTAGTACAGGTGAAACCACGCTATTTTTTTTGCTTCTGAGGAATGTTTTAATGCAGCGAGAAAAACAGGTAACGAAGTGCCTATGTTTGAACCGATAAATAAAGCGATAGATGCTTCGAGCGAAATCAGATGCAAGCTGCCAAGCATAATAAGAATGCCAATAAAAGCACTGGCACTTTGTGTAAGGGCTGTTAGTACAATACCGGTTATGATTCCTGCAAATGGATTGGACATCTGCGAAAGAAAAATCAGAACAGAAGTAATGGTTTTCAGTTGACTTGCACCATCGGTCATGGTTAGTAAACCAAGATATAAAAATCCTAAGCCTGTGATAATCTGTCCGATTCGTTTAAATTTATTGTTTTTAATGATAAATGAAAATATGAAACCAATACCAATTAAAAGCAGTGCGTAACTATTGATTTGTAATGCAATGATTTGAAGTGTTACCGTTGTTCCAAGAGCTCCGCCTACAATTAGTCCAACGGTTTGTCGTAGCTTGATTAACCGGTTTTCTACCAGTCGCATTAAAAAAATACTGGCAGCCGAACTGCTTTGCATAATGGTTGTGAGAGTTATACCAGATAATACGCTTTTCAATACGTTGCTCGAAAAGTATTGTACCAGATGATGAATGCGATGTTCCATCAAGCGAAGGAAACCATCGCTCATATAATTTATTCCAAATAAAAACAAGCCCAATCCACCAAGAATACTGAACATCATCCACAACCACCACGTTTTGTTTCTTACAATGACAACATGCTGATCAGAAATTAAACGATTCTTTTCGGAATAGACAATATTTATCTGATGGATGCCTTTAATTTGATTGGGGAAATAAATAATCCTGCTTTCATTTTCGCTTTGTATAATTCGGTAATGACTGCCGTTTTGGTTGCTATAAACGCCAATGATTAAAGCAGTATCGTTTACAGGTACAGTAAAGCTAATACAACTGTCGCTTGTTGTAACGAATAAAGAATCTGATCTGCCTGGAAGAATGGATGATACGAAAAGAAAAGCAAACAGTAATCTGATTTTCATAATGCTTATATTAAGCCTAAATCAAGCTTGGCTTCATCGCTCATCATGCTTTTATCCCAGGGTGGATCAAAAACAATATTAAGAACGACCGATTTTACTCCTTCTATGGCACGTGTTTTGTCGTAAATTTCCTGCAACATGGAATCAACCATTGGACAATTTGGAGAAGTGAGTGTCATTTTTATTTCTATGTTGAATTCATCGTCAATAATAACATCATAAATAAGCCCAAGATCATAAATGTTCACAGGAATTTCAGGGTCGTACACCGTTTTCAATGTATCAACTATTTTCGAAGCAAGCAAATCTTTATTTTCCATATTGATTACAAATTATATTTTGTTTTATAAGCAAGTGCATACATTCTTATTTGCTTTAACATAGAAAGGAGACCATTGGAACGGGTAGGAGAGAGATGAGCCGCTAATCCAATTTTTTCGATACACCATGGCTCTGCCTGTAAAATATCGTTTGGATGTTGTCCTGAATAAATTCTGATTAACAAGGCTATGATGCCCTTTGTTATTAATGTATCACTATCGGCATAGAAAAACAGCTTATTGTCAGTAAATTCGGCACCTAGCCACACTTGCGACTGGCAACCTTCAATAAGGTTTTCCTTTTTGCGGTACTTTTCGTCTAAGGGAGGCAAGGTTTTGGCAAGTTCCATCAAATAATTGTATCGCTCCATCCAGTCTTCGTAGGATTCAAATTCATCAACTATTTCCTGCTGAATTTCGTCTATGGTTTTCATAATGATAACATTGTTTAAGAGAATAGTTCTTTGGTTTTCTTTAATGCCTGTATAAAATAATCTACCTCTTCTTTAGTGTTGTAAAATGCCAGCGAAGCCCTAACAGTTCCTTCAATACCAAAAAACTTCATCAGCGGTTGTGTACAATGATTGCCGGTTCTAACGGCAATATCCATTTTATCAAGCATCATGCCGGTATCAAAATGGTGAATATTACCCATCAAAAACGAAATGATGCTTGCTTTTTGTTCTGCTGTACCGATAATTCGTATATCTTCTATTGTTTGTATTTGTTCAATAGCGTAATTGTATAGCGATTGTTCATATTCAAGAATGTTTTCACGTCCAATCTGACAGAGATATTTTAGTGCTGCAGCAAGTCCTATGGCACCAATAAAGTTTGTGGTACCGGCTTCGAATTTAAATGGAAGGTCGTTGTAAATGGTTTTTTCAAAGGTAACTTTTTTAATCATATCTCCACCGCCTTTGTACGGGGGTAATTTTTCGAGCCACAACTCTTTGCCGTATAAAACGCCAATTCCGGTCGGACCATAGATTTTATGACCCGAAAAAACATAAAAATCGCAATCCAAGTCCTGTACATCTACTATTTGGTGTTGAGCACCTTGTGCACCATCAATCATAACCGGAATGTTTTTGGCATGAGCCATGCCAATGATTTCTTTCACAGGGTTGATAGTGCCCATGCTGTTTGAAATATGGGTAACGGCAACAATCCTTGTGCGTTCATTCAACAAACTTTCGAAAGCAGTAAGATTTAGTTCACCGGTGTAGGTAATGGGAATAACTTTCAACACAGCACCTTTGCGTTCGCATAGCATTTGCCAGGGAACAATGTTGCTGTGATGTTCCATTTCGCTAACAATGATTTCGTCGCCCTCTGAAACAAAAGCTTCACCAAAGGAAAATGCCAGTAAATTGATAGATTCTGTTGTGCCTGAAGTGAAGATAATTTCATGAGAATGATTAGCATGAAGAAAATGTTTTACCGTATTGCGAGCCGATTCATAAGCTTCGGTCATCTTTTCACTTAAAAAATGAACACCTCTGTGAATGTTACTATTGTATTTGGTTAAGTATTCGTTCATGGTATCTATTACAATTTTCGGCTTTTGAGTCGTTGCGGCATTATCGAAATATACAACAGGTCGCTTATAAACAGTTTGATGCAAAATAGGGAAATCCTGCCTTATTTTTTCAACATCTAACATAGGTTGTTATTTATCATTAAAAATTGGTTGCAAGGTAACAAATTATATTCAACCATAAAATGATATTGGTAGTTGATATTAAAATAATAGTTAATATTGTAACCGCAATGAACGATACTTTCAATATTGATGTAGTAAAGATTTTAGTAGCCAGAAAGGCTCCGGTTTCGCCTGAATGTTTTTTTCTCGATAAAACTTTCTGGGATCCGGGAAATCAGGCAAAAGAACAAAAATTGTTGCAATATCTTTGTGGCTTAGCCAACGTAAGGGGTAGCCGGTTAGTTATTGGAGTTAAAACCCGTCGCAACAGGGCTTATGAAATAGATCCTCTACCCATTAATGTTCAGGAAGAATTGTGGTTAACGCATTTAATCCGTGCAAACATAAAACCTGCTTTGACAAATCTTTCGATTTCTTTTTTGCCTGTTGATGAAGGTAGAAGCGTTGTTTCTATATCTTTTCAACCTAACGACCGACCCTATATGTTTAGTGACGGACGTTATTATTCTTTGATTAACAGACAGTTGTATTGGCTCGATGAAGATGAAGTCAGAAGATTATATTTGAGCAAACATCAGCCGTTGATAGAGTTTGTAGGAGTTGTGAATACTCAGGGGGTAGCTTTGTTGGAAAATGGTTTACCCAGGGAAATCAACTTTTATCCTAAGTTTATTATTCGAAATGCAGGCACTGCTGTTGAACGCAATTATAAGGTTGAAATTTATATCCCTTCTGTGTTTCATGATGCAGAATTTAGTCCTATTCAGCAGCACTTTAACCGTCTCGACGGACAATATTGTGTCTTTTCCATTACTTCAAGGAATCCTATTTTTCAGCAGGAAATCTACACTATTGCAGAAGCAAAACTGTGCTTAACTGCTCAAACGTTAGAAACTTTTCTAAACGAACGCATCATTATTAAAGTATATTATTCCACTGGCATGCAGTCGTATGACTTATTATTGGCAGAATTATTTACCTATCAGCATAAAGTATTAAATACCACGTTATTCGCTGCTTTTAAAACTGATTAACATTTTTTTTCTCTCTTTTTTGGAAATATTAAAAATATTGTTATAAATTTGCAGCATGTTTAACCAAAATTTTAGAGTATGAAAAAACTATTAGCAATTTCATTAATCGTGTTAGCCGGTGCTTCCATTTTCACCAGTTGTAGTAAAGACGAAACAACACCTGCACCGGAAATCAGTGTTACCAACAACAAAACCGAATACATTGTATCAGGTACTGTTGACACAACCATTACGTTCAATGTAGTGGTAAAAGCTGAAGGTGAAATATCTTCATTTACCATTATGAAAACTGTAGGTTCAACTGGAAATACTTATGGAAATCCAACCGGATTCGCAGGAAAAACTGAATATACCTATAACTTTGAAGAAACTTTTGGTCCTAATGACACTTATCCTATTACCTTTACATTTAAAGTGGTAGATAAAGAAGATCAGGAAGCTTCTATTTCTGTAACTATTAAGAAAGCTAATGCTCCCGTAAACACTCCTTTTGCTACCGAATATACTGATGGTGTATTCTATCACATTGCAGGTTTACTCCATGGTGCATACAATTTAGATGGACATACAACTGTTGCTGCCAGTGGTGCTGCTGCTGACAAATCAATGAAGAATACCGATGCTGCAGGTTCACCTTTTACTGGTTCATGGGAATCTGATCCTGCAAACGGAACACAATATGTAAAAACCACTACTGCTTATGCTGATATTTATCAGGAAAACGCAGCAACACTTTATGCTGCTGGTACTCCAAGTGCTACCGTTACCAATCCGCAACAAGGTGATGTGTATATTGGTAAAAAAGGCACAAAATATTATGTAATTGAAATTTTAAGCGTTGAACCTAACTTTGATCAAGGAACAGGCGGAAATAAAGGAAGAATTACTTTCAAATACAAAATGTAAAAATTAAATAGCTTAATATTGTAAAAAGCCTGCAAAAATTTTGCGGGCTTTTTTGTTTTTTTCATTACTTGTTGTAATTTTGTATAAACCAAACCGGGTACCTATGAAAGCAATCGTTTTATTATTGGTAGTTTTTTCAAGCATTTCTGTATTCTGTCAGCAAAATGATGCAAAACTTAAAAAAGAATCAACAAATAAATTGGTAGTAAAGGCAACAAAAATCAATGCCAAACATCCGGTTATAAAACCTGCTTATCCAACAGAAGAATATTTACAAAAGCATCGTGTACCAGCCGATTTTCCTCGCTATAAAGATACCGGTAATCCTAAACTGGATGCTGCTCGTTATCACGAAGAAAAGCAAAAATGGATAAATAAAAATCCTGAAGCTTACGAAAAAATTAAACATTTGAACCTATAAAAATATTGAACAATGAAAACAATGGTTCTCTCTTTTATATTTATCCTAAAAT